>Ga0315905_10000624_pt1 | contig 38408 bp, 57 predicted proteins | sample LakEriMetagenome_5_FD_203522 | JGI IMG/M metagenome (GOLD analysis project Ga0315905, IMG submission 203522) | Freshwater fungal communities from buoy surface, Lake Erie, Ohio, United States - Buoy 4 MA121 | ecosystem: Environmental > Aquatic > Freshwater > Lake | place: USA: Lake Erie, Ohio...
GCATTAGATGAAATTAATAATCTTAACCAGAAAAATGCTGACCAGCAAAAAACAACTTTGTCTCTTGCTTCTGCACTATCTAGAGGAGATATCGCTGCTGCGGCACAGGCTGCTATCGAAAAGAAAAGGCAGGATACACAGTTTGCTCTAGAAGACCAGAAGAAGGTTTATCAGGTAGCAAGAGAAACAGAACTTAAAGCAGTTGTACAAGATGTTAATGGCGTTCTCATGACCAGAGAACAAATTGAGGAAAGAATTCTTGCTAACACTGGTAGGATTACTAGGAATAAAGCAAATGAGTTAGAAACATTAATTAGAATTGGTGCAGAGGCTGATAGAATTTATGGAATATCTACCTCAAATCCTACAGTTCAAACAAAGGCTCGTGGTGGAATGATTGTGCCACAAAGATTTGTTTTCGGTGGAGGAGTCTTTGGAACTGATACGGTACCTGCTATGCTTACTCCAGGAGAGTTTGTGGTTAGAAAAGCAGCGGTAGACGCTATAGGAATTAGCAATCTTAATGCCATTAATAATGGAGCATCAATGGGCGAATCAGTGTATAATTATAGTATTACAGTGAACGCTAACTCTTCAGATGCCAGCGGTATTGCAGATGCGGTGCTTAGAGAAGTTCAAAGAATAGATTCACGAAGAATTAGGAGCAGTGCTATTTAATGACTACAAGTACATACCTTGCTGGTAGAAAAAAATATAAAAGACCACAGTCAATGATGTGGTCAGACCTGCCCCCGATTACATCTGGTGGATTCTTGGTTCCAGACGGATTCGAAGTAAATGCTGCTACTGCTGGCGATGATTTTATAATTTTGTCTGACCACAACAGGAAAGATATATCTTTTAAGCCAGAGCGTATTGAAAAGCGTGAGCGTATGATTAATGGTCGTATGCGTTCATATCACATTGCAGATAAAATGACTATCTCTACTTCTTGGGATATGCTTCCATCTAGAGCATTTTCTAATGACCCAACTTTTAATACGACAACAGGTTTAGCAGCAACAGGCTCAAGGTCAGTTACCGTAAATGGAAATACATACAACATAGACCCAACTATGTATACTGTAGATGGTGGTGCTGGTGGCAACGAACTGCTTGACTGGTATCAAAATCACACTGGCTCATTCTATGTATTTTTAGCCTACGATAAAAAAGGTAACTTTGCAACAGATGGTCAGTACGGTCACCTTGCCGAGTACAACGAGGTTGTCGAAATGTTTATCTCTAGTTTTGACTATACAGTGGTAAAAAGAGGTGGCACAAACTATGACTTCTGGAATATTTCTGTCACCTTGGAAGAGGTATAATGTATCAGGATGCTAACCTTAAAAACTATATAGAACAATCATCTTCAGTAAACTTGGAGTCTATCGTTCTTGCAGAATGGAACATGAACTTTTCAAACAACATTCTTACTTTAGGAAACTATAGGCACAGACCAAACATAGCCAGCCCAACCGAAGCAAACTTTGGAGATGTCAAAGCAGCCTGGGCACTAGAAACGAGTGCTTCGTCTCCACAATATTATTTTAATGCAACAAACTCTAATACAGTTATAGACGTAGGAATAGACCTAAGCACATCAAATCCAATTATAAATTCAACTGTAGATGAAACAGAAAAAATGCTTTATTCTTTAAGTGAAACAATCTCTAGGTTTAGACCACGTTCTGGAATAAATAAAATTAGATGGTTTGGCAAAAACTATTTAAACTATGCTAATTCAAATATGCACTTACAGCCAAGATTTTATTTAGCATCTAAAGACGACAAGTTTAAGTATTGGAACTCTTATAGAATAGATACTGGAACTTATGGCGGTGTAGAAAGAGGAATTGCAAATACAGCGACTGGCAACTCTGATTATTATATAGATGACGTAGCACCATTTGTAGTATACGAAGACGCAGTTCCTGCTAACAGAATTGTTGTTAAGATGCAAACAGGCGTTGGAGATGTTAACAATGGACCGTACAAGAAATCAAATAATAAAACTTTTACTGACCCATTTTATGAAGACCCATTTAACAATACATCGTTGATTAATCAAAAAACACCAGAGATTTGGCAGATTCAATATTTAAACAATTCGGATATTTGGACAACAGCACAGTCCTTTACCCTTAACCAACAGCGAACAAATGGTAAAAGAATTATAGGTTCGGACGGATATGTTGAACTTGCTTATGGAATAACAAATTCTCCAGCAACTTTTAGACTTCTTGGTGAGTATGTTTCTCAAAACTCGCTACCGCTTGACGGAGCAACAGGAGATGCCTATCTTGTACCAGATGTTACAAACGCTACTTCTGGAACTATCTATGTTTGGAATGGAACTAACTGGACAACCAACTCTTTTGTTCCAACATACGGCTGGTATTTGAATGAAGAAACATTAAATACAAAGTCATCTATATTAAAAAACATAACATCTCCAGACTTTTTTGGTTCTGCAACAACAGTGTACACTCCAACATATAGAGAGTTTCAGTTTATTAAGGGTATTCGTATTGTTGTAGAAACAATGTCACAAAAGGGTTCAAGTTTTGATTTAATTGAAATGTCTCCTAGGCTAGTGGCAGACCTATCCGATAAAACAAAATCATTTAGCATAGAAAAAATTGCTTCCGATATAGGTAATACAGGAATCCCTGTAGGTCAATTGTTAGCATCTACTGGCTCACTAGAACTTTTTGATTACGACCAATCATTTAACGAATACAATGTGCTTACTGCTTCTGCTGGAAACATTACAGGTAGCCTTATATCAAACATATCTTCTAAGAATCTACAAATAAAGATATACGAACATTTGATAGACGATAGACTTTATCCACAGTTGACAGATTATTTTGTTCCAATTAAAACAATGTATGTAGATGGTTTTCCAGAAATCAGCACTACGGATAGAACAGCAACAATAAAATTAAGAGACTTGCTTTTTCATTTAGAATCAATTGTTGCTCCTTCATTACTGCTAAAAAATGCATCTGTAAGTTTTGCAATTGCCACGTTGTTAGATAGTATCGGATTCTCTAATTATAAATTTTACAGAAATGTAGGGGAATCAGAAGATATAATTCCATACTTTTACATTGCTCCAGATACAACGGTAGCAGAAGTTTTAAACGACCTAGCACAATCTACTCAGACAGCAATGTTCTTTGATGAGGACAATAACTTTGTAACAATGTCTAGAAATTATATTATGCCAACTGCAGCAGAAAGAGCAACTAATATAACTCTTTATGGAAGCAAAGATTTTGAGCAAAACGGTATAATTAAAAACTCACACTCAAATGAAATTACTGCAATATCTTCTAATGGAACTTATGTTACATACATATCAAACAATAAACTGGTTGCTGGTCAAAAAGTTTCAATCATAGGGGCTTCATCTTCTGCATACAATCTAACAAATGTTTCTGTGTATGACGCAACATCAACACAATTCAGGGTTGCCTCAACAGCCTCTGGCTCTACATCGACAGCAAGAGTTTTAATTTCACCAGCCCTTTCAAACATTGTGTCACTTGACGCAGAAAATAATGAAATTTATAATGGTGGAAAAATTACTTATCTTAATAAGTATATTCAAAAATCTTATGCAACAATTCAGGAAGCATCTATGCTTAACAAAGGTCAGTCCTATAAATACAAACCAGTATTGCTTTGGGAAGTTGCTGGAACAGAAGTGCTAAGACCTACCAACGATGAGGTTGGAAATCAGTCTAGTTATTCTTTAAGTGCTCTGGTGCTAAACTCACCATTAACAGCAACTTTACCAACAGTATCATCTGGAGTAATTATAAACAACATACTGGACTTTGGTCAATCTATTTATTGGCTAACCAGGTTTAAAGGATACTTCTATTCCAATAGTGAAATTATTAAATACGAGGCTGTAGAACACTTTGTTTCTGGAACTGGAAATGTTTGGATTGAAGACATTACCGATTATCAAAAATATTTTGCAAAACTTCCTTTCAATGGAAAAATGTTTCCAACAGGAAGAGTTCGAATTTACGCAGAACCTAATTTTGATGCCAATGGAAATATACAAAATGGAGCAGTAGCAAAACATGGCAGAGGACAATTTGGAACTACTGTTTCTAGTCATACTGTTCTAGATGAAAATAATGCTTGGCTAAATCCAACAAACCATAAAACATTTAAGATGCAATCAAAGTGGATATTTAAAAATAATCAGCAGTATAGTGAAACAGTTTATAAGGTTACAGGTGTCAATGGAACCTCTGGAACCAAAACTATAATAGTTGGAGATGCAACAGGTCTGAAAGAAGGACTACTCTTTTATGAATATAAAACAAAAACTGTTGGACTTCAAATTGAACCTCCTAGCAGTCTAGGCTACATTACTGTAGACGTAACTAGTCATGGCTTAGTTCCTGGAAATCAAATTAAAATTGAGGGTGTTGAGCCAGTTGCTTATCGTGGAATATATACTGTTACAGCAACAACTGCAAACACAATTACGTTTTTTAATAAGAACTCTGCAACTGGTCCAATTACTACTGCAGGAACTGTTGCTCCTTTGTTTTACAACCGTGCTTTGAGTTCTGCAATTCCAGCAGGAACTAAAATTGATAAGATTGTTGGAACAACAATAACACTAACTAAAGCACTTACAGCAAACATAACTTCTGGAACAGTCTATGCAACAAGCAATATTGTAGAACCACTAGGTCAGATTGAGTATAACTCTACAACAGATTCGATAGGATTTTTACCAGAAAAGCCAAAAGTAAGTGGGGTAATGAAGGACTTCTTCGATAGTTCGTCTTACACAGAGTCGCCTAACACTAAGACTATAGATAAATCTAAGCCAAATGGTGCTATTAAAAGTTCTGCCTTGTCTATTCAAGGACCAGAAGATTTTTCTACAATTACTTCTGCAAGCAATGCTTTGTCATATGTTTATAAAAACTATGGTTCAGAATGTCCTAACGCTTATTCTTTTGGAACAAGGGTAAGAATAATTGGAAAGCCACTGCCAAGCACCGAGGCAATTAATGCTGCAAAACAAATACCTATTGGTGGAGAAATATTAGAAACATTTAAAGATAAGTCTGGAGAGTATCAAATATCTGGTACTGGTGGAGGTATTGCATTCAACATCGACCCATCTGTAAACAAAAATATCGGATACTACTTTGAGATAACTGCTTTATCTAGCGATTCAATTGTAAACAATATTGATGGTAATAATATAACTACTCTTCCAAATGTTTTCTTTTATAAAGTTCTTAAAGGTGCTAACACAAAACAAGCAATCCCAGTAGTTCTTTATTCTGGCAATGCCCCAATACTTGTAGATAGTGGTTTGTTTGCTGGAATGTCAAAATCTGTGGATATTAAAAATCCAACAGTCTATGACCTTATGGTAGAAACAGAAGAATTGTCAAAAACAAATAACGAACAATATAGAAGAAAATTTCACCTATATATAAATGGAAAATTACTTGCAACAGTAACAGATAATGATGCTATACCAGTAAATACTAATAATCAAAATCTTGCACTTTTTGTTAGAGGTAAAGGACTTTGTATGTTTGAAAATGTTTTTGCTATTGCAGATAATTCTAAAACACCCAACTCCCCAATAAATAAGAAACTGGTTTTCTTAGATGATAAACTAGATAGCCAAAACTATAGAAAGTATTTGGCAAATCCATCTATGCTTAAGACATACATGAAAGAATTAGGAAGCAACCATCAGCCAAAATACAGACTATATTATGAAGAATTTGGAACTATTATGCGTGAGTGTGCTTACTTTAATGTTCGTTATGATAAGGCTTATCCTGCACTATACTCTAAGATATCTCCAACGTTTAGCGATTCCCAAGGATACGTTATATCAAACTTTAGGGCAAATCCATACGGTGCAGAATTTTTAATATTTAATGCGACTGATTTTGCACTTAATCTAGACGAATCTACAGGAAATTATTTAAGAATTCAAGGAGTAACGTTTACACAACAGTCAGCATACGACCTGACAGTAGACGAATATTTCCAAAAGAATAGTGATTTAAATAACTATGCGAACTATACGGATTTGAACAATAGATATATTGCTATTCAAAATAGTAGAAATACTTATGGTAAAAAAGATTTTACAATTTCTGGAACATACATACAAAACATAGATACAGCAAACAATCTTATGACATGGATGGTTGACAAGAATATGCATCCTAAAAGGTCTTTGGGTGTTACTATTTTTGCTAATCCTGCTATACAGTTGGGAGACATTGTGGAAATAGATTATAAGATAGACAACGTTTTGCAAAATACAACAGCCAGATTTGTTGTGTATCATATAGAATATTCTAGAAATAGTGATGGTCCAGAAATGAAATTATATTTAAGTGAGGTAGTGTAATGTCTGCAAAACCAAAGATAACAACTAATACTGGATATTTAAGTGATGGAAGGCGGTCAAAACAAGTAAGAATTGCTACATCAAATCTTTTTATAGAAACAGATAATTTACCAATAGACTATATGACAGGAGTAATTTTTGATGGTATTGGTGGCAATGAATTTATTAATAGTGAAAGTGCAAGCGTAATACTTGAACAAGGCAAAACCTTAGTAGAGGATTCTAGTGACATTGCGGAAGCAACTAGTTCTGTTGCAAATGAAAAGCAGCCAGATGGAGAAGACGCTATTAGTTCTCAGTTTTATTTTAGACTCAAGAATTACTTGCCAGAAACAATTGGTAACTTAGAATATGTTGGGTCTACAGATGCAACTAACGCAGGAACCAAAGATGCAACAAAAGTACTTGTAGAATTTCCAGAAAAAAATGTATACTTTGATGAAACATACGCCTATATTTATATAGAATTAGACGGAGTAGACGCTAGTCAACAGGTAGAGGTAGAGTTTATAACCTCAACAGACCTGACTAGTGATATAATATAGTAGGAGAAAATATGATTACTAACAACGGAATTGAACTTATTTCAAAGTATCTGGCTGGTCAGGCTGGTTCTTATGCTTCTTATATCGCTATAGGTTGTGGAGCAAGACCATTATCAAATGAGCAACCAATCCTAGTTTCAGCAACTGGCACCTTGGGCGTAGGAACCCTAGGCGTTGATGGTTATGTAGCGACATTGGGATTAGGAGTAGACGCTGCTTACTTAGAAGTTGGAGATGTAATAACTGCATCAAATGGTACTGGTGGTTTTGGCTCTGGAACAGTTACAGTTTATTCTATAGTTAGTAGAACTCAGATAGAGGTTGTAAAGTCAACTGCTTTTACTGGTGCAGGAAGTGTTACAAATATTTATGTTGTTGGCAGTCTTCGCTCAAAAAACTTGTCATTAAAAACAAAACTGGATTTTGAAATGGCAAGATTTCCAATTACTTCACGCTCATATGTTGTAGACAAACAGGTTGCTAAATGTAGCACAATGTATATTTCTGGAACTACAGAAATAACAGTAACAAGTGTTTTAGAGCATCCGTTTGTTGTTGGAGACAATGTTTATATAAGCGATGTTGATTATCAAGGCACTGGTCCAACTACAGATACACAGGTTAATGGACTTTATGTGATTTCTTTTGTGACCTCTTCAGGTTTTAAAGCCACACAACTAGACGATACTCTTGGCAATTGGGATGGTAGTTTGTGGGGTACTGGAGAACCTTCTCCAACAAATAACTATACAGGATTTTCATACAATAGCCTACAGTTTAAAGCAACAGTATACACCAAGCAGATATCATTAACAGCAGAAATATCCGAAATTCCATCCTATGATATTACGGAACTAGGAATCTATTCCCTTGGTTCTGACCAATACTCAACAACATCTAATAGCAGAATGCTTATTAATTTTACTCAAAGTGAAGACTGGTCTTATGTGGATGGTGGAGAATCACTAGATATATCATATAACTCTTCACTGGCTCTTCCATTTGGCTCAGTTCCATTTTTTGCAAGTTCTGCGGATTCCTGGTGGACAGAAGACTATCTTACAAATTTAAGACAAGAAAAGCCAAGAATTTTAAGCGATGCTTTAGTTGTTCCAGGAACACTTTCAGATTGGGTTTCCACAGGTACATTCGATAGCACCTCTGACTATTTATCTTTACCGAATCCTGGAGTTGATTTTACTACTGCTAAAAGTACAGATGAAATAAGCCTTGCTTTTAGTATTGCAAATGCCGAAACCCCAATTTCAGCAACAGTAACACAGTACCACATAATGTTCCAATTTATGTCTAGCAATGGAAATGACTCTGCAAAACTAATGTTTGATACAACAGGTGGAAACTCAATTCCTGCAAACAGGTATGTGGTAAAAACACAGACAGTAGGAGACATAGTTAAAACATCTGGCTTTGTTTGGTCTGATGTGTCCTCAGTAAGAGTTTATGTAAGTGTTCAAAATAGTTCGTTGGTGCCTACTGCAGATTACGCTATTGTTTTAGATGGTCTTAGGCTAGAAAGTTCTACAACCAATAATCCACTATATGCACTAACAGCATACACAATTGTAAATAACAACACTGCCACGAAAATTACAAAAGGTGCTAACTCTAAAGATTTAATTAACTTTAAATTAGACTTGGCAATAGGACAGTAATATGTCAAATAAAATTGTAAAAATACCAGTTAAAGATATTGATGGTCTTAGAAGCGATGGTGGATATTTGCTTAGATATAGAGTTAAGTCTAAAGACGAAGGTTTGACTTCAGACTGGTCCGAACTACAAAACGTTTCTTTTCCAACCAACATAAACGGAGAAACTTTATCATTTTATGAAATGTATGTAACCAACGGTGCTACCAGACCAAGTTTAGCATCATCTTCTAGCACCAACCCACATGCATCAAATAATCCATATGTTGTGTCTACTGTAAAAAATGGAATGACTGACGCTGAATATATAAACTCAACCCTTACCGTTGCTGGAACTTTTCCAGAACGCCTAGTCACATATGAGTGGGAGTCTTTGTCAAAATATCCTGTTGCACAAAAATTTGATGTTTATGTATCCTGGAAGACTGCCGCTGGAGCATGGACAGACTGGGAATATGTTGCCACGGAATCAAAAAAATCTGTATTCAAAGAGCCAGTAACAACTTATACAAGGGTTCAGGCAGCCCTGTTTTTGTCATCTTATCCAAAATTAACAGACATCTATAGGGATGGAGAGATGACCTTTGTTTCTATTGCAGCAGACATTGCTGTGTGATATAATTAGTTTATGGCAAAAGTACCCTCACTACCAAGCAATGGTCAACCCATCGATACCCAGTATATCTATGACATTGTAAACTCACTAATTAGCATTAACTCTGAACTAGCAACATATGGTAATTCTAACATTACAGTTGGTAAGCCATATGGAACTACAAAAACAAATTCAATAAATTTTGATGCACAATCTATCAACGTGGTTAACTCTGAAAAAGTTACAAAAAGCAATGCTAAAACAGGTCAAATTCCTTTTACAACCTTGTTCACAAGAACACCAGTGGTTACCGCCACACTAGTTTCTAAAAGCACATCAAAAGTTAAGGCTAATGTAACAATTACAGCCATAGACACAACCTCTGTATACTACAAGATTGATTTTGACGTAGATGGAACTACAACCCTAGACTTAAATATTATTGCTATCGGAGTATAATGGCTGCCCAAACAATGGAAGAGTATAATGCTTCCCCTGTTATTCCAGGGAATAAAAAGGTGTGGTTTCTAAATGGAAATCTAGTCCGTGTATACCACATGAACAACTCTAATGGTATAATGTCTGTTTACAATATTACACTTGACCAGATAGAAAGTTGTTTAGTTAGTGATTTCAAAAAGAATAGGGAAAGAGCATACACCGTAGGACAGGCTGCAAGCCTCGTAAACAGGCATAAAAAATATATGCCAGCATTAATGCTAAAAGGAGTTATTCCCTTCCCTATGGGGTCACAGAAGGGCGGAGAGAGGGGCTGGCAGGTCCGTTCTTACTATTCCGAATCACAGGTAAGGGAAATTCGTGATATACTTGCATCCTACCACCACGGTAGACCAAGAAAAGATAAACTAATAACCAACGATGTAACACCTACAAAACAAGAGTTGACAAGGCGTATGGGCGATGGTATACTGGTTTATACAAAGACAGAAGATGGCAGATTTGTGCCTATCTGGAATGAATCAATTTAGTTCTTGAAAGGACATAGGGTATGAATAACGATGAGACTAAGGTTACAGTTGGGCTAGGCTATACGCTCAATCTAGGTAACTTCCAATCATTGCGTATTGACCTATCTGTATCAGATAGCAAGCGTAATGGAGAAAACACAGCAGATGCTTTTGAACGTGTGTATGCGTTTGTTGAGCAGAAACTATCTGAAAAGGTAAAAGAATCTTTAGAAGAGGCTGACAATAAGTAATGGCTGAACGCAAAGACCGCATGGCTTTGCTTAGTCGCTACAGTAAACTACATACTGCAAAGTACCAAGAAAAGCCATCCCTAAATTTAAATGTTGAGCAATGGGCAGCAGATGCCCTGATTGCTTCGTATGGAATATCCGAATGCTATGACCTACTAGAATACTATTTTGATGTATCCGAAAACCCATCGTGGAAATATTTTGCAAACTATGCAGACCACATTGTTTACAAGCGTAAACAAGTGCAACAAGATTTACAAGAACGCCAAGAGCGTAGACTGAAAGCGAAAGAGTGGCTAAATGAATAATACAGAATCAAAACTAATCTCTGCTGTATTGGCAGACAAACAAGTACACGTTTTGCTACAAGCAAACGTAGACAATATCTTAAGAACCCACAATGATATCTGGACTTTTATCCGTAATTATTCTGAGACTAATGGAACAGTTCCACCAGTGTCTTTGGTTGTAGATAAGTTCCGTGACTTTGCTCCTGTCGATGGTGTTGGTGCCACGAAGTATCACCTAGAAGAATTACAGGCTGAGTTCCTGAATGATAGTCTAAAGGATGTTCTTAGGACTACTGCTTCAGATGTTCAGGCAGGTCAGGGTACTAAGGCATTAGAAGACTTAATCCAGAAGACATCAGAACTAAAGAAGAACACAGCAGTTATTCGTGACATTGATGCCACTGATATTGATTCTGCTGTCGCATACTTTGAGAACCTTGCTCGTCAGAATGAACTAGGCTCAATTGGTATCAAGACTGGTTTGCCAGGATTTGATAACTACCTACCTGCTGGTATTACTCCAGGACAGTTGGGTGTGTTCCTTGCTTATCCAGGAATTGGTAAGTCTTGGTTTGCTCTTTACATGGCAGTTCAAGCATGGAAGCAAGGAAAGTCACCACTAATTATTTCACTTGAAATGTCTGAGACAGAAGTTCGTAACCGTGTATTTGCTATTATGGGTGAGGGTCTTTGGTCACATCGTAAACTCAGTAATGGTCAGGTAGAGATTGCAGATTTAAAACGCTGGCATGCAAAAGAACTTGCTGGTAGACCAGAGTTCCATATTATCTCTAATGACAACGGTGGAGAAGTAACCCCATCAGTTATTCGTGGTAAGATTGACCAGTACAAACCTGACCTAGTTATTGTAGACTACCTACAGTTGATGTCTCCAAACCAGAAGTCAGATAATGAGACTGTTCGTATGAAGAACCTTTCTCGTGAACTAAAGTTGATGGCTATCTCTGAAGAAATGCCTATCATCTCTATCTCATCTGCTACACCAGACGATGTTACCAAGTTGGACACAGTTCCTACTTTGGGACAAACTGCTTGGTCTCGTCAGATTGCCTACGATGCTGACTGGGTTCTTGCACTTGGTCGTGCCACCAACTCGGACATTCTAGAGTGTGTATTCCGTAAGAACCGTAATGGTTTTATGGGCGAGTTCTTGGTCCAGGTAGACTTTGACAAGGGTTACTATCGTTATAAGGATTTTGAAGATAACTAGTTATAATAGAATGTGGACAATATATATCACAGACCTATTAAGAACTTTACCTTTGACGGTATCATCAAGAATGATGCCGCTATTGGCAGACTTCGCCTAGAACTTGTGAGACTCAAGACACTTGAGATGTGTGAATTGGGGTATGTGCCAAGGATTGACATAGACCCACAATTTACGATAAAATATAATAGCGAAAAAGATTATTACGAGTTTACATTAACCGTATACGGAACATACATAGGAAAGAATAAAGCATTATGGATAAAGGGAATAGACGGAACACAAATAGTTCCTACTCAAAAGAACAAATTAAAAGAGTTATCACAGGCTCAGGAATCACAATCGAATCAGAAGTAGATTCTGACTACATTATCTTCTGTCCTTTTCATAACAACTACCGCTCACCTGCTGGTGAAGTAGATAAAAGTTCTGGTCTATTCTTTTGCTTTTCCTGCCACCATGTCTGCGACCTGCCATCTTTGATTATGCATACATCTGCTAGAACCTATTTTGAATCTGTTCGCTACATCAAGTCTAAGGAAACTGAGACTGACCTTTCCTATCAGATTAACCAGACACTTGTCCAGAAGCCAGACTATGTTCCGTATGACGAGTTGCAGATTAAGAGATTAAACCAGCAAGCATTAGAATCTCCAAGAGCAACCAGATACTACGATGGTAGATTAATCAATGAGACATCTATCAAAAAGTTCCAACTTGGTTTCTCAGAGAAACAAGATATGGTAACTATACCTGTACACTCCCCAGACGGAATTCCTGTGGGCTTCGTTGGTCGTTCTATCGAGGGTAAAGAATTTAAGAACACTCCAGGACTTCCAAAGTCAAAAACTTTATTCAACATACATCGTGTAAAGACTGCTGGCAAAGTCTATGTAGTTGAATCATCATTTGATGCTATCCGCTTAGACCAGTGTGGTTTTCCAGCGGTAGCAACTCTGGGTGCAAATGTATCCAGTTTTCAAACAGACCTACTCATTAAGTATTTTAATAACGTTATTGTTATTGCAGATAACGATGAGGCTGGCGGTAATATGAAAGATAGGATTGTGGAACGTCTTGGCTCTCGTGTTACTGTTATTAAAATAGATAAACAATATAAGGATATTGGCGACATGTCTGATGAAGCAATTAAAAATATTGACGAATCGTTTGACAAAACTATTGCCAGTATGCTAAACTAGTATACCGCTAAGAAAACATAAGGAGAATATTATGAGCGTAATTAAAGGGCTAAAAGATATCGGTGCAATTATGGATAAGCCAAAATATGAAAACAATGGTCAGAAAGTTCGTTGGGTCAAGTTGGCTGATGGACAATCTGCAAAGGTTCGTTTCGTTGAAGAACTAGATACAGAATCAGCAAACTACAACGAGGGTCGTGGACTATCTGTGGTAATCGCAGAACACACTAACCCAAAGGACTACAAGCGTAAAGCAGTCTGTACAATTGACTCTGAGGGTCGTTGCTATGGTTGTGAAATGGGTCGTAAAGAACCTAAGAGCGGATGGCGTTCACGTCTTCGCTGGTATGGTAACGTCATCATCGATGATGGTACTGAAGCACCTTATGTGGCTGTATGGTCACAGGGTATCTCAAAGCAGTCTGCTTTCGGAAATCTCCGTGAGTATGCAATTGAGACTGGTTCAATCTCGAACCTAGAGTGGAAGATTAAGCGTAATGGTCAGGGAACTGAAACCAATTACACATTGCTTCCAACTAAGCCAGACACAGAGCCTTTCAACTTTGATGGCATTGAGCCATTCAATCTTGAAAAGGTTGTTCGTGAAGTGGCTTATGCAGAGCAGGAGAATTTCTACTTCGGTTTTGATGCTCCATCTCTAACATCCAGTAATCAAGACTGGTAATCAATTAATTGTGATGGGGGTAGATGATTAGTTCTCTGCCCCCATTGCCTAAACTTTAAGGAAAATTTTATATGAGTTATGCTGGACTGCACGTTCACACTCACTACTCGCTATTTGATGGCATAGCAACACCACAAGAATATGTGGACAGAGCAATCGAAATTGGAATGCCAGCCATCGCTATCACAGACCACGGTTCACTATCTGGACACCGTGAAATGTATCGTGTCGCAATTGAAAAGGGCATCAAGCCAATTCTTGGTGTCGAAGGATATATTGCACAAGACCGCTTTGACCAGAGAGACAAAGAAGAGCGTGAAGAAACTCCGCTAGACCTTGTGTACAATCACTTAATCATTCTTGCCAAAAACGAAAAAGGTCTTGAGAACCTTAACAAACTAAACGAGATTGCTTGGACTGAGGGTTTTTATAAGAAGCCTCGTATGGACTGGACTTCGTTAGAGAAGTATAAAGAAGGTCTCATTATTACTTCTGGCTGTCTGTCTGGCTTCCTTGCTAAAGCAATTGAAGCAGATGACTTTGCTGCTGCAAAAGAACATCTACAATGGGCTAAGGCAACATTTGGCGATGACTACTACATTGAAGTTATGCCACACAATCCACCAGAGATTAACAAGACTATTCTTGCTCTTGCAGATGAGTTTGGTATCAAGCCTATCGTCACTCCTGACTGTCACCACGCTGGACCAGACCAGAGAGAGATTCAAGAACTTAAACTAATCCTAAACACTTATTCAAATAAGGTTCAGAAAGATGCTACCTTTGCTGGTACTCAGGACTACGACAACCTTATGGATAAGTTGGACTACCTGTATGGTGCAGACCGCCAGATTACTTTTAGAGACTACGAAATTCACTTGCTATCTGATGAAGAGATGCATAAGTCTATGGAAGCCCAGGGTATCGTAAGACAAGATATGTATGACAATACTATTGAGATTATGAATAAGGTTGAAGATTACAACATCAAAGACCACCTAGACCTACTACCAGCACAGTATCAGAATCCAGACCAAGAACTTTACGAACTTGCTATGGAAGGACTTACTGCTCGTGGTGTAGGTGCTGACCCTGCATATCACACAAGGGCTGAAGAAGAACTCCAAATCATCAAGGATAAAAACTTTGCTCCTTACTTCCTAGTTGTTCGTAACATGATTAACTGGGCTAAGAAAGAAGGCATTATGGTTGGTCCAGGTCGTGGTTCATCTGCTGGTTCTCTAGTTTGTTATGCCTTGGGCATTACTGACATTGACCCTATTGAGCATGGTCTTTTGTTCTTCCGTTTCATTAATCCAGAACGTAATGACTTCCCAGATATCGATACTGACATCCAAGATTCAAGACGTGAAGATGTCAAAGATTATCTAGTTAGACAGTATAGACACGTTGCTTCTATCGCCACATTCCTTGAGTTCAAGGGTAAAGGTATGATTAGAGATATTGCTCGTGTACTAAACATTCCACTAGCGGATGTGAACAAGGTTCTTAAACTCGTTGATGACTGGGATGACTACTTAAGGGCTAAGTCTACTCAAGAGTTCCGTGAGAAGTATCCAGAGATTGAACTTTATGGTGAGCAACTTCGTGGTCGTATTCGTGGTACTGGTATTCACGCTGCTGGTGTGGTCACTGCTAAAGAACCTATCTTTAAGTATGCACCACTTGAGACCAGAACAACTCCAGGTAGCAAGGAACGTATTCCAGTAGTAGCAGTAGATATGGAAGAAGCAGAACGCATTGGTTTGATTAAGATTGATGCTTTGGGTCTAAAGACCTTATCTGTTATTCAGGATACGCTTGCTATCATCAAGGAGCGTTCTGGAGATGTCGTTGACCTGTACAAACTTAACATGGAAGATGCAAATGTATATCGTATGCTTTCAGATGGTTTTACTAAGGGTGTGTTCCAATGTGAAGCAACACCATACACAAATCTTCTAGTGAAGATGGGTATCAAAAACTTTAGTGAGTTGGCTGCTTCTAACGCTTTGGTTCGTCCAGGTGCTATGAACACAATCGGTAAAGATTATGTTGCTCGTAAACACGGTAAACAAAACATTGACTATAAGCACCAAGTGTTAAAAGCATTCACACAAGAAACCTATGGATGTATTCTGTATCAGGAACAAGTTATGCTTGCCTGTGTGGAACTTGGCGGTATGACAATGGCAGAAGCGGACAAGGTTCGTAAGATTATTGGTAAGAAGAAAGATGCTAAAGAGTTCGATGTCTTCAAGGACAAGTTCGTAAAGGGTGCTTCTAGATTCCTAACACCTAACGCTTCCGAAGACCTGTGGACAGACTTTGAAGCACACGCTGGATATTCGTTCAATAAGTCTCACGCTGTGGCTTACTCAACAGTTTCTTACTGGACAGCATGGCTGAAGTATTACTACCCTATTGAGTTCATGTATTCATTGCTCAAGAATGAAAGTGATAAAGATGCTCGTACTGAATACCTAATTGAAGCAAAGCGTATGGGTATCCCTGTTCGTCTACCACACATCAACGATTCAGATGTTGACTTTAAAATCGAAGGTAAAGGTATTCGCTTTGGACTATCATCTATTAAGTTTATTAGTGATAACATTGCTAATAAGTATATTGCTGCTAGACCTTTTGCTTCCTATAAAGAACTAGAAGAGTTTACATTTGGTAAAGGCAATGGCGTTAACAGTCGTGCACTACAGGCTCTTCGCCTTGTAGGAGCGGCTACGTTTGCTGACCAACCTAGAAACGATGAAGAAGTTCGTGAGAATCTTTATGAGTATCTTAACCTACCAGAGTTCAATACTTCTATTCCGCAACACTACCACGCATTCATCAACGATGTTGAAGAGTATGAAGAAAAGGGTGCATATATTTTGATGGGTATGATTAAGAGCATTAAGCGTGGTAAAGGCTGGTCTAGGGTAGAACTTCTAGATAGGACTGGTAGTACTGGAATCTTTGATGATGAGAATACAACAATCGAAGCAGGTAGGACTTACATAGTTCTAGCAAGCGATAATAGAATCGTTACAGCAATTCCAGCAGATGAAATTAAAGGCAATCCATCTGGATTGATTAAGATTCTAAACTTCCGTCAGTTGCCCTACAAAGAAGATGAACTTTTTGTAGTATCATTTAAGCCTAGGGTAACTAAGGCTGGTAAAAAGATGGCTTCTCTAGTTCTAGCAGATGCTAGTCGTGAGATGCATAGCGTTACAGTATTTCCTACATCTTTCTCTAAAGCGTATATGAAGATTGATGAAGGAAATGTATATAAATTCTCTTTGGGTAAAACTAAAGATGGAACAATAATTATGGAGGATGTGTTCAATGTTTGATGAAGTAGCAAAAGACCTGCACGAAACCGCAGTAGAAAAAGGTTTCTGGGGCATTGCCTATAACAATGAAGATAAAGAATCTTTGGATATCTTTATGACTAAGCAACTGATGATGATTGTATCTGAAGCAGTTGAGGTCATGGAAGCAATTCGTAAGTCCAAAGGTCCAGAAGAAGTAGCAGATGAGATGGCTGACATCATCATTCGCACACTTGACCTCTACGCAGGTCTGCGTGAGTTTGAGTATGTCAATGGCAGTCTTGACGATGCTTTTGAAAAGAAGACTGGTTACAATAAGTCTAGACCAGAAAGACATGGGGTTCGTTTCTAATGACTACTATCGAAGAAGCAATGGCAGCATTAGACCCACGCATCCGTAAGCGTTTGACTAACGGTGTTGGGTTCAAGACTGAGTATCAGGGAACTCCTAGTTTCGGTCTTAATCGTGCACTTAATGGTGGACTACCGCTGGGTAGACAGGTATTGATTTGGGGAAGCAAGTCTTCTGCTAAGTCTTCTCTATGCTTGCAGATGATTGCTCAGGCACAGGAAGAGGGCAAGTTGTGTGCTTGGATTGATGCTGAGATGTCTTACTCAGAAGATTGGGCTAAGAGACTTGGGGTAGACACAGACAACCTAATCGTCTCACAGGCTCGTACAATTAACGAGATGGTTGATGTAGGAACAAACCTAATGAATGCTGGAGTAGATATTATTGTGGTTGATTCAATTACATCGCTACTACCTGCTATCTATTTTGAAAAGGATACTGATGAACTTAAACAGTTGGAAAACACTAAACAGATTGGTGCGGAGTCTAGAGACTTTAGCAACGCTTGGAAGATGCTTAACTATGCTAATAACAAAGTTAAGCCAACCCTTTTGGTTCTTATCTCGCAATCTCGTAACAATATTTCTGCTATGTATACTAGTCAACAGCCTTCTGGTGGTCAGGCTACTAAGTTTTATTCATCAACGGTTATCAAGTTATTCTCTTCCGAATCAGACAATCAAGCAATTAAAGGCAAGATTGCAATTGGCGATAAACTCATTGAGGAAAAGATTGGTAGGAAGATTCGTTGGGAAGTCCAATTTAGCAAGACATCGCCAGCCTTCCAATCTGGAGAGTACGATTTTTATTTCCGAGGTGATGTTGGTATTGATAGCATTGGTGATTTGGTTGATACTGCAGAGATGATGGGTATTGTAGAGCGTACAGGGGCTTGGTATATCCTACCAGACGGAACTAAACTACAGGGTAGAGATAAGTTTGTGGCTCGTGTTCGTGAAGACCTAGACCTACAAGACGATATCAAGGCTAAGGTAAATGGGTAAGTACACAGTATATCCAGGAATCTTTCCTTGCCACACATGCAGGGTAGAAGTAAAGTCTGTAAGAGTATATCCATCAGATAAACTTATAACTTGGATGTGTCCAGAGAAACATCTCAGCGAGGTAAGTCTTGAGACTAAGAAGAAGAAAGATTATGAGCGAGAGAAGCGAGAGTAAGCGTATTGGTGCTAAACAGCACAAGAACTCTGGCAGGGGTACTCATAAGGGGGATGCTTCTTGGGAAGGCTTCACTGTTGACTTTAAAGAGGTTGGCAAGTCCTTTACCCTGAATAAAGATGTCTGGGCTAAGGCAACTACAGATGCTATTCGTAATAACGATAATCCAGCAATTGTAGTTGTCCTTGGCGAGGACGGTATTAAAACAAGACTAGCAGTGATTGAGTTGTCCCTACTAGAGATGATACTTGACCAACTACCGCCTAATAGTGTATAATAGAATTACAACATTAAGGATACTAAATGGAACAAACAACAATTGAACAGGTCAATGGTCTCACAGAGATTGCTGACTTTATGAATGATGAAGAACTGACTACCGCTCTTACCTTTATTGCTAAGGTAATTCTTAAGCCAGATATTCCTCTTAACGTTGCACAAGTAGAAATCGTTCGCTTGCAAGCAATTGCTGCGAAGATGTCTTTCAAAGCCACATGGCTAACTAACGTAGATAAAGGAGACAGAGCGAAAAAGAATATTTATTACACCGCTGCTGAGGCTATTAACAACCTCGTTTCGGCTCTTAAATATATTACTCGCTAGTGTTATTATGGCAAAAAATTTATTAAGTCAGGTAATGATTAAAAAGGTTGAGAGCAATCCCAATTCTAAGCCATCATTCCTAGACAAGCAAGCATTGATTGATAAGATTAATTCTGGTTACACTGTCAATCGTGTAGACAAGTTTCAAACAAAGAAAACCTTTGCACCTAGTACGATTGCGTTCTCACATGGAGAATGTCCTCGTTACTGGTATCTAGCCTTTGATGGTGCTAACTTTGTCGATAATGCTGATGCTTATGGCGGTGCAAACATGACTGCTGGTACAAAGGCACACGAAAGAATTCAGGAGGCTATGGGCAATGTTCCTGGACTTCTTGTAGATTCTGAGTTTAAGGTAACATATAATGACCCACCAATCTTTGGTTATGGTGACGTTATTCTTAACTGGGAAGACAAAGAACTGCTTGGCGAAATTAAGACAATGCCTAACGAGGGCTTTGAGTATCGTAAAAGTGCAGGAAAGCCTAAACTGGGTCACATGATTCAGTTGCTTATCTATATGAAGATTCTTAATAAGAGCAAAGCAGTATTGATTTATGAGAACAAGAACAATCACGAACTGTTGATTTTTCCTGTAGAATTAAATCAGTACATGTACGAGTGGGTAGAGAACACTTTTGAGTGGATGAGGAATGTTCGAAAGGCATGGGAAGATAAAACCCTGCCAGAGAAAAATTATCGTTCTAATTCAAAGATATGCAAGACATGCCCTATACAAGCGGCTTGTGCTTCTGCAGGTTCTGGAGAGATAAAAATCAAATCTCTGGAGCCTTTAAATGAAGAACAAACATTGTAGTTGGTGCGATAAGCAATTCCAAACTAAACTATCCTATCAGATATACTGCTCTCCAGAATGTAGAGAGCAAGCAACTAGAGAAAAGATTGCTGAAAAATATCTGAGGGACAAGGTTAAGAAACGTGCTGGCAAGGTTCGATTGTGTAAGACTTGTAACAAGCAACTCTCAATGTATACAGAAGAAACTATCTGTCAATCTTGCGAGATAAATCCAGATGATGTTAGAGACACTCTTAAAGAGATTAAGGATATCCTAAATGGTAAAACTAAACTTGACTAAAAAGCCTAAAAGATTCTGTGCTATTGATGCAAGCACTAATAGCCTAGCCTTTGCTATTTTTGAAGATAGTAAAATTATTGCTTGCGGAAAGATTAAGTTTGAAGGTCTGCAAACATATGACAAGGTTATGGATGCTGCTAAGAAGACCAAGGCTTTCTTCGATAAGTTTGACTTTGATACAATCATAATTGAACATACAGTATTTATGAACAGCCCTAAGACTGCTGCTCAACTGGCTATGGTCCAGGGAGCCTTGCTTGGGGCTGCTTCTATGTCTGGGGTAAAAAAGATTGGTTCTGTATCGCCTATCACATGGCAAAACTTTATTGGCAATAAAAAACTAACTAAAGAAGAAAAGCATGAGATTCAAAAAAAGAATCCAGGCAAGTCTGTGTCTTGGTTTAAAACTGAAGAACGAAATATTCGAAAGCAAAGAACAATTAACTTTATTAATATAAACTATGATAAGCACTTAGAGGATGACGATGTTGCAGATGCTTGTGCTATTGGTCACTGGGCTTTGAAGAACTGGGATAAGGCGTTTGGATACTAATGGCTAATAAGTTTTATACAAATGAGGCATGGCTAAAGAAGCGTTACCATGTCGATAAGAAAACTCCAGAGCAAATTGCTTTAGAGTGTGGAACTAGCGTAGAAACAATCTACGTTTATCTAGCCAAATTTGGATTAAGGAAGTCTAAGAGATGAAAAAAGTAAGGTCAGTCAAACTGCAGGAAACAAAGTTTAGCAGAGAGAACGAGTTACAACTTGGTAATTTTACTATTGCTAAAGGTGATATCATTAAAATAGAGGGAGAACATGGTCTCAAATTTAAGTTTGATGCTGTTGTAACTAATACCGAAAATGGTAAGGTCTGGGTAGATTGCTTTGAGATGCAGAAGTCAACCGCTACTGCATGGCGTTCGTTTGACCCTGAAAGAGTTAAGCGTATTCCAACAAAACGAGGAAGACGAAAGAAAAATGTCGATTGAAGATTTAACAGTTGAACATCTCGATGAGATGAACAAAGTTGTGGAGAAGTATCTCCAGGGTGAAGAGCCTACCCAGATTTCTAAGGAACTAGCCTTGCCAAGACAAAAAGTTGTTGCTCACATTAACCAGTGGCGTGTGATGGCTTCTGACAATGCTGCTATCCGTGCTAGGGCTAAGGAAGCCTTGGTTGGTGCAGACACACACTACAATAAACTAATTAGTAAAGCATATGAAGTAATTGATGATGCAACTACCACAGCCAATCTAGGGGCTAAGACCGCAGGTATTAAACTTGTGATGGACCTAGAAAAGACTCGTATCGACATGCTACAAAAGGCTGGCTTACTTGAGAACAAAGAACTCGCAGAAGAGATGCTAGAGATTGAACGTAAGCAGGATATTCTTGTTGGTATTCTTAGAGATATTGCAAGTGAGTATCCACAGATTCGTGACGAGATTATGCGTAGACTTTCGCAGGTATCGAAAGAACAAGAGGTTATAACCATTGTCAATGTTCAATGATTTCTTTGAAGTTCTTAAAAGCAATGTCTTTGCAGAAGTTCCAGTAGATGTTAAAACATTTGTTGAAGGAGAAGATTATCTCCAGCAACCACCACTGTCACAAATTCAGTACGACATCGTAGAGGCTATGAGCCAAATCTACAAACTAGAAGAAGTCATTGAAATCCTGGGGGAGACAGAGGGTCGTAGATACTATAATAAGTATACAAAGAACGAAGTAATCCTACAACTAGGAAAAGGTTCTGGTAAGGACTTCGTATCTACAGTTGCTTGTTGCTACATCGTTTATAAGTTACTTTGTCTTAAAGACCCTGCTCGTTACTTTGGTAAGCCTACTGGCGATGCTATTGATATTATTAACATTGCGATTAACGCACAACAGGCTAAGAACGTTTTCTTTAAAGGCTTCAAGAATAAGATTGAACGCTCTCCATGGTTTGCTGGAAAATACTACGCAAAGGCAGACAGCATTGAGTTTGATAATGCTATTACTGTTTATTCTGGTCACTCTGAGCGTGAGTCTCACGAAGGTCTAAACCTTATCCTTGCAGTACTGGACGAGATTTCTGGTTTTGCTAATGAGGTTGGAACTGGTAATGACCAAGGAAAGACTGCTGACAACATCTACAAAGCCTTCCGTGCTTCCGTAGACTCTCGCTTTCCTGACCTTGGAAAGGTAGCCCTACTATCTTTCCCTCGCTATCCAGGAGACTTTATCTCTACCAGATACGATGCAGTTATTGCAGACAAAGAGGTTGTAACAAAGAAACACAAGTTTGTTATGAATCCAGACCTACCAGAAGATACAGAAGGAAATACTCTTGATATTGAGTGGGATGAAGACAATATTTTAGCATACAAGTTTCCTGGAATGTTTGCCATTAAAAGACCTACATGGGTAGTAAACCCTACTCGTAAAATTGATGACTTCAAGTTAGCATTCTATACAGACCTTGGAGATGCTATGATGCGTTTTGCTTGTGTCCCTACCTACGCTTCCGATGCCTTCTTTAAGCAGCAAGAAAAAGTTCGTGCTTGCATGACAATCGTAAACCCTATTGATTCTAATAAAAGTTTTATGGAGTCTTTTAAACCAGACCCAGACAAAAAATATTTTGTCCATGCTGACCTTGCACAGAAACATGACAAGTGTGCTGTGGCTATTGCCCACGTTGAGAAGTGGGTAAATGTGCAGGTAGTTAAAGACTATGCTCAAGTAATGCCTATTGTAGTCGTAGATGCAGTAGTATATTGGGAGCCAAAGATTGAAGGTCCTGTCAATCTTTCAGAGGTAAAGCAGTGGATTCAAAATCTACGAAGGCTAGGATTTGATATAGGCATGGTTTCATTTGACCGATGGCAATCATTTGATATTCAAAATGAATTAAAGGCTGTTGGTATAAAGACTGAGACTGTATCTGTTGCCAAGAAACACTATGAGGATATGGCTATGCTTGTTTACGAAGAGCGTCTGGCTATGCCAGCCATAGAGTTGCTGTTTGAAGAACTAACAGAGTTAAAAATTATGAGGGGTAATCGTGTAGACCACCCTAGAAAGTCCTCTAAGGACCTTGCAGACGCTGTTTGTGGTGCTATCTTTGGTGCTATCTCCCACACTGTCAAAGACAACAATCAAATGATAGAGATACATACATTCCGTGATAGAAAACCAACGGAAGAACTGCATGAGTTTGACAAACGTAGTATCATTGAACGCAATAGACCAGAGCAAAAAGACCTAGACTCATACTTTAAACAGTTTAACATAAATATAATGTAGTGGTATAATAGTTTTGTTGGGCACTTCCAACTAGGAGATTACAAATTAAAAAACCCCAAATTATTTTAGCAGTTATAACCCTAGCACTTTCCCCTATTTTTTTAGCACAGTCAGCATTTGGAGAAACAAAAGCAGAGTATAGTGCAAAAGTAGAAGAGGCAAAGGCTGTCGTTAACGCTATCCAGGATGCCCTAACTCTTGCTCAAGAAGCCTACCAGATAGCGGTAAATGAAAAGGCTGCCATAGATGCTACGGTAGAGTCAAACAAAACAATCCTAGATAACAAAATTCTAGATGTACAAAGCAAACAATTGCTTGTAGACAAAGCACAAGCAAGTCTAGACTTGGCTAAAGAAAACTACAACATAAAATTAATTTCAGACCCTGACTGGATTAGACCAGACAAAGAAGTTACACAGACTATTGATGTGGCATATACAGTTCAGGTTCCTTATACTGAGTTAGTCCCAAGAGTAGAACTTGTGCCAAGAACAGTTTTAATACCTTACACAGAGATGGTTCCTTATTTAGATTATGAGCCAGTTGAGGTTACAAGGGTAGTCCCAGGTGGACTTACAGCAACATCTTACAACAGACAGGGCTACAATAATGCACCACCACTACCAACAGAAACAGAAACACCACTGGCAACTGAAAATGTACCTAACATTAATTTTCAGTGGGGCGGTGGATTGGTCCTGAACTCTGGAAAGGGTGAAGATGTTCTTGTTAAGTTTGAGGGAAATCTAATGGTTCCAGAAGATAACTGGTACAGTTTCTATGCACCAGCAGATGATGGAGTAAAACTAACTATTGCTGGAATGAATCTAATCAATGACTGGAGAGATAAGGGTGGTGGTGGCTCTATATCAGAACCTATGTGGATTAGAGCAGGTATCTTTTACCCAACCACATTGTATTACTATGAAAATGGTGGTGGAGCCTTTGTAGAATTTTACTCACAAGTTTCTGGAGGTAACATGGAAATAGTTCCTGCAACTTGGTTTGGAGAAACAACAGTAACAGAAACAATTTATCAGCCAGTTGTAAAGTATCAAGAAGTAACTTATTATAGAGAAGAGATTGTTTACGATGAGGTTACAGTATATGACGAGATTACTTTATTTAGAGAAGAAACTAGATACAGAAAAGAAGACATAATTGTAATTGTTCCAGACGAGGATGCTACTGCACCACTAATTAATGACCCAGCCTTGGCTATAGTTGTTGGATTGGTACAAATTGAGTTAGATGAAAAACAATCTATTTTATTATCTGCAACGACAGATAGAAACAGGCTACAGCAAGACTACGAGTCTTCCCTGATTACTCAAGCAGAAAAAGCAGGTATAATTGAAGTAGCATCGCAAGATGTAATAACTAAACAGGAGGAACTACTTGTCGCTCAACAAAAACTTGACTCCATTCCACCTTACGAAGAGCCAACACCTACACCTACGGAGACCGAGGAACCTACTGAAGAGCCAGAGGAAGTTGAGCCAGAACCGATACCAGAGCCAGAGCCGCCAGTGTCCCCCGAACCCAGTGAACCTGAGTTACCAGTAAATATTGAAACGGTAGACCCACAAACACTTTCAGAAGAGCAGGTTGCAGAACTAGTATCTGTTGCAAACGAAATCCTAGACAACTCGGAGCAGGGTTCTCCAGAGTATGAAGAAGCCCTAGATGCATTGTTCGTTGCTGCACAGGCAGACGATATTGAGGTATCTGAGGAACTTGCAGCCATTCCTGGTTTGTTAGCCGCAGTAGACGCAATTAACTTTATTGGTAACGTTGGAGCAGACATGTCTCCAAAGGTTCGTGAAGAATCAGAGAAGATTGTTGTAACAGCAGTTGTTGCAGTTGGTGCAGCAGTTAACGCAGCAACAGGAGCGGCACTCACAGCCGCAGCCCCATCAGCACCAGCATCATCTGCATCAGCAGGTGGCTCAGGTGGAACGTCAGGCACAAGGAGGAGAGATTAATGAAGAAATTTTTAAATGACCTAATTGGTCAGGCATGGACACTTCTTGGTATGTTTGTAGCCTGGCTAGTCCTAGAAGGCTCTGCCAAAGAGGTAGTTGGATATGCAATTGTTGGAACAAGCATTCTTTGGGTGCTATCTTATCCATTAAGAAACACAAAAGATAAGGAGGAAGATTAATGAGAACATTTGGTAATGTATTTATGCGTATCGTTGCAACTTTCGTAGCGTCTGCACTTGGTGTGGTTGGTGCTGGTACAGTTGCAAGCGGTGTTAGCGGAGTTGATATCCCAGTATGGTTTAGTGCTGTTATGGGTGGTATTTTGGCAGTAGCCAAGGTGGTAGAACTCCTATCCCTAGCATTCCTTGAAGATGGTAGACTCTCTCGTGCAGAGATTGACGCTGCTTTCCGTCAGACCGTTGCTTTGAAAGATGTAAAAGAAGATACACACACATCTAAGAAATAACTTGACAAACCCCTTTCGGTGCCCTATAATTGATATAGACCTGAAAGGGGTTTTTCTATGTCAATGACTTTTGACGAATGGCTACAACATGGCTTAACACAAGGCTGGGTTGGTCCTGCTGTATGCAGTACACACGATGGCATCCCTACTACTAGAGACGAAGACCTAGAGTGGGAAACTGGAGACCCATGCATTCATGTATTAAGATTGTATGAAGATGAAGCAACCAAGTTGGCTGTGGAAGAAAATCATGCTCCGTCTGTATGGCGAGCAACCAACAGTGGTTACACTGTATAATTAAATAGTGATGGGCATTAACTCAGTTGGCAGAGTGTTCGACTGTTAATCGAAATGTCCCTGGTTCGAACCCAGGATGCCCAGCAGAGACCAGACACGCAGACTAAGATTCGGTGGCTTAACAGAAATACTAGTAAAGACTGTTACAGATGTTGTTCCTATTTGGGTTGTTAAGGAACATTTGATTTCGTAGTTCAGTTGGTCAGAACGCTACCCTGTCACGGTAGAGGTCGTGGGTTCAAGTCCCATCGGAATCGCAGCGATATAACTCAATGGAAGAGTGCTTGCCTACGAAGCAAGATGTTGTAGGTTCGAGTCCTGCTATCGCTACGCCACCTTAACTCAGCGGTAGAGTGCCATACTTGTAATATGGAGGTCAACAGTTCAAATCTGTTAGGTGGCTCCGATTACGAATGCTATAATAGTATTACTATGAGTAATCGTAGAATACATCTTGAAAGGAAGTATTAATATGCCAGAAGCAATTTATGTAGAGCCATTCCCGAAGAATAAGCGTGGAGATGGATTTAAGAACATGGCTTCATACCGAACAAATCCACACCGTGGAGTTGACTGGTCTGTAGCAGGTGGTAGCAAGATTAAGGCTATCACAGGAGGAACAGTAATGGAAGTAGGAGAGACAAAGGTGTTGGGTAACTACCTAATTCAGTCAACATATGACGGACACTTTATTCTTTACGCACACTTCCAGGTTCCATCAACACTAAAGCAGGGTGACAAGGTAGAAGCAGGTAAGACAATCGTTGGTCTAGTTGGAACAACAGGTACCGCATCAACTGGAAATCATTTGCACGTCACTTACGGTGTTAAGCAGAATCTAATCACTGCTGGTATGCCTGACCTTCGTGACTTGTTTGCAGTTCTTGACGCAGCACCTAAGAAGACTGTTGCAGCCAAGGTTGTTACAGCAGTAAAGAAAGTCGTTCCTACCAAAAAGGCGTAGGCAACAAGAGGAAAAATATGCCAACATATAATTTTAAATGCCCAGACTGTGAAAAAACATCACAAGAGGTGAGAGCCTTTGACGATGCTGATAAAGAATTACTTTGTGATACTTGCAATATAGCGATGCATAAGGTATACTCAGTAGGAGCAATTAAATTTAATGGTGGAGGGTTTTATTCAAATGACAAATAACCTAATAGAACAAATAGACAAAAAGTGGACATTAGATACATCGCATCGTTGTGATGTATGTGGTTCACAGGCTTATGTTCAAACTTTGGGGGTAACAGGGGACTTGCTTTTCTGTGCCCATCACTACGATAAGATAATTCGTAATGAGAAAGCACAGGAAGCAATGACCCAGTTTGCTTATCAAATTATTGATGAGCGTGAACATTTGCAGGAAGAACTAATTAGACATGAATAATTTACCTACATTTGAATATAACCAAGCAGAGTTTGGTGGAACAGAAACTATGGCAAGAGGTTTTATTAAAAATATTTTGCCAGAGATGACCAACATAAAAAAATATCATTCAATTATTATTCCTGGAGCAATTCCAAATGCAAGAGTAATTGGAACTACTGGAGACAGGTATATCTTTTGGCTTCATAATAATGTTAGTCAGTTTGTTCCTTTTGTTGGAGAAGTTTTAAAAAATAGTGCTGTAAGAAAACATACGGAAAGAATTATTGCTGTATCAGAATATGAGCGTAGAGTTATAGCAGATGAAATAAACATCGAACTAGATAGGATTACTGTTATTCCTAATGCTATTATTCCAGTAGTGCCAAATCCAAATAAGTTTAATAATATTAACAAGGTTAAAATTGTTCATGCTTCTACTGCAGAACGAGGAATGAGAGTTCTTTTAGATGCAATCCCACTGATAGAAGAAGACTTTGAACTAAATGTTTTTAATGACTTCTATCCAGACTTGCCTCATTCATATAACCTAGATGCTGTCAATGACCCAAGGGTAAACTTCTATGGTAAGACACCACGCAAGACTCTGTACAAATTCTTTGCAGATGCACACATTCACGCTTACCCATCTACATATCCAGAGACATCCTGCCTGACACAGATGGAAGCCTTGTCTGCTGGATGCTACGCAGTATACACAAACTTGGGGGCATTGCCAGAAACATCCCTAGGCTATGGAACCATGATTCCAATTGAAGAACTAACGCCAGAACGTTATGCCGAAGAGTTAACTAAGGTTATTAGAATGATTAAACAAGAAGGATATGACTACACCAATCAGGTTCAGGATATTCATAGTAATTTTACTTGGGAAGTAGCCAAGAAGAATTGGCTTGCTTTTGATGCAACAATCTAGTATAATTGTTTTAGGTGATTAAATGGAATATCTTGCTGGCTCTATTCTTACCCTAGTTACAATGGTAATTGTTTCTAGGCTTGTAAAGAAAACCCAAAAAGAAACCGTTCCTGTAAAGGTTAACTTTAGTCAGTCTCGAAACCACGAACTGGTAAAAGATTATATTTTTACTAAACAAGAAGCATCAAATACCCAGTCTTCAAACCACTATGGTAAGCAGTGGTCAAAAGTTGTTCTATCTGGAGACATGGCATACTGGATTGAAAACAATGCTGTTTATTCTGCAAAGCATGATGGTGCAGGAATTGTTATGGAAACAAAGAAAATAGTTGACATGATGGGCATTGATAAGGTAGAATTAGATAAGATGATTCTTATCGTAGATAGACTAACAGAAGGAAATTAGAATGATAGTGGCAATACAGGGTAGTAAGAATTTTAATGACTACAACGTATTTCTGAGAGCAATGGGGGTGGCTTTGTCTAGCCTACCCGAAGGCGATACAGAGTTCACTATTGCATCCGCAGGACCTTTGCACATCAACCAGATGGGGCTAGAGTTCTCTAATGTTTCTGAGCGTAGCCTAAAGGCTCGTGGAATTAGAATTAAACTAATTAAAGTTCCACCAATCTGGATTAAGAACAACATCAATAGTATTTCATACTTTGCTTATTTTAGCAAACCAAAAGAAGCGGTGTCCGAACTTGTTGACTTGGCAGAAGCCAAGGACATACAGGTTGGGGTATACCGCTACTAATAGAAAGGTGATTATGTTAATTAAATCACTAGAGAAAATGGAAACAATTGTAGAAAACAATAAGTTTCTATCGTGGGATGGCTGGACAGTTTTAGAACTGAAGAAGTCTGATATGGCTTGGATGAAACCAAATGCCAAGTTCATCAACAACGAATGGTATATTGCCAATCGTTTTGATGCCAATGCTGATGGCTGGAATATACCTGCTAGTTTGGTAAAGAAGAATGTCAAATGATAAAGACTGGAAAAGTCAAGCCAAGTGTGCTGGTTGGGATGTTAATTTATTCTTTGATAAGTATGAAGAAGATGTCGAACTAAGAAAAGATATAGATGATTTTTGCTCTGACTGTCCTGTAATGAGACAATGCTTTGCAGTTGGAGTGTCAACAAAACAGGTTGGAGTTTGGGGTGGCGTTTACCTAGACAAGGGTAAAATATCCAGGGAATTCAACAGGCATAAAACAAAAGATGATTGGGCTAAAACTTGGTCCGATTTAACAATAGATAAGGAATAAAATATGTATACATTAGAGATGGCAACTGCCTTTAAATCAATCGTACCACCAGAAAACTTTAAGGTAGTCATTCTAGAAAATAATGATTTCTTAACTATTCTGATAGACCCAGAAGATATCGAAGCATTGTCTGATGAACAGGCAGAACCTGCTGTAAAGTATATCAACGATGTTAAGAAGGCTCTTGAAAATGAAGGTGCTATCGTGTTTGTTGTAAGGGATGTGCTGAAAGACTGATGCAGATATTAGAATCTATAGTTGCAGGAACTCTTGTAACCTTAATTATTTTTTTAGTCTATAGACTGTTCAAGATAAAACAGTTTGCAAACACTCTGTCGGAAGCATATATGCAACAGTTAGCAGATAATTTTCTTCTACAAAAAGAGGTAGAAAGACTTTACCAAGAAGCGGAAAACAAAAAGTTACAAGAGACAGATGGATTTGTTAAGTTTATCTCACAATCTCGTGACTGGGCTTTTCAGTACATAGAAGAAGTACAAAAAGCACTTGCTGAGTTTGATGATGAGGTAGCGGCACAATTACAGTGGGCAACCACTTATGGAAGACTTTCTGGTGACACAGTTCACACAAACACAGTAAATATAGTTTCCGAGGCATACAAGAAATTAAAAGCAGTATTGCCAGAGAATACAGAAACGCCTAATAATTAGGCATTAAACAAGGAGAAATAAAATGGATGCAAAACTAAAGGCACTACTTGCCTCATATGGAAGAAGCGTACTTGGTGCGGCTTCTGCACTATATCTAGCAGGTGTAACTGACCCACTAGACCTAGCGTGGTCATTGGTTGCTGCAGTTCTGCCAGTTGCTCTAAGATACATCAACCCGAAGGACCCTGCTTTTGGCATCGTTCCAAAGGAAGCAGATATCAAGGAAGCACTTGCAAAGGCAACACCAAAGAAGGCACCAGTTAAGAAGACTGTAACAGTTAAGAAGACCGTTACAAAGAAGTAATCTTAACAAGCATTAAGGGACAAGTTGCAAGACTTGTCCTTTTTTGCTATAATAAATATGTACCTGCCAATTGGGGGTACAAAAATAACTCGCTTAAAAGGAGATGATACAAATGGTAATCTATACAGACCCATTCGCAGCACTTAGTCAGGAATTTGATAAGATGCTTGCAACACCAGGAATCAACAGAGTTGGCTCCACATACCCACCATACAACGTAATTCACTCAAAGGAAAAGAACGAATGGTATCTTGAATTCGCTCTTGCAGGATTTGAGAAGGATGACGTTACAATCACAACAGACAAGAACATTCTAACTGTTGCTGGTGAAACTAAAGAAGACAAAGAACTACCAGAGGATATCCGTTATGTTTATAAGGGTATTGCTGGTCGTAAGTTCACTCGTTCTTTCACTCTACCAGAATATGCTGAGGTCGCTAAGGCTGAACTGAAGCACGGTATTCTGACTATTGATTTAGTTATCAATGTTCCAGAGGAAAAGAAGCCTAAGACTATTACTATTAAGTAGGTCGGAAGTCCTGGGTATGACGGTAAACTGCCCACTAATAGATATGGTATAATAATCAGATGGAACAATTCTTTTTTAAATCAACTTATGGGGCAAACCCATCATCAACACCAAACCCTAATTATCCTAACAGTGGTGTAAAAACACCAGACTCCATGCGTGGAGGAAAGAAAGTAAAACTTCGTAAGCCAAAGTTGCAGGGTGGCAACGGTGGCGATGCTTCTGGTGCAGTCTCTAGCGGTGGAACATCAATCAGTGCTATGTATAAGCAAGGCGGAGAAATCATGGAGGGTTGCTATGTAATGGGTATGACCACAGAGGGCATGGTTCATGGCATGGTAGAGCACATTATGACTGAGGGTGGAGTGTATGGTGTTCCTGGAACAGAGTATGCTATTCAATCAATGCCACCAGAAAATCCAGCAATGGCTGTTAGAATTTATGAAGAAGACGAAGACGAACCAGGAACTTGGGAGCCAACTGCATACAGCATTGGCATGATGTACAAGGATGCAATATACCTAGAGACTTTAGATGGTCACACAATGGATGGAGAGGACGAAGACGAGATGGAATACGAAGGCGTAGAAAAAGCAGAAGGCTACACTCCAACTGCTGGCATGAAATCTGCTGCTGCTCGTGCTATCCGTTGGAAAGAAGAGGGTAAAGCCACTGGTGCAGGAACTCCTGTAGGCTGGGGTAGAGCAAGAGACATCGTAGCAGGACGCTCAATGTCTCTTAGCGTAGTAAAAAGAATGTATTCATTCTTCTCACGCCACGAGGTAGACAAGAAGGGCAAGGACTTTAATAACACAAGCAATCCAAGCAACGGAAGAATTATGTGGGACGCTTGGGGCGGTGACGCTGGATACAGTTGGTCTCGTGCTATTGCAACTAGAGAAGCAGATAAAGCATTGTTTGCTGATTTTGGTAAAGATTATTCAGAACAGGGACAAATGTCTAAGGCTGGTAGTGTTGGTAGCATGGTTTCCTGGAATTCTTCTGGGGGCACAGCAACAGGAAAGATTGTTAGAATTATTAGAAATGGCAAATACAATGTTCCCAACTCAGACTTTACAGTAACAGGAACACCAGAAGACCCAGCCGCAGTCATTAGAGTTTATCGTGATGGCAAGCCTACAGACACATTGGTTGGTCACAAACTTAAGACTCTTAGAGCCAAGTAGCCCTTGACAAACACCGTCACATACGGTAAAATATATATATGAGTAAACCAGATTGGGCTACACGCCTACAAAACACATTTAAACGTAAGTATGATAAGGGCTATGAAGATGGCTATAACAAGGGTTGGGGCGAAGGCTTTGAGACTGGCAGAAAGAAAGCAATCGCAGAACAGCGTAAAGTAATCATTGCTGCCATTGAGAAAGACCTTAAGAACAATGGTCAACATTACAACCCAGGAATTATTGCTGGAGTTCATTCCGCTATCAGTATGATTAGAAAGATTAGATAATGATTAAGTCAGTTAAGATTGGTCCACAAGTATTTAGTGTTATTCAACGTGACCCAGATGAAGACGGTATGCTAAACGATGGTGCCTATGGTTATACCATTGATGGCAAAAACCTGATTGTAATTGCTGCTGGATTAAATCGTAGCAAGCAACAGATAACACTACTGCACGAAATACTACATGCAGTCCGCATGAGTAATGACGGTATGCCACGTCCAACCAAAGAAGATGACTTTGAATCCTGGGAGCATTACTTTATTGCGATGTATGAAACTGGATTGTTAGCAGTGCTAAAAGATAATCCAAAACTAAGAGAATGGCTGGTTAATGACCAAACAACAAATAAGTGATGATGGCATGACATGGCTAATATTCATATCTGGCTTTTTTATTATTGGAATAGTATTAGGAATGATTATTACCGCAAATTTACCAGAAGAAAACTGTTGGGATAAGTATCCTAATAATGAAGTTCAAGCAATAACAAACTGCGAAGGAAAAAACTAATGGAGCATGAACACGAAGAACATGGACACGAGCAACACGAAGAGCATGGAGAAGTGGCTAACACTCTCACTGAAAAGTTAGAAGAAGTTTCACACGCTGGTCACGACCACGCTGGAGAGACTGTATGGGACACAATCCTAGAAATTACGTTTGGCATTGAGCATATGTTTGCTGAATTCTTTTGGAATGCTGTATTTGCACTTGGAGTATATGCATTTGCAAAGGCTAGAACGCTTCGCAAGATTCACAAGTATGTGGACAGCAAGCACGGAGTAGAACACGAGGAGTATTAAAATGGATTTGAATGCAGATTTTGTAAAGGCAGTAGGCATTACATATGACGAAGCAGAGAAACTGCTTCTCAAGAAGCACAAAGATTATGGACCTAAGAACATTTCTGGTAGTCCAGGGGGAGCGATAAATGGACTTAGGGTTAGAATGCACGACAAGTTGGCTCGCATTAACCATCTTTATGATACTGGTGCTACCCCTGAAAATGAAAGTCTTAGGGATTCTTTTATTGATATGGCAAACTACGCAATTATCGCAATGTTGGTATTAGATGGGAAGTGGGACCGTGATTAAAGCACCAGAAGATATTATCATTATTAAGTTAGATAAGAAAAGTACTGAGCCAGAGAAGAAGGCTAGTGGTCTTCTTATCATTCAAAGCGAGACAGACCAGCCAAAGAATATTGGAACAGTCTACGCTGTGGGAGAAGGCAGACAACTAAAGAGTGGCGTTCGTGCACCAATGGATGTAAAGGTTGGAGACAAAATTATGTTCAATCCTGGTGGCACCATGAAGTTCAAGCATGAGGAAGAAGATTATTTGTCATTGTTCAGTGCCAGTGTTCTAGCCATCCTTGGCGATGAAGATGAGGTATAATTAAACTATGAATAAAGTATTGATAATTGTACCTTCGAGGTCAAGACCAGAAGTAAGCCTAGAATTCTATGAAGAGTTCAAAAAGAATTCCGTAATCTCAGACCTGATGTTTGGTCTAGATGACGATGATGTAGAGTATCCACGCATTCCAGGGGTACTGTATGAAGTTAATCCACGCAAAGGAATGAACGGAACTCTTAATCAACTTGCTGTTAAGTATGCAGACCAGTATGACTATATTGGTTTTCTTGGCGATGACCACCGTCCAAGAACTTATGGCTGGGATGAAATCTTAGTTAATGCTGTTAAAGATATAAAGAATGGTATCACCTATGGTAGAGATATGACACAAGATGGTCAGCCTTCTCCTATCTGTACATTCGTAATTCTTGATACAAACATTATTCGTAAACTTGGATACATGGCACCAACAGAACTAAAGCATCTTTATCTAGATAATTTCTGGAGAGACCTTGGTGCTTCTATGGGGACATTGAGATATAACCACGATGTAGTTGTTGAGCATATGCATCCTGCTTTTCACAAGGGGCAATGGGATGAGCAGTATCGTGAAGTAAATGCACCAGACGTTTATAACCATGACCAGACTGTATATAACCAATACCACTTTAGTGGAGAGTTTGCTAGGGCAATAGATATTTTACAAAATGATTAAAAGACTAAAACCCAAGTGGTCAGACAAAGAGTTAGAAAAGGTCTATGACCATCAGTATGACCACACATCTTTTGATGACCACGTTCTTCGTGTAAAGCACACTATTCAATTTGTTAGAGATAACCTGCCTATGAATAAGAATATGCTAACTGTTGCAGACTTGTCTGCTGGCGATGGGGCTATTGCAAATGGTCTTCCTTTTCCAAATAAAATCCTTGGAGACTACTACCCTGGATTTGAATATACAGGAAAGATTGAAGATACCATTGAGCAAATTCCAAATGTAGATTTATTTGTGCTGTCTGAAACACTGGAGCATGTGGACAATCCATTAGAAGTTCTAAAGCAAATAAGAAACAAAACAAATTATCTTTTGGTATCAACTCCACAAGATAACTGGGAAGATGATAATCCAGAACATTACTGGGCTTGGGACAAAGATGGTGTAGAAGGATTGTTAAAAGATGCAGGATTTGAGCCAATAGCATTCCTATCAGAGACATTGTGGTACACACATCAGTATTGGATTTGTAAATGAAAATTTTGATTACAGGACACCGTGGCTTTGTTGGCAAGTACTTTGTAGAAAAGTATAAAGACCATGACATCACAGGCGTAGACATTGTTGACGGACTAGATGTTCGTGACTTCTTTAAGACTAATAGAGAGAGTTATGATTTAGTTATTCACCTTGCTGCTATTGTTGGCGGTAGAGCAACTATTGAGGGCAATCCTCTATCAGTAGCAACAGACCTAGCGATAGACTCAGACTTCTTTAACTGGGCATTGATAACAAGACCAGGACGCATTGTGTACTTTAGTTCTAGTGCTGCCTATCCTACAAAGTTCCAAGGCAACGAAGACTGGGTAAGGCTAGAAGAATCAATGATTGATTTAGATAACATTAGCAACCCAGACCTGACATATGGTTGGAGCAAACTGACTGGTGAGTATCTTGCCAAGTTTGTACAAGAGGCTGGCATTCCTGTTCACATCTTTAGACCGTTCTCTGGCTATGGCACAGACCAGTCGTTAGATTATCCGTTCCCTAGTTACATTAAGAGGGCTGTAGACCGCATGGACCCATTTGAGATTTGGGGAGATGGAGAGCAGACCAGAGACTTTATCCACATGTCTGATGTCGTTAATGCAGTTGATGAAGCAATTAGACAAGACATCCAGGGACCAATCAATCTAGGCTGGGGTCGTAGAACTACGTTCAATGAGTTAGCCAAGATAGTTACTGAAATCGAAGGGTATTCACCAGATTTCAAACATCTACCAGCAGCACCAGTAGGAGTTCTAAATCGTATAGCAAATCCAACTAAGATGCTGTCATTCTATACACCAAAGATTACTTTGGAAGAAGGTATTGAAAGGGCATTAAAAGGAATTGTCTAAGATAGGACTCGTAATACCATGGAGACCAACTCCAAGTAGATTAAAACCATTAGATGCAGTTCTAAAATGGTATCAAACTAATTTACCAGACATTGAGGTATTTTATAGCGACAGACCAGGGGATAGATGGAATGCTGCAGCCAGTCGTAATGATGGTGTAAAAAGGGCACAGGAGGCTCACTGTGACGTTATTATTCTTAATGACGCAGATACACTACCCGAAATTGAACCTTTATTAGAAGCAATAGAACAATGCAAAACTGATGGACTTGTTCACAGCCCCTATGACAAATGTAAGTATATAGATATTGAAATGAGTGAACTCTACTATGCTGGCAAGGATATTAAATTACTTAAACATACATTATATTCACCAGCAACAGGTGGTATATGGGTTTGCACACCAGAAACATGGTGGAGTTTGTATGGAATGGATGAAAAGTTTCAGCAGTGGGGACCAGAGGATGCCGCCTTTGATATCTCTCATAGAATAATTAAAGGTGTTCCCCTAGTGCCACATGAAGGATATATATACTGCTTAGGACACGTTCCCCAAATTCACGATGAGGGATTTAATCCAAGTCATAGATTTAATATGGAACTATATAATTTCTATCTTACTGCAAAAACAGCAGGAAGAATTAAATGGATAGTCAATACAAAAAACATTTATGAATAAAGGTAGTTATACTTATATTATGAACTGTTCATTGTGTCAGGAACTTTTGGTTCCAATTGTTTACGGATTCCCAACTTACGAGCAGATAATGACTGCTAAAGAAGACAAGATTGTTTTAGGCGGATTGCCTAGACCTCTTGCTCCAACTCACTTTTGTATTCCTTGTCAGGAAGAGTATCGTCTGGATGGGGACATTCACACACCCAAGTTTTCTCATAATAACTAATAATCTTTTTACAGTTCCAGTGATGCCCTGTCATACAGAAGCCACATTTACGCACGAACTAATTTCCTTTTGATTGGGTCAAATTTTAGTGGATGCTTCTTAGAAGCCTTACCGTTTTGTCTGTTGCTGTTTCTTGCACCTTTTGCTTTAGCCATTAAATGTCCTCCTTAACCATTAGTATGCCTGTCATCATAGCAGTAAATACTCCTGCAATTGTCTGGCTAATAGCCACAATGGTTGGGTCGAAGCCTATTGCACTGAATAAAATAAGCAACGGTAGTTGGGCACTAAGCCATAGCAGTCCCCATGTAATAATAAATGTTAGTCTCTGTCTAGCCATTACCACCAACTCCACTCATTCTCTTCGTTTTCTTCTAAATCTCTAAGAGCCTTAATAATCATTTGAGTCTTTCTAACATGATATCCCATCTGGATAATGTCAAGACCAGTGACCTCTACCTCATCGCCATCGTCTAGCGTAACCACATAGGTGCGGTCAGGGATAATTACAAAGCGTGTTTTATTTGGCATAATTTATTATACCATCAATCAATCGGAATATCGTTAGGATGGATAGAGTTTATGCCAGCCTTTGTATAAATGTTTCTGGCTCCAGTGTTATCGTCAATGGCAAGGGTAGCATCTGAAAGTTTCTCAGCACACTCAGCCTTCCACTTGTTAGTAAATTTATAGTTATATGGATTAAGAAGAAGACTATTATACTTAAGTCCAGCATCTTTGAGAGCCTTTTCTGTTTCTGCTCTCATGCTTCGGCTTCTTCCACTAATCACAACCACCTTGGTATTAAGTGAGTTAATATAATCAATGGTCTTTTGAATGGGTGTAGAACTCATGTGTTCTAGGACGGTATCGTCAATATCTGTAATAATCATATATCCAGTATACCAGCAAAAGTTCGGTTTGTAAAGAGTAAAATCGGGCGGAAATATGAGGTTTTAACGCTTGACAAGCAAGCGATTATCCTGTACAATTG
>Ga0315905_10000625_pt1 | contig 38376 bp, 39 predicted proteins | sample LakEriMetagenome_5_FD_203522 | JGI IMG/M metagenome (GOLD analysis project Ga0315905, IMG submission 203522) | Freshwater fungal communities from buoy surface, Lake Erie, Ohio, United States - Buoy 4 MA121 | ecosystem: Environmental > Aquatic > Freshwater > Lake | place: USA: Lake Erie, Ohio...
TGCAGCGCACAGTGAACGACATGGACGACGTGCTTGAGTTCCGCGACGCCGCCTTGCAGGTCGCCGACGCGGCGGGCGCGCGCGACATCGAGGTGACAAGCGGGCGCATCGCCTTTGAGAGCGTCACCTTCCGCTATGCGGGCGCGACGCAGGCGCTCTACGAGGATTTCTCGCTCGTCATCCCCGCGGGCCAGCGCGTCGGCCTCGTGGGTCATTCAGGCGCGGGCAAGTCGACGTTCGTGAAACTGATCCAGCGCATGTATGACGTAGACAGCGGGCGTATTCTCATCGACGGGCAGGACGTGGCGCAGGTGACGCAGAAATCGCTGCGCCGCGCGATCGGCCTCGTGCCGCAGGACCCGGTGCTGTTCCACCGCTCGCTTGCGCAGAACATCGCCTATGGCCGCCCGCAGGCGGAGGCGGCGGAGATCGAGGAGGCCGCGCGGCTCGCCCATGTCGATTTGTTCGTGAAGGGCCTGCGCAACGGCTACGACACGCTGGTGGGCGAGCGCGGCGTCAAGCTTTCCGGCGGCGAGCGCCAGCGCGTCGCCATTGCGCGCGCCATTCTGGCGGCCACGCCGATCCTCGTGCTCGACGAGGCGACTTCGAGTCTCGATTCCGTGTCCGAGGCCTATATCCGCGAGGCGATCGACCGGCTGTCGAAAGGGCGCACCACGCTGGTCGTCGCCCATCGCCTGTCCACGATCCAGCGGCTCGACCGCATCCTCGTGTTCGACAAGGGGCGCATCGTCGAGGACGGGCGCCACGAAGACCTCATGCGCAGGCCCGGCGGCGTCTATCGCAAACTGCTCGAAACCCAGATGCGCACGGGCGAGATCACGGCCGCTGCGGAGTAAGCGGCGGCGCGGCTTGTCGGGAGCGCCTGCGGGGCTTAGGTATCCAGAGCCGGGCCGCGCCGCCCGGCGCCAGAGCCCGATCATGTCCGCACCTCACCTCCGCCTCGGCGTCAACGTCGATCACGTCGCCACCGTCCGCAATGCGCGCGGCGGCGCCCATCCCGACCCCGTGCGCGCGGCGCTCGCCGCCATCGCCGCCGGCGCCGACGGCATCACGGCCCATCTGCGCGAGGATCGCCGCCACATCCGCGACGAGGACATGGCGCGGCTCAAGCGCGAAATTTCAAAGCCGCTCAATTTCGAAATGGCCGCGACCGACGAAATGGTGGCGATCGCCCTGCGCACCCGCCCGCACGCCTCCTGCCTCGTGCCCGAGAAGCGCAGCGAGCGCACGACCGAGGGCGGGCTCGACGTTGTGACGGCCCACGACCATCTCAAGCTCGTCGCCGCGGAGCTTGCGCGCGCAGGCGTGCGGGTGTCGCTGTTCATCGAGCCCTCGCTGGAGGCGCTGGAGGCTTCAAAATCCATCGGCGCTCCGGTGGTGGAATTGCACACGGGTTCCTGGTGCGACGCGCTCTTTCATGGCGAGGTCGCGAAGGCCGATCATGAGTTCGGCCGCATCCGCGTGGCGGCTGCGCGCGCGGCGGAATTGGGGATCGAATGCCATGCAGGCCATGGGCTGGATTTCGACACCGCGCGCAAGATCGCGGCGCTGCCGCAGATCGTGGAGCTCAATATCGGCCATTTCCTGATGGGCGAGGCGATCTTCCTCGGCCTTCCTGAAGCCATCCGCAAAATGCGCGCGGCGATGGAAGAAGGCCGCGGGCGGGCGGGCTGAGATGATCCTGGGCATCGGCGCGGACCTCGTGGACATCCGGCGCGTCGAGGCGACGCTGGAGCGCTTCGGCGAGCGCTTCGTCGCGCGCTGCTTCACGGGCGCCGAACGGGCGCGCTCGGAGCGTCGGGCGGCCCGCGCGGCCTCCTACGCCAAGCGCTTCGCGGCCAAGGAGGCCTGCGCCAAGGCGCTCGGGACGGGGCTGCGCATGGGAATCGCCTGGCGCGAGATGGGCGTGGTGAACCTGCCCAGCGGCAAGCCCACGCTGGAGCTGACGGGGAGCGCGCTGGCGCGTCTCAACGGACTTACGCCGGCGGGCCACCGGCCCGTGCTGCATCTGACGATCACAGACGATCACCCGTGGGCTCAAGCGTTTGTCGTCATAGAAGCGTTGCCGGAGCAGGCGCGGGCTTGAGCTGGTCGGCGCCGCCAGGGGCAGGGGTTTGGCCTTGGCGCGGGCGCCGGCGGCGAGTATACGAGGCGTGGTCGATTTGACCGGCGGCGGCCCTCTCCGGCGCGTCTTCCGGACCCATTTTCCGCATTGGGCGCCTGCATTTGAGGCCCCCTTCAGGCGCAGGAAGGCTCAACGTGACGAAAAAGGACGAGGGCTTGGGCGAAACCGTCAAGGTCGTCATTCAGGCGGTGTTGATTGCGCTTGTGGTGCGCACGCTCCTGTTCCAGCCCTTCAACATTCCCTCGGGTTCGCTGATCCCGACGCTGCTGATCGGCGACTACCTCTTCGTCTCCAAATATTCCTACGGCTATTCGAAGCACTCGCTGCCCTTCTCGCCGGATCTCTTCAGCGGACGCATCTTCAGCTCCGAGCCGCAGCGCGGCGACATCGCCGTCTTCAAACTGCCGCGCGACGGCTCGACCGATTACATCAAGCGCGTGATCGGCCTGCCGGGCGACAAGGTGCAATTGATCGACGGTCGTCTCTATCTCAACGGGCAGGCGTTGCCGCGCGAGCGGGTGGAGAGCGTGCGCACGCGCGACGCTTTCGGCCGCGAGTCGGAAGCCGCCACCTATCGCGAGACCCTGCCCAATGGGGTGAGCTATCGCATCATCGAGCGCGACGGCGACCGCGGCTTCTACGACAACACCGGCGTGTATGAAGTGCCGCCGGGCCATTATTTCATGATGGGCGACAATCGCGACAATTCCACTGACTCGCGCGTCGCGCCGGCGGATGCGGGCGTGGGCTTCGTGCCTTTGGAGAATTTCGTCGGCCGCGCGGAGATCGTCTTCTTCTCGGTGGAGGAGGGCGAGAGCGTCTGGCAGTTCTGGCGCTGGCCCTGGAGCCTGCGGTGGAACCGCCTGTTCACGCCGGTGCGTTGACATGGCGCGAAAACCGAAGCCGGACATCGCCGCGCTCGAGGAGAGGATCGGCCACCGGTTCGGCGATCGCAGCCTGATCGAACGCGCGCTCACCCATGTGAGCGCGGTGGCGACGAAAGGCGCGCGCGTGGATTCTTACCAGCGGCTTGAATTTCTCGGCGACCGCGTGCTCGGCCTTGCGATCTCCGACATGCTCTACGCCGCCTTCCCCAAGGCGGCCGAAGGCGAATTGTCTCAGCGGCTCGCGGAGCTCGTGCGCAAGGAGACCTGCGCGGACGTGGCGAGCGAATGGGGCGTGGGCGAACACTTGCGGCTTGGCGGCGGCGAGGCGCAGACGGGCGGCGCCAAGAAGGTCGCCATTTTGGGCGACGTGTGTGAATCCGTGATCGGCGCGGTCTATCTCGACGCCGGCTTCCATGCGGCGCGCGATCTCGTGCAGCGCACATGGAGCGAGCGCATGATGAAGCCGCGCCGTCCGTTGCGCGATCCCAAGACCGCGCTGCAGGAATGGGCGCAGGCGCGCGGCCTCGACACGCCGATCTATCGTGAGGCGGGCCGATCGGGCCCCGCCCACGCGCCGAAATTCGTCATCGAGGTCGAAGTGGCTGGCTTCGCCCCGACTCAGGCCGAGGGCGCCTCCAAGCGGCTCGCCGAACAGGCCGCCGCACGCGCCTTCATGGCCCGCGAGGGCGTCGACAACAGGGAGCGTGCAGGCTCGTGAGCGAAGTTGAAAACACGCGATGCGGCTTCGTCGCCCTGATCGGCGCCCCCAACGCCGGCAAGTCGACGCTTCTCAACGCGCTCGTGGGCGCGAAAGTCTCCATCGTCTCGCGCAAGGTGCAGACCACGCGCGCGCAGGTGCGCGGCATCGCGCTGCATGGCGCGGCGCAGATCATTTTCGTGGACACGCCCGGCATTTTCCGCCCCAAGCGGCGGCTCGACCGGGCCATGGTCGTCTCCGCCTGGGGTGGGGTGGACGAAGCGGACGTGGTGTGCCTGCTGATCGACGCGCGCAAGGGCCTCGATGAGGAGGCGAGTCAAATTCTTGAGCGGCTCAAGGGCGTGCGCCAGCGCAAATGCCTCGCGCTCAACAAGATCGACACGCTCGAGGTGGAGAAGCTTCTGGAGCTTGCGCAGAAGGTCAACGCGATCCTGCCGTTCGAGGAGACCTTCATGATCTCCGCCCTGCGCGGCCATGGCGTGGAGACGATGAAGGCGAAGCTCGCCGACATGATGAAGCCCGGGCCATGGCTCTACCCTGAGGACCAGATCTCCGACGCGCCGCTGCGCCAGCTCGCCGCCGAAATCACGCGCGAGAAGATCTTCGAGCGCCTGCACGACGAATTGCCCTACCAGATCACCGTCGAGACCGACCAGTGGAAGAACCTTCCCGACGGATCCGCGCGCATCGAGCAGACGATCTTTGTGACGCGCGAAGGCCATCGCAAGATCGTGCTGGGCGAGGGCGGCTCTACGATCAAGTCCATCGGCGCGGCCGCGCGCAAGGACATCGCGGAGGCCTCTGAGCAGAAGACCCATCTCTTCCTGTTCGTCAAAGTGCGCGAGAACTGGATCGACGACCCCGAGCGCTATCGCGAGATTGGGCTGGAGTTCCCCAAGGAGTGAGCGCGCCCGCGCCTTTCGCGCCGGACGCTGGAGAGCGTCCGCGCATCGCCGCCGGCACGCCGGCGTTCCGGCGCATCAACATCGCGATCTTCGCCTGCGGCTTCTCCATTTTTGCGCTGCTCTACAGCGTGCAGCCGGTCTTGCCGCTGTTTGCGCAAACCTTCGGCGTCAGCGCTGCGGAAAGCTCGCTCGCGCTGTCGCTCACCGCCGTCACCATGGCGGTGGCGATGGTGTTCGCCAGCTCCGCCTCCGAAGTGGTGGGCCGCAAGCCGATGATGCTGGGCGCGCTGATCGCCTCCTCCTTGCTGACGCTCGTGGTGGCGTTTGCGCCCGACTGGACGCAGATCCTCTGGCTGCGCGCGCTGACGGGCGTCGCGCTGAGCGGCATGCCCGCGGTGGCGCTTGCTTATCTGGGCGAGGAGATGGAGCCCAAGGCGGTCGCGCCTGCGGTGGGGCTGTATATCGGCGGCAGCGCCTTCGGCGGCATGTCGGGGCGTCTGGTCGTCGCCTGGCTTGCTGATTTCGGCGCCGATTATGGATCATGGCGGCTCGGCATGGCGGGGCTTGGCGCGCTGGGGCTCGCCTGCGCGCTCGTGTTCTGGCGCGCTTTGCCGGCCTCGCGCCAGTTCGTGGCGCGCACGCCGGACCTGCGTAAGCTCGTCGCCTCGCTGATCGCCTGCGCGCGCAATCCGGGCATCGCGGTTCTGCTGTGCGCGGGCTTCCTGATGCTCGGCAGTTTCATGACCGTCTATAATTATCTCGGCTTTCGCCTGCAGGGCGCGCCGTTCCTTCTCGGGCAGGCGGTCGCGGGCCTCGTGTTTCTGGCGTATCCGATGGGCAGTTTCGCCTCCGCCGTCATGGGCGCGCTTGCGGGCCGGCATGGACGCGGGCCGGTCTTCGCGGCCTCCGTCGCGACGATGATCTTCGGCCTCGCGCTCATGACGCCGGACTGGCTGCCCGCGATCGTCGTTGGGCTGCTCGTGCTAACCTTCGGCTTTTTCGGCGCGCATGCGATCGCGAGCTCATGGGCCTCCGCGCTGGTGGACAAGGATCGCGCGCAGGCCTCCTCGCTCTATCTCCTGTTCTATTATGTAGGCGGCGGGGCCGCAGGGTCGCTGGGCGGCCTGTTCTGGGAGAGCCATGGCTGGGCGGGCGTGGCGCTGTTTTGCGGCGCGATGATGCTGGGCGTGTTCGCCGCCGCGACGCTCCTGTGGAAGGCCGGACGGGGTTGAGCGCATGGAATGGCGCGACGAGGGGCTCATCATCGGCCTGCGCAGACATGGCGAGACCAGCGTCATTCTCGAATTGATGACGCGTGAGCATGGTCGCCACATGGGCGTGGTGAAGGGCGGACGCTCGCGGCGCATGCAGCCCTTCCTGCAGCCGGGCAACAGCGTGGGCGCGATCTGGCGCGCGCGGCTCGAGGAGCATCTGGGCGTTTATGCGGTGGAGCCGCTGCGCGAACGCGCGGGCGCGCTGATCGAATCCGGCCTCGCGCTGGCGGGCCTCAACCTGATCGGCGAATGGCTGCGGCTGCTGCCTGAACGCGATCCGCACGAGGCGCTGTGGGCGCTTGGCGAAGCCCTGTGCGACCATCTGGCCGATGCGCGCCGCGCGCCCGCGCTGATGGTGCGCTTCGAACTCGCCGTGCTGGCGCAGCTGGGGTTCGGACTCGATCTGTCCGAATGCGCCGCCACCGGGGCGAGGGAGGATCTCGTCTATGTGTCGCCGCGCACCGGGCGGGCCGTGAGCGCGCAGGCGGGCGCGCCTTACGCCGATCGCCTGCTGCCGCTGCCGCCTTTTCTGCGTCCGGACGGGGAGAGCGAATCAGCGCCGCCGCGGGCGGACGTGTTGGCGGGCTTCGCGCTGGTCGGGCGCTTCTTCGCCCGTGACGTGCTCACACCCCGAGGCCGGGATGAGCCGGAGGCCCGGCGGGCCTATCTGGCCCGTCTCGCGGCGCTTGAGTCCTGATCTCGCGGTGATTTTCAATGCTAAGCTAAACGTAACAATAAGTTTTCATAAAGTAATATAATTGCTTACAAAACTACCGTGTGTTGCGGGATAGATACAGCATTGGGGCGGAGTCTCGGTTAGCTTGGGGCCAGTTAGGTCGTATCTCGATATTTTGGGGCGGCCAGCTCGCAGCACGCGCTGCGGTGGAAAACTGGAGCTGGGAGTCTTTTCATGTACGTTCGCAAAATCGCGCTGGGCTCAGTCGCCGCGCTCGCCTTGGCCGCGTCCTCCGCCGCGCTCGCCGCCGATCTTCCCGCGCGCGCCGCCGCGCCGGCCCCGATCGCAGTCGGCGCGCCGTTCTTCAGCTGGACCGGGTTCTATGTCGGCGTGAACGCCGGCATGGCCGGCAATGAGTTCCGCTACCCCTTCGGCGGCTGCATCGGCTGCGGCGAGGAGTCCATCAGCTACGACGGCCGCGCCCGCGTCAGTTCGAACGGGTTCCTAGGCGGCGCGCAGATCGGTTACAATTGGCAGTTCGGATCCGGCTTCCTGGTCGGCGTGGAGGCGGATTACGCCTTCGCCAATGTCGACGGCCGCGTGGATCTCGACGCCACGATCGGGAACGGCTCGGACTCCCTGGGCCTTGGCCTTCGCGCAGGCGGCGAGCTCACCTCGCTGGGCACGGTGCGCGCGCGGCTTGGCTGGGCGGCCTTCGACCGCACCCTGCTTTATGTCACGGGCGGCTGGGCCTGGGGCCGGGTGAAGAACAACATCGGCATCGCGATCGACAGCGACGAGCTCTTCACTTTCAATCGCAAGGCGAACATGAGCGGCTGGACGCTCGGCGCGGGGCTTGAATACGCGATGACGCCCAACCTGAGCCTGAAGACCGAATATCTCTATGTCGATCTCGGCGACAAGACGATCTACGACCGCGACTACGGGTTCGCGACGGCGAATCTGAAGGTCGACACCCGCCTGCATGTGGTGCGCGCGGGCGTGAACTGGCGCTTCTGGTCGCCTGCGCCTGTCGCCACCGGGCCGGTGCTCGCGCGCTATTGAGGCCCGCGCCCTTTCGGGCGCGTCACGCGCATTCGGAAAGCCCGGCTCTCACGCCGGGCTTTTTTCATCGCCGGGCAGGGTCAGGGGCAGAGCCGGCGCTCCTCCACGCGGGAGATGCTATAGCCCTCGTCGAGCGCGATCTGCACGAGGCGGCATCCGTCAGGTCCCGCGTCGCCGCGCGTCTCAATGGAGGCGGCGGGCGAGACGAGCAGGGCGACGGCGATTGCGACGGCGCCCGCGATAAGGGAGAAAACAAGCAGAAGACGTGCGGGATAAAGACTTACTGCGAACGTCACGGGACAACCTGCGGCTGAAAATTGATATGGGCGACGACGCGCGGGATCACAACGCGCGAGGCGCGTCGGCGATCCATCGACCTCGTCGCAATGCAATCGAACCTTCGAATAAGGGGCTTGATCGTGACTTGCAAGCGTTGTCCCGCGACAAGGTGAAAATCGGGGGGAAAGCCCGTCCGGGCGAGCACAGAACAAGAACTTGCGGCGACTCGGGGGCTCCTGTAACCCGGCTGCATGGGAAAGAACGTCACACCGCCGCCCGGCGGCTCAAGCGAGCCGGCCGGAGAAGCCGTCAGCCTGCGCGAGGCGCTGGAGGAGCGCTATCTCGCCTATGCGCTGTCCACCATCATGGGCCGCGCCCTGCCTGACGCGCGCGACGGGCTGAAGCCGGTGCACCGGCGCATTCTCTACGGCATGAACATCCTGCGGCTTGATCCCGGCTCGCCCTTCAAGAAGAGCGCGAAGATCGTCGGCGACGTGATGGGCTCGTTCCATCCCCATGGCGACCAGGCGATCTACGACGCGCTCGTGCGTCTCGCGCAGGACTTCTCCTCCCGCTATCCGCTCGTGGACGGGCAGGGCAATTTCGGCAATATCGACGGCGATTCCGCCGCAGCCTACCGCTACACCGAAGCGCGCATGACCGACGTCGCGCGCCTTCTGCTGGAAGGCATCGACGAAAACGCGATCGACTTCCGCGAAAACTATTCGGGCGACCAGAAAGAGCCCATCGTTCTGCCGTCGGCCCTGCCGCATCTGCTCGCCAATGGCGCGCAAGGCATCGCGGTGGGCATGGCGACGTCCATTCCCCCGCATAATCTCGCGGAGCTGTGCGACGCCGCGCTTTATCTCGTGTCCAATCCGCGTGCGACCTGCGAGCAATTGCTCGCCTTCGTGCAGGGGCCCGATTTCCCCACCGGCGGCATCATCGTCGACGCGCCGGAGCAGATCGCCGAGGCTTACAAGACCGGCCGCGGCTCGTTCCGCATCCGCGCGCGCTGGACGCGCGAGGAGGGGGCGCGCGGCATGTGGGTCGCGGTCGTCACCGAAATACCCTACATGGTGCAGAAGAGCCGGCTGATCGAAAAGCTCGCCGAGCTGATCGAGGAGAAGAAGCTCCCGCTCGTGGCGGAGGTGCGCGACGAATCCGCCGAGGACGTGCGCATCGTGATCGAGCCGCGCAATCGCGCCGTCGATCCCGCGACCATGATGGAATCCCTGTTCCGTCTCTCCGAGCTTGAAAGCCGCTTCGCGCTCAACATGAACGTGCTGGTGGACGGGGTGACGCCGCGCGTGGTCGCGCTCAACGAGGCGCTGAAGCAATGGCTCGACCATCGTCGCGCCGTGCTGCAGCGGCGCACGCGCCACCGGCTCGACCAGATTGAGCACCGGCTTGAGGTGCTCGCCGGCATGCTGATCGTCTTCCTCAATCTCGATGAGGTGATCCGCATCATCCGCGAGGAGGACGAGCCCAAGGACGCGCTGATGGCGCGTTTCGCCATGAGCGAGACGCAGGCCAATTACGTGCTCGACACGCGGTTGCGCTCCCTGCGCCGGCTTGAGGAAATGGAATTGCGCTCGGAGAACGACGCGCTCGGCCGCGAGAAGTCCGGCCTCGAGGATCTGCTCGCCGACGAGGCGAAGCAATGGAAAGCCATTCGCGACCAGATCCGCGAACTGAAAAAGAAGTTCGCGCCCGACACGAAGATGGGCAAGCGCCGCACGACCTTCGACATCGCGCCCGTCGTCGCCGACGTGGACCTGACGGAAGCGATGATCGAGCGCGAGCCGATCACCGTGGTGCTGAGCCGCAAGGGCTGGATCCGCACCATGAAGGGCCATCAGGCGGACGTCTCCGGCCTCACTTTCAAGGGCGACGACGAGCTGCTGACCGCCTTTTTCGCGGAGACCACGTCGAAGATTCTGCTCATGGCGACCAATGGGCGGGCCTTCACGCTCGACGCATCGAAACTGCCGGGCGGGCGCGGGTTCGGCGAGCCGGTGCGCCTGATGGCGGACGTGGAGGAAGGCTCGGACGTGTTCGCCGCCTTCCCCTACAAGGCGGGCGCGAAAATGCTCGTGGCTTCCTCCGACGCGCGCGGCTTCGTCGCGCCGCAGGACGAGATGGTCGGCAATACGCGCAAGGGCAAGGCGGTGCTTAACGTGGACGCGGGCGCGCGCATGTGCGTCGTCGTCGAGGCGCAGGGCGACCATGTCGCCACCATTGGCGAGAACCGCAAGATGCTCGTCTTCCCGCTTGCGGACGTTCCCGAAATGGCGCGCGGCAAGGGCGTGCGGCTGCAGCGCTTCCGCGACGGCGGCCTGTCCGACGCGCGCGTCTTCGCGCTGAAGGAAGGCTTGTCCTGGCAGGACAGCGCCGGGCGCACGTTCAACGTGGCGAAGGCGGATCTGAAAGAGTGGATCGGCGCGCGCGCCGAGGCCGGGCGTCTGCCGCCGAAGGGCTTTCCGAAAAACAATCGCTTCGGCTGACCGAGGCGCCTATCGATCCACCCGCGTCCAGCCGCCGGCGACGAGCCGTTGCTGCGGCAGGAACCGGCCCTTGTAGGCCATTTTGCGGGAGCCTTCGACCCAATATCCCAGATAGAGGAAGGGCAGGCCCAGCCGGCGCGCGCGCTCCACATGGTCGAGGATCATGAACGTGCCCAGCGAGCGCGCGGCTTGCTCGGGATCGTAGAAGGAATAGACCATCGACAGACCGTCGGTGAGCACGTCGGTGAGGCAGACGGACACGAGCGGGCCGGCTCCGCGCCCGTTGATGGCGGTGTCGGGTCCGCGCCGGCGATATTCGACGACGCGCGTCTCCACATGGCTGTCCTCGATCATCATCGTGTAGTCGAGCACGTTCATGTCGGCCATGCCGCCATCGGAATGGCGGGTGTCGAGATAGGTGCGGAACAGCGAATATTGCTCCGACGTGGGGCGCGGCGACAGGGGCGCGCCCACCAGGTCCGCGTTGGCCTCCGCCACGCGGCGCATGTTGCGGGTGGGGCGGAACTCATCCACCAGAACGCGCACGGAGACGCAGGAGCGGCAGGATTCGCAGGCGGGCCGATAGGCGATGGTCTGCGAGCGACGAAAGCCGCTCTCGGTGAGCGCGTCGTTGAGCGCGGCCGCGCGCCGGCCGATCAGATGCGTGAAGACCTTGCGCTCCTCACGACCCGGCAGATAGGGGCATGGCGCCGGAGCTGTGAGATAAAATTGCGGCGCGTCGCGCGGTTCGCTCGTCACCCTTGTCTCGCTCCCCAGCCCATGCGGCGCATCGCGTCAAGATTAGCCCTCGTAGGCGCCCCGATCAATCGGGTCGCCGCGTGACGACCACGCCCGACAGCATGTCGTGCAGGCAGCGCTTGTTGCGCGACACGAGCGAGACGACGAGCACGAAGGGCGTGAGGATGGTCCAGCTCAGATAGAACAGGACCGCATGAACGGCGGCGTTGAGGAAGGGCGTGCGCCCGCCGTCCACAAGCCGCATTTCCAGATCCATGAGCCGCATGCCGGGCGTCGCGCGGCGCGGGCCGGATATGGTGAGCCCGTTGTAGAGCAGCGCGACCGCGGGAAACAGCGGGGGGATAAGCAGCCAGGTCAGGCCGAACGTCACCACGCCCAGAACGCTCAGCACGACGAACAGCGCCGCCACGATGAGCGACACGAACGCAAGGTCGAAGGCGATGGCGAAAATCCTGCGCTTGCGCACGCCCTCAAGGGCGCGCTCTGGCAGGGCCAGTCCGCTGGCCGGGGGATCTGCGGGTTGATACGTCATCGCGCGGGCGATCCTTCGTGTCTGGCGGCGTTCGACTGCACAGTCGTTAATCTGGGGGAGGCGGGCGCGTTGAGCAAGCCCGCAGGCCCGCTTCGTCTTGTTCTTGACGCGTTTGGCGACCACATTCACGCCATGCGGCGTGGGCCGCGGCAAGCGGGAGCGTTTATGTCCTGGTCGCTCACCATCGGTCGGATCGCCGGCACGGCGGTGCGCATCCATGTCACGTTCGCGCTGCTGCTGGCGTGGATCGCATGGTCAGCCTGGCGCTCGGGCGGCGCGGAGGCGGCCTGGGGCGGGATCGCTTTCATCCTTCTGCTGTTCGCCTGCGTTCTCGCCCATGAGTTCGGCCATATCCTGATGGCGCGGCGCTATGGCATCGAAACGCCCGACGTCACGCTTCTGCCGATCGGCGGCGTCGCCGCGCTCGAGCGCATGCCAGAGCAGCCCCGCCAGCAATTGGCGGTCGCGCTCGCGGGCCCTGCGGTGAATGTCGTCATCGCCGGCGTCCTGTTCCTCTATCTCGCGCTCAGCGCGCAGCCCGAGCGCGTCTCAGCCGGCCTCGCGCGCGTGCAGGATTCCGAACTGGGCCTCATGGCGCGTCTGGCCGGCGCCAATCTGTTCCTCGTTCTGTTCAATCTCATCCCCGCTTTTCCGATGGACGGCGGGCGCGTGCTCAACGCCCTGCTCGCCATGCGCATGGACAAGGGGCGCGCCACGCGCATTTCGGCCATGGTCGGGCAGGGCTTCGCTTTCGTCTTCGGTTTCGCGGGCCTCGTGTTCGGCAATCCGCTGCTCGTGCTGATCGCGATTTTCGTGTTCATGGCGGCGGCTGCGGAAGCGCAGTCGAGCGGGCTTGAGGACGTGACGCAGCGCCTCCTTGTCGCGGACGCGATGGAGACGCGTTTCGCCACGGTGCCGATCGAGGCCAATCTCGCGGAGGCGGTCGACATCCTTCTGGCGACGCCGCAGCATGATTTCCCAGTCGTCGACGCCTTCGGCAAATCGGTGGGCCTGCTCACCCGCGACGGCCTGATCGGCGCGCTGCGTGAGGCCGGGCCCATGGCGTCGGTGAGCATGGCGATCCTGACGCCGGCGCCCAGCGTGCGGCGGCGCGACAGGCTCGATCTCGCCCTGCGCGAAATGAACAAGGCTGGCGCGCCCGCCATGGGCGTGGTGGACGAGGAGGGCGTCGTCGTCGGCCTGCTCACGCTGCAAAACGTCGCGGAGATGATGATGATCCGCGCCGCGCGGCCTGAATGGTCGTTCCGGCGCGCGGGCGCGGGCTGAGCGTTTCGCATTCGCCGCGCAACCCTGCCGCAGCCTGCGCGTTGACGCTCCGGACTCGAGCGGAGCGGGACTCATGCGCACATTGTTTGGAATGATCGTCGGCGCCGCTTTGACGGTTGGCTTCGCCTATCTCATCGACCAGCGTCGTCTGGCCGATCCCGCCGGCGAGGGACCGCTCGTGAACTGGGAGCGCGTGGACAAGAGCTGGCGCGAGACGCGCGAGAGCCTGCGCCAGCGATGGCGCAATCTTACCGAGTGAGTCTTCAGGCCTGTCGCGCGAGTTTCTCGGCGACGAAGGGCGCGAAATAGGTGAGCACGCCGTCGCAGCCTGCGCGCTTGAAGGCGACGAGGCTTTCCACCATCGCCTTTTCATGATCGAGCCAGCCGCGCTCCACCGCCGCCATGATCATCGCGTATTCGCCCGACACCTGATAGGCGAAGGTCGGCGCGCCGAACTCGTCCTTCACGCGCCGGCAGATGTCGAGATAGGGCAGGCCGGGTTTCACCATCACCATGTCGGCGCCCTGTTCGAGATCGAGCGCGACTTCGCGCAGCGCCTCGTCGGAATTGGCCGGGTCCATCTGATAGGTGCGCTTGTCGCCGCGCAGCAGGCCGCCCGAGCCCACCGCCTCGCGGAAGGGGCCGTAGAAGGCGGACGCGTATTTCGCCGCATAGGCCATGATCTGCACCTGCTCGAAGCCCTCCTTGTCGAGCGCGGCGCGAATGGCGCCGATGCGCCCGTCCATCATGTCGGAGGGCGCGACGATGTCGCAGCCCGCGCGCGCCTGATTGAGCGCCTGACGGATCAGCGCCTCGACCGTTTCGTCGTTGAGGATTTCGTCGCCGCGCATCAGCCCGTCGTGGCCGTGGCTCGTGTAGGGGTCGAGCGCCACGTCGGTCATGACGCCGATCTCGGGGACTTCCTTGCGGATCGCGCGCACGGCCCGGCAGACGAGATTGTTCTCGTTGAAGGCTTCCGCGCCCTTCTCGTCGCGCAGGGTCGGGTCGGTGTTGGGGAACAGGGCGAGGGCGGGGATGCCAAGGTCTCGGGCGCGCACGGCCGCGCGCACCGCCTCGTCCACCGACAGGCGATGCACCATGGGCATGGAGCCGATGGGCTCGCGCTGGCCCTGGCCCTCGATGACGAAGATCGGCCAGATCAGGTCGTTGGCGGTGAGGACCGTCTCGCGCACGAGGCGGCGCGACCATTCCGCGCGCCGCAGGCGGCGGGGGCGATGGGTGAGGTCGAGGCCGGCCATGTTTTCGTCTCCCTTGCAGGCTCAAGTGTCTAGCACGCCTGACGGGTCAGGGTCGACCGTCGCTTCGGTTGACGCCGTCGGGAGCTTCGCCTAACCGGAACCGATGCGCATGGACCAGGGCGACGAGGACAGGCTGGATTCCGAGGTGATCGTCGTGGGCGGCGACGTCGCGCGCCGGCGCCGGCGCGCCTCCCGCTGGGGCATGCTGCTCGTGGTCTTCATGCGGGCCATGGCCGCCGTCTGGATGCTGTTCGGCCTCGCCCAATGGGCCAATATCATCTGGCCCCGCAGCGTGCCCTTCGAGGCCCTGCCGACGGAGGTGGCGATGGCGGTCGGCTTCTTCGCCGTCGCGGACCTGCTGGCCGCCGTGGGCCTGTGGCTCGCCGCGCCCTGGGGCGGCGCCCTGTGGCTGGCGACCGCCGCCGGGGAGGCGCTGGCGACCATTCTGCTGCCCGCCTATTTCTCCGGCGGCGCGCTCACCCTTGTCGTCTACGCCACGCTCGTGGCCATCTATTTCACCGTCACCTGGCTCGCCGCGCAGGAGCGCGAGAACGTCTGACCATGGCTCGCCAAAGCCGTGTGGTAAACGAAATTATCAAGCGAAATCATAGAGCTGTTCACCTTCGATTCACCCTCGGAAGTAAATCGGGGATTCATCCTGTTATTTAAACCGGTCGTAAGACGCCCCCCGCTAACGTGGCTCCATGAACGGCCGCAGAGCCGCTGGACAGGCGATTGCAACGGGGTTGACGATGAACACGATGATGAAGGCGGATGCTTCCATGGCCCGGGCTGAGCGCATCCGGGACGTGCGGCCGGCGTATCTGGAGGCGCTGTCGCTGGTGGAGCGTCTGCACCGCTGCCTGCTCGACGTCGTCAAGGACGAGTTCGACCGCCGCGGCGCCACTGACCTGAACGCCGTGCAGGCGCTGCTGATCTACAATATCGGCGACAGCGAGCTGACCGCGGGCGAGCTGCGCACGCGCGGCTATTATCTGGGCTCCAACGTCTCCTACAACGTGAAGAAGCTCGTGGAGATGGGCTATCTCCACCATGCGCGCTCCCGCGTCGACCGCCGCTCGGTGCGCATCAGCCTCACCGAGAAGGGCCGCGAGATCCACAAGGTGGTGGGCGCGCTCTACGAGAAGCACGTCTCGACCGTCGAGCAGATCGGCGGCATCGGCAAGGACGATTTCACGGCGATGAACCAGTCGCTGGCCCGGCTCGAGCGCTTCTGGACCGACCAGATCCGCTACCGCCTCTGAGCGCGCGCCGTCCCCCGTTCTGCAAGGGCGCCTCCGGGCGCCCTTTTTTCGTTTGCGGGCGCGCGGCCTTGCGGGGGCGGGCGGCCTCAATTCCGCCGAACCGTTCGTTCCTTTTTAACCAGCGCGGTGGTAACGATTTGATCATGTTCTCCGCGCAAGGCGCGGACGGGGCCGCAAGCGTCCATTTTTCAGCCCCATTCCTCGCCTAACCGCAGGCTGAGCGGTCGGCCGGGCTGGGGCGGACGCGGCCGCCAAGACTGGAGCAAAGCGTGACCGAGGATCCGATTCGCATCTCCCGCAGGACTTTCGCCCAGGGGCTCGCCATGGGCTTCGGCGCCCTGTCGACGCCGGCGCTGGCGAACAACGCCCTGTTTGGAAATCAGGCCGAATGGGCGCCCCGATTTGACGCGGACGGCCGGGTGGGCGTGCAGCGCGCCGTCACCCCCCTCCTGTCGCCGCAGACCGTCGCCGCGACGGAGCAGGCGATCGAGCAATATCGCCGTTACGTCGCGCAGGGCGGCTGGGGCCAGGTGCCCGCCGGCCAGACGCTGAAGCTGGGCGTGCGCTCGCCCAACGTGATCGCGCTGCGTCAGCGCCTCATCTACACCGGCGATCTCGACCCGGCGGCGGATTCCTCGCCCGTGTTCGACTCCTTCGTGGAGGCGAGCGTGCGCCGCTTCCAGATCCGCCACGGCCTCAACGGCACCGGCGGCGCCGCGAAGCAAACCTTCCAGGCGCTGAACGCGCCCGCCGCCGAGCGCCTGCGCCAGCTCGAGCTCAATCTCGTGCGCCTGCGCGCCTTTTCGGGCAATCTGGGCTATCGCCACGTGACGATGAACATTCCCGCCGCCGCGATTGAGACGGTGGAGGGCGGGCAGATCGTCACCCATCACACCGCCGGCGTGGGCAAGATCGACCGCCAGTCGCCGGTCATGCAGGCCCGCGCGCTCAGCGTGAACTTCAATCCGTTCTGGACCGTGCCCGCTTCGATCATCCGCAAGGATCTGATCCCGAAGATGCAGCAGGATCCGAACTATCTCACCGAGAACCGGATCCGCATCTACACGCGCGCCGGTCAGGAGATCCAGCCCCAGCAGGTGAACTGGAACTCCATGGAGGCGACCAATTACATGTTCCGCCAGGATCCCGGCGGCGACGTGAACTCGCTCGGCTTCGTGCGCATCGACATCGCCAATCCGCATGGCGTCTATATGCATGACACGCCGGCCAAGGGCATTTTCGGCGATGATTACCGCTTCGTCTCCTCCGGCTGCGTGCGCGTGCAGAACGTGCGCGATTACGTGGCCTGGCTGTTGAAGGAGCAGCCGGGCTGGGACCGCGACCGGATCGACGAGACGATCCGCTCCGGCCAGCGCGTGGACGTGCGCATCAATCCCGCGATCAACGTCTACTGGGTCTATGTGACGGCCTGGGCCGGCGACGGCGTGGTTCAGTTCCGCGACGACATCTACCGGCGTGACGGCTTCGGCTCGGGCGCGGTGGCGGACGCCTCCGCCCGCACCGGGGCCGCCGACGACGACCTGCTGCCGCCGCTGCGCTGAGCGGGACGATCCTGAAGCGAAGCAAGGCCGGGCGCGTCCCGGCCTTTTTCTTGTGGCCCCCGCCGGGCGCGCCGGGGCGGGCGGGGCTTCCTTTGTCTGGACGTGAGCGCCGTCAGGCTCTATGTCCAGTCCCGGTTTCCGCCGCGAATCCGCGGCGCCGCGCCAGTCCAGAGACCGTCATGAGCCAGTCCACAGCAGCCGTTTCCGGCGCCCGTTCGAATTCCTTCTTCTCCGCCAGCCTCGCCGAGGCGGATCCGGAGATCGCCCGCGCCGTTGAGCTCGAGCTCGGCCGCCAACGCGACGAGATCGAGCTGATCGCCTCCGAGAACATCGTCTCGCGCGCCGTGCTTGAGGCGCAGGGCTCAGTGATGACGAATAAATATGCGGAGGGCTATCCGGGCCGCCGCTATTACGGCGGTTGCCAGTTCGTGGACATCGCCGAAAACCTCGCGATTGAGCGCGTGACGCGCCTGTTCGGCTGCAAGTTCGCGAATGTGCAGCCCAATTCCGGCAGCCAGGCGAACCAGGCCGTTTTTCTCGCGCTGCTGCAGCCGGGCGATTCATTCATGGGCCTCGATCTGGCCGCCGGCGGCCATCTGACCCACGGATCGCCGGTGAACATGTCCGGCAAGTGGTTCAAGACCGTCTCCTATGGCGTGGACGAGAAGACCCACCGCATCGACATGGACGCGGTGGAGGCGGCGGCGAAAGCCCACAAGCCGAAGCTCATCATCGCCGGCGGCTCGGCCTATGCGCGTCACTGGGATTTCGCCCGCTTCCGCGCCATCGCTGACGCGGTGGGCGCCTATCTGCTCGTGGACATGGCGCATTTCGCGGGCCTCGTGGCCGGCGGCGCGCATCCCTCGCCGTTCCCGCACGCCCATGTGGTGACGACGACCACCCACAAGACCCTGCGCGGCCCGCGCGGCGGCCTTATCCTCACCAATGACGAGGATCTGGCGAAGAAGCTCAATTCGGCGATCTTCCCCGGCCTGCAGGGCGGCCCGCTCATGCATGTCATCGCCGCCAAGGCGGTCGCCTTCGGCGAAGCGCTGTGCCCGGATTTCAAACTCTACGCGCAGGCGATCGTGGACAATGCGAAGTCGCTGGCGAGCGCGCTCAACGCGCGCGGCTATGATCTTGTGACCGGCGGCACCGACAATCATCTCATGCTTGTCGACCTGCGCTCCAAGAAGCTGACCGGCAAGGCGGCGGAAGCCGCGCTCGGTCGCGCGCACATCACCTGCAACAAGAACGGCGTGCCGTTCGATCCCGAGAAGCCCTTCGTGACGTCGGGCGTGCGTCTTGGCACGCCGGCCGCCACATCGCGCGGCTTCGGGGTCGCGGAGTTCCGCGAGGTCGGTGAAATGGTGGCCGACGCGCTCGACGGGCTCGCCGCCAATGGAGAGGCCGGCAACGGCGCGGTCGAGACGCGGGTGAAGGAGCGCGTGAGCGCGCTCACCGCCCGCTTCCCGATTTACTGAACCAATCTCGACAAGCCTGCGGCGACGCAGGCTTGTTCGCCATCGCAGGGGGCGTTCGCATTCCCTGCGCGTTTTCCGCGTCCGAACAGGCCTCTGGGCCGAAGGCCGCCAGTATGACAACGCCGGGGGGAGTTCGGCCTCGGTGCGGAATGCAAGGCCATGCGCTGTCCCTATTGCGGCAGTCTCGACACACAGGTGAAGGATTCACGCCCGACGGAGGACGCGTCCGCGATCCGCCGTCGTCGCGTGTGCTCGGGTTGCGCCGGGCGCTTCACCACGTTCGAGCGCGTGCAATTGCGTGAGCTCACCGTGGTCAAGCGCTCGGGCCGGCGCGTGCCCTTCGAGCGTGACAAGCTCGCGAAGTCCTTCGAGATCGCGCTGCGCAAGCGTCCCGTGGACGGCGAGCGCATCGAGCGCATGGTGACCGGCATCGTGCGCCAGCTCGAAAGCCAGGGCGAAAACGAAATCTCCGCCGAGCGGATCGGCGAGCTCGTGATGGAAGGGCTGAAGTCGCTCGACAGCGTCGCCTATGTGCGCTTCGCCTCCGTTTATCGCAATTTCCGCGAGGCGCGCGATTTCGAAACGCTGATCGACGAGCTCAACGAGGAAGCGCCCGAGCGCCCGCGCGACGGCGCGTCGCCGGCGGGCAAGCCATGACCTCGCACGCGGCCGCCGAGGCGGCGGCGCCCATTGGCGCGTGGCATGACGACGACGCGCGCTACATGCATGCCGCCATCGCGCTCGCCCGCCGCGGCCTTGGGCAGACCGCGCCCAATCCCGCCGTGGGCGCGCTCGTGGTGCGCGACGGCGTGATCGTAGGGCGCGGCGCGACGCGGCCGGGCGGGCGGCCCCATGCGGAGACCGAGGCGCTCAACGCAGCCGGCGAGGCCGCGCGCGGCGCGACGCTCTATGTTACCCTCGAACCCTGCAGCCATTTCGGCGTGACGCCGCCCTGCGCCATGGCGGTGCTGAACGCGGGCGTCGCGCGCGTCGTCTCGGCGCTTGAAGATCCCGATCCGCGCGTGGCGGGCCGCGGCCACGCCATGCTGCGCGAGGCGGGCGTGGAGGTGCGCGTGGGCGTGGGCGCGCAAGAGGCGCGGCGCGCCAATCTCGGTCACATCCTGCGCGTGAGCGCGGGCCGCCCGATGGTGACGTTGAAGCTCGCCGAGACCGCCGACGGCTACGCCGCCGGAGGCCCGCATGATCCGCGCCTCATGATCACCGGGCTCGCCGCCAATCAGCGCGTGCAGATGATGCGCGCCGTCCATGACGCGATCATGGTGGGAGCGGGCACGGCGCTCGCCGACGATCCGCTGATGACCGTGCGCCTGCCGGGGCTCGAGTCCCGCAAGCCGCTGCGCGTGGTGCTCGACCCGCAGCTGCGCCTGTCCGCGCGCTCGCGCATCGCCGCCACCGCGCGTGATTTTCCAGCGCTTGTCATCTGCGCGCAGGACGCGCCCGCCGACCCGCGCCGCGCGCTTGAGGCCGCAGGCGTCGACGTGGCGGAGTGCGCGCGCGCCCCGCAGGGCGGGCTTGATCTTCAAGCTGCGCTCGCGCTGCTTGCCGCGAGCGGCGTCACCCGCGTGTTCAGCGAGGGCGGGCCGAAGGTCGCGGCCGCATTGATCGCGCAGGGGCTCGCCGACGAGGTGGCGCTGTTCACCGCGCAAAAGCCGCTCGGGCGCGTGGGCGTGGAGGCGCTTTCGGCGCCGGCGCGCGTGCGTCTGGCTGACGCGGGCCATTATCGCCAGACGACGGACATAGCGGTGGGGACGGATCGTTTCCGCCTGTGGGAGAGGATCATCTGACATGTTCACCGGCATCGTCACCGACGTGGGCGAGGTTCTCTCGGTGGAGGCGCGCGGCGCGCTCAAGCGCCTGCGTCTGGCCTGTTCCTTCGATGTGGCGGGCGTCGATCTCGGCGCCTCCATCGCCTGCGGCGGCCCCTGCCTGACGGTGGTCGACAAGGGCGTGGCCGACGGTCGCAACTGGTTTGAAGTGGACGCGGCGGCGGAAACGCTCGCGCTCACCACGGTGGGGCGCTGGCGTGTGGGTTCGCGCATCAATCTCGAACGCTCGTTGCGCATTGGCGATGAGCTCGGCGGCCATATCGTCACCGGCCATGTGGACGGGATCGCGGAGATCATCGATCTGCGCGCTTTCGACGGCATGGCGCGTTTCGACATTCGCGCGCCTGCGTCCGTCTCGCGTTTCATCGCCCAGAAGGGCTCGGTCTGCCTCGACGGCACGTCGCTGACCGTGAACAGCGTCGAGGGGGACGTGTTCTCGGTCCTGCTCATTCCGCACACGCTGCACGTCACCACCTGGGGCGAGCGCAAGGCGGGCGACGCGCTCAACATCGAGGTTGACCTGATGGCGCGCTACGCCGCGCGTCTGGTGGAAGCGCGGGCCCAGACGGGGCAGGGCGCGCCCGCAGGCGCCTGAGCTTGCGCCGGGGGGCGCGGCTCTTTATTGAACAGGCGTCCATTCCCTGCCTTGTGAATATGGAAACAGCCCATGGCCGAAGCCCGTCGCGCCCGCGCTCCCTTGCCCTCCGTGGAGGGCGCGCGGTTCCTCATTGTGGAGGCGCGTTACTATGACGAGATCGGCGACATGCTGCTCACCGGCGCCGTCACCACGCTGAAGGCCGCTGACGCACAGGTGGACATTGTGGGCGTGCCGGGCGCGCTGGAGATTCCCGCAGCCATCCGCATGCTCACGCGCAGCGGCAAATACGCCGGCGCCGTCGCGCTGGGCTGCGTGATCCGCGGCGAGACCTATCATTTCGAAATCGTCGCAGGCGAAAGCTCGCGCGCGATCATGGACCTCACGGTGGACGACATGCTGCCGATCGGCAATGGGATCCTCACCGTGGAGAACGAGGCGCAGGCGATCGTGCGCGCCGATCCCCAGCAGGGCGACAAGGGCGGCGACGCGGCGCGCGCCGCGATCATGCTGCACCATCTGCGCAAGCGTGCGGGGCTCGTGTGATGGGCAAGCAGCATCGCGCCGCCGCGCGGCTCGCCGCCGTCCAGGCGCTCTATCAGATGGACATCGTCGGCAAGGGGCTGAACGAAATCCTCGCGGAGTTCGAGACCCATTGGATCGGCGGCTCCATCGAAGGCGTGCAATACGAGGAAGCCGACATCGATCTGTTTCGCGACATCCTGCGCGGCGTGCTCGCCGATCAGGTGACGATCGACCGCGAGACCGACGCCATGTTGCAGGAGGGCTGGCCGCTGCGCCGCGTTGAGGCGGTGATGCGTGCGATCCTGCGCGCCGGCATGTTCGAATTGCTTCACAAGATCGACGTGCCCGCGCGCGTCGTCATCACCGAATATGTGGACGTCGCCGCCGCCTTCCTTGGCGCCGACGAGGTGGGCATGGTCAACGCCGTGCTCGACAGGCTGGCGCGCAAGACGCGCCCGCAGGAGTTCTCGCCCCGCTGAGGGAGCGCCACAAGGAGTGCTCGATGAGCGGTCCGCTGTCGGAAGACGACATCATCGCCCGCGTGTTCGCCCCGCAGGCGGGGCCGGGCGCCCTTGGGCTGAAGGACGATGCGGCCTGCATCGCCGCGCCGGCGGGCTGCGATCTCGTCATCACCAAGGACGCCGTCGTCGCGGGCGTGCATTTCTTTCCCGATGATCCGCCGGCCTCCATCGCGCGCAAGGCGCTGCGGGTGAACGTGTCGGATCTCGTCGCCAAGGGCGCCGATCCGCTGGGCTTCCTGCTCGCCGCCGCCCTGCCGCCGGACGTCACGCTCGACTGGCTGGAGGCCTTCGCGCAGGCGCTGGGCGCGGACGCGCGGCTTTACGCCTGTCCGCTATTGGGCGGCGACACGGTGCGCACGCCCGGTCCCGCCACGTTCTCCATCACGGCGCTCGGCAGCGTGCCTTCGGGCCGCATGGCGGCGCGCACGGGCGCGCGCGCGGGCGACGCGCTCTATGTGACGGGAACCATCGGCGATGCGGCGCTCGGCCTCTATGTGCGCTCCGGCGCGCCGAACGCGCCCGCATGGGTCAGCGCGCTGGCGCCCGAGCATCGCGACGCGCTGCGCGCGCGCTATCTCGAGCCGCAGCCGCGCTTCGCGCTGCGCGCTGCCGTGCGTGCGTTCGCCCATGGCGCGATGGACGTGTCCGACGGGCTTGTGGGCGACCTTGCGAAAATGATGCGCGTGAGCGGGATCGGCGCGGTGGTGGAGATTGCGCGCACGCCTCTGTCGGCTGCGGCGCAGGCCGCGATCGCGCACGATCCCGCGGCGCTGGAGATCGCGCTCACCGGCGGCGACGATTACGAAATCCTGTGCGCGGTGGGCGAAGACAGGGCGGCCGCGTTCGAGGCGGCGGCGCAGGCGGCGGGGGTGCGGGTGACGCGCATCGGCGCCGCGCGCGCGGAATCGGGCGTCGTCTTTCTCGATGCGTCAGGCGCGCCGCGCGATTTCGCGCGCGGCTCCTTCAGCCACTTCTAGAACAGCGCGGCGAATTGCGCTGCGGCCGCGCGCGGATCCTGCGCTGACACGATGCCGGAGACGACGGCGAGCCCGTCCGCGCCGGCCGCGAGCACGGGCGCGGAATTGTCGGCCTTCAATCCGCCGATGGCGATGACGGGGGCTTGCGCCTGCGCGCGCAAGGCGCGGAAGCCTTCCACGCCCAGCGGCGTCGAGGCGTCGGCCTTCGTCTGTTGCAGATAGAGCGGACCCATGCCGAGATAATCCGTCTGGCGCGCGTCCGGCCGGGCGAGCTGTTCGGCGTTGGTGATCGAAAGCCCGATCAGCTTGTCGGCGCCGATCATGGCGCGCACGCGATCCACCGGCATGTCCTTTTGTCCGACGTGAACGCCGTCGGCGTCCACCGCCAGCGCGACGTCCACGCGGTCGTTGACGATGAGCGGCACGCCCAGCGGCGCGAGCAGCGCCTTCAGCGCGCGCGCTTCCTCGAGGAACTCGCGCGTCGTCGCGGTCTTCTCGCGCAATTGCACCATGGTCACGCCGCCGTGCACGGCCTGCGCCACCACGTCCACGAGGGCGCGGCCGCGCGCAAGCCCGCGGTCGGTGACAAGGCAGAGGCGCCAGATGCGCGGATCGCGTCGGTCTTGGGTCATGTCATCCCATGCGCAGGTTGTTCGCCACATCTTCGGGGGCGATGGAATAGAGCGTGTCGAGGAAGGCCACGCGCAGCGAGCCGGGCCCCTGCGCTTTCGCGGCGGCGAGCTCGCCCGCCACGCCGTAAAGCGCGGTCGCGCCGAAGGCGGCCTCGAAGGGATCGGCCGCGACGGCGAGATAAGCGCCCATCACCGCCGACATGGAGCAGCCGAGCGCGGTGACGCGCGGCATGAGCGGGGAGCCGTTGGCGACCCGCAGAACGCGCTCGCCGTCTGTCACCACGTCCACCGCGCCGGTGGCGACGATTGCGCAGAAGCAATGGCGCGCGAGCCGGACCGCGAGCGCCTCCGCCTCCTGCGTCGTATGCGCGGAATCCACGCCGCGCGGGGCGGCCTCGTTGCGGGTGAGGCCGGCGGCGCGCGCGACCGCCATGATCTCGGAGGCGTTGCCGCGGATGATCGACGGACGGTGGCGCAACAGGCGCTGGATCGTCTCGTCGCGGAAGGTGAGCGCGCCCGCGGCGACAGGATCGAGCAGCCAGGGCCGTCCATGCACGCGCGCGGTGGTCGCGGCCTGCTCCATCGCATGGGCGCTGTCCTTTGACAGCGTGCCCACGTTCACCACCAGCGCGTCGACGCGCGGGGTGAACTCCCCCGTCTCCTCGGGCGCATGGACCATGGCGGGCGAGGCGCCCACCGCCAGCAGCGCGTTGGCGGCGATGTCCATGGAGACGAAATTCGTGATGCTCTGCACGAGCGGGCGCGCGGCGCGCAGGTCGCGCAGGAGCTGGCCGGCGCAGGCGGCGAGCTGCGCGTCGTCGCTGGTCTGGCCCTTCATCTGGCCGCTCATCTGGCCCACCTCCGCTTTGCGCTCCTATCTAGGACGAAACGCGCGCAGGCGACAGGGCGGGGGCGGGGAAAGCGGGCGAGACGCCCTCAGGCCGGGGCGGGCGCGCCTGGCTGCGCGAGGCGCTCAAGGGCGGCGCCCCAGCAATGGCTCATGTTGGAGGCCATGCCGACCACATGTTCGGCGAGCGGCTCAGGCATGGTCTCCTCGGCGGCTTGCTTCCAAAGGGCCAGCCAGCGGTCGAAATGTTCGGAGCGCACGCCAAGCCCCACATGGGGCTGGAACGGCTGGCCGTTGTAGCGTTCCGTGCCCAGGATCGCGCGGGACCAGAAGTCCTGCATGGTGCGGATATGGGCGTCCCAGTCATGGACGACGCGGGCGAACGTCGGCCCGATCAGGTCGTCCGCCCTGATCTTCTCGTAGAAGCGCACGAGCGCGGCCTTCAGCGCATCCTCGATGATGGCGCGGGCGGCGGCCTCCTCCGCGTCGTCGAACTGGGGGCCGGCGTGCGGCGCATTGCTTGGCTCGTCCATGGAAATCCTCCGCAGGCCATCATGCTGGCGCGCCGCGCCGGCGCAAGCCTTGATCAAGGGCAAGATCGATGCGCGGTCAAGCTTGAGGACGACGGCGCCCCTCGCGACCCCCTCCCGCCGCTTGGCCTGCGCTATTCCCAAGGCTGATTGCAGGCGTCCTGATATTCTGGCAAGAGGGCCCTGATCGCCGGCCGCCCCGAATCCGTCACAATTCGGGAGCCGACGCAGAAAAGCCAGTTTGACTGGGATCCCGGAGACCGAAAGGGCGGAACTCCATGAGCGCATTGACATGGGTGATTCTCGGCGGACTTCTGTCCGTCGTATACGGCGCGTATACGATCGCGGCCGTGATGAAGGCTGACGCCGGCAACCAGCGCATGCAGGAAATCGCCGGCGCCGTCGCGGAGGGCGCGCAGGCTTATCTGAAGCGCCAGTACTTCACCATCGCCGTGGTCGGCGTGGTCATTCTGATCGCGATCGGCCTGCTTTTGGGCTGGCTCGTCGCCATCGGCTTCCTGATCGGCGCAGTGCTTTCGGGCGCGGCCGGCTTCATCGGCATGAACGTCTCGGTGCGCGCCAACGTGCGCACGGCGCAGGCGGCCACCCAGTCGCTGGCCGGCGGCCTCGACATCGCCTTCAAGGCGGGCGCTGTGACCGGCATGCTCGTGGCGGGCCTCGCGCTGCTCGGCGTCGCCGTCTATTTCTGGGCGCTCACCGGCCCGCTCGGCCTCAAGGCCAACGACCGCACGGTGATCGACGCGCTTGTGGCGCTGGGCTTCGGCGCTTCGCTCATCTCGATCTTTGCGCGTCTGGGCGGCGGCATCTTCACGAAGGGCGCCGACGTGGGCGCCGACCTCGTGGGCAAGGTGGAAGCCGGCATTCCTGAAGACGATCCGCGCAATCCGGCGACCATCGCCGACAACGTGGGCGACAACGTCGGCGATTGCGCCGGCATGGCCGCCGACCTGTTTGAGACCTATGCGGTGACCGTCGTCGCCACCATGGTGCTCGGCGCGATCTTCTTCGCCACGCAGAGCGGCGCTCTGTGGACCTCGATGATCTATCCGCTCGCGATCTGCGCGGCCTGCATCGTCACGTCCATCGCGGGCACCTACGCCGTGAAGCTGGGCGCAGACAATTCCATCATGGGCGCTCTCTACAAGGGCCTCATCGTCACCGGCGTGCTGACCATCGGCGGCCTGTGGCTCGTCACGCAGCTGCTCGTCGGCTGGGGCGAGATGGGCAAGGTCGCCGGCCAGTCCATCACCGGCCTCAACCTGTTCATCTGCGGCCTCATCGGCCTCGTGGTGACGGGCGCCATCGTGTGGATCACCGAGTATTACACCGGCACGGGCAAGCGCCCGGTGGTGTCGATCGCGCAGGCTTCGGTGACGGGCCATGGCACGAACGTGATCCAGGGCCTCGCCGTCTCCCTCGAGTCCACCGCGCTTCCGGCGATGGTGATCGTGGGCGGCATCATTTCCACCTTCCAGCTCGCCGGCCTCTACGGCACGGCGATCGCGGTGACCACAATGCTCGGCCTCGCCGGCATGATCGTCGCGCTCGACGCCTTCGGCCCGGTGACGGACAACGCCGGCGGCATCGCGGAAATGGCCGGCCTGCCGAAGGAAGTGCGTCATTCGACCGACGCGCTCGACGCGGTGGGCAACACCACCAAGGCGGTCACCAAGGGCTACGCCATCGGCTCTGCGGGCCTTGGCGCGCTCGTTCTGTTCGCCGCCTATACGAACGACCTGCAGGCGTTCATCGCCGAGGGCCGTCCGTACTTCAAGGATGTCGGCCAGGTCTCCTTCGACCTGTCGAATCCCTATGTGGTGGCGGGCCTGATCTTCGGCGGCCTCATCCCCTATCTGTTCGGCGGCATCGCCATGACGGCCGTGGGCCGCGCGGCGGGCTCCGTGGTGGAGGAAGTGCGTCGTCAGTTCCGCGAAATGCCCGGCATCATGCAGGGCACGCAGCGTCCCGACTACGGCCGCGCGGTGGACATGCTGACGCGTTCGGCGATCAAGGAAATGATCATTCCCTCGCTGCTGCCCGTGCTCGCCCCGATCGTCGCCTATTTCGGCGTGCTCGCCATTTCGGGTTCGAAGGCCAACGCCTTCGCGGCTCTCGGCGCCTCGCTGCTCGGCGTGATCGTCAACGGCCTGTTCGTCGCCATCTCGATGACCTCGGGCGGCGGCGCGTGGGACAATGCGAAGAAGTCCTTCGAAGATGGTTTCGTGGACAAGGACGGCGTGAAGCACCTGAAGGGTTCGGAAGCCCACAAGGCCTCCGTCACCGGCGACACCGTCGGCGACCCCTACAAGGACACCGCCGGCCCGGCCGTGAACCCGGCGATCAAGATCACCAATATCGTCGCCCTGCTGTTGCTCGCGGTTCTCGCGCACTGAGCGGGCGTCGAAGGCAAGTCGAGAAAGGCGGGGGAAACCCCGCCTTTTTCTTTGGCGCGGGAGCGCCTTCAACCAAAAGAAAAGGCCGGCGTGACGCCGGCCTCATGGTTTTGCGCGCGCTCGCTGCGCGCGCAGTGTCGCGCGCGTCGCGTCAGCTGAAGCGCATCAGGTTCGTGAGCATGTTGCGGATGAAGGAGGATTCCGCGCCCGCCGTCGGCGTCGTGCGGGTGATGAAGTCCACCACGCGGCCGTCCTCGATGCCGTAATTGGCGATGCGCTCCACGCGCTTGCCCTTGCCGAAATAGACGGCGAACACGCGCTGGTCGGTGACACGGGGCTGCATGAAGGCGAGCGTGCGCTCCGTGCGCTGGCTGATGTAGTACCAGGCGTCGCCGCCCACGGTGGAGGTGGTGGAGGGCGTGCCCATGACCACGAGCACCTGTTCGGCGGAGGCGCCCACGCGCACCTGCGAGACGGTCTTCTCGTCGAGCACATGGCCGCGGATATGTGTGCCGTCGTAGCCGCAGCCGCCGAGCGCGACCGCGCCGCCAAGCGCGCAGGCCAGCATCAAGACGCGCGCCGCGCGCCCCGTCGCGCGAGCCTTCGGGGCGGCGAAGCCGAGGGACTGAACGCCGTCTACGCCTTGCATGTCGTCACTCCGGGTCGAAGGGGCCGCAACATCGCGTCTGGACCGCGCGTCTGGGCCGCGCATTTGGTTTTGGCATTTGGAATTTGCTTGCATCCACGCGGATCGATGCCTAACCCCCGGTCTGGCGAAAAGCAAGGCGGACGGCGAGCCGCCCTCCGCGCGCGACAAGGAGAAAGCCCGGTGTTTGCGCAAATCCTCAGCCTGTTTCGTCGGTCGCCGAACCAGCCGTTGATCGACCGCCTGCATGGCGAGATCATGGCGGCGGCCCGCCAGCCGGTCCTGTTCACCGATTACGGCGCCGCTGACACGGTGGCCGGCCGTTTCGAAGTGCTCTGCTTGGCCGCCGCCGTGGCCGTGGGACGCATCGGCGCGCTGCCCGAGCCCGGACCCGCCATCGCGCAGGACGTCACCGATGCGCTGTTCCGCCATCTGGACGTCGCGTTGCGTGAGATCGGCGTGGGCGACGTCTCCGTGCCCAAGAAGATGAAAACGCTCGCCCAGGGCTATCTGGGCCGCGTGGCCGCCTATGCGGGGCCGCTGGAGGCGGGCGACGCCGAGGCGCTGGCCGCCGCCATCGCGCGCAACGTGTTCGGCGACGCCGGGCGCGCGCAGGACGCGCAGGCGCAACGCATGGCCCGCTATGCGTTATCATGGCGGGCGGAGCTCGCCGGCCTCACGGTCGAGCGCCTGCTCGCCGAGCCCTTGCCCCAGCGCGACGCGCGCGCCGTGTCCTGAAATCGCCGTTTCCCGAACCTGCGAGGCCTTCCATGCCGAAAAGCCCCGTTTCCACGCCAGCAGAGGACGGCCCGCCCTTTTCGCGTTCCGTCTCTGTTGAGGAGCTGATGCGCCGGCCGGACGAGCCTTATGTGATCGAGGCCGATCCCGAGGAACGCGCAGCTCTTGCCGCGCTCGACGCGATCCCCGCCATTCACGCCCTCAAGGCGACGTTCAAGGTCGCCCGTCATGGCAAGTTCCTGCGCGTGATGGGGGAGGTGCGGGCCCGCGTCGCCCAGACCTGCGTGGTCACGCTCGAGGATTTCGACAGCGAGATCGTGGAGCCCATGGACGTGCGCTTTGCGGAGCCGCCCCCGCGGATGGTCGAGCCGAAGCGCGAGCCGGAGGGGCGCGCGTCGCGCCGCCGGGCCGAGACCCTGCGGGCGGAAGCCTCCCGGGCTGAAGCCGCCCGCAAGGCCGCGCCGGCCCCTGCCGCGCTTGAGGAGGAGGGCGACGAGGATCCGCCGGATCTGATCGTGGACGGGCGGATCGACCTTGGCGCGCTCGCGGCCGAGTTTCTGGCGCTTGGGCTTGATCCCTATCCGCGCAAGCCGGGCGCGGCCTTTGAGCCAGGCGAGGAGGAGGCCGGGCGCGACAGCCCCTTCGCCGCGCTCGCGCGCCTGCGCGGGGACGCAAACGGCGCCCCTTAGGGCGAGGGGCCGGCTGGTCAAGAGGCGGCCGCGCGGAGAGGATTGCCTTCGCCCAGCAAACGGCTATTGTCCGCCGCCCGTGCGACCCGGGGGGCCGGGAGGCGCCGGCAGACGCGCAGTTCGGCGCGCAGGAGCAGTCCAATCCGATGCCCAATTCCGTGCGGATCGCCCTTGACGCCATGGGGGGCGACCATGGCCCGCAGGTGATCGCGGCCGGCGCAGCCCTTGCGCTGCGCAAGAGGCCCGACATCCGCTTCCTTATGTTCGGCGACGAAGCCGCGGTGCGCGAAGCCGTCGCCGCCCATCCTGGCCTCGCCGAGGCGACCACCATCGTTCATTCCGCTGTGTCGATCCGCATGGACGACCAGCCGAGCCAGGCCTTGCGCAAGGGCCGGCGCACATCCTCCATGTGGATGGCGATCGACGCCGTGAAGCGCGGCGAGGCGGACGCCGCCGTCTCCGCCGGCAACACTGGCGCGTTGATGGCGATGGCGAAAATCTGTCTCCACACCATGAAGGGCATTGAGCGCCCCGCGCTCGCCGCGCGCTGGCCGACCATGCGCGGCCAGTCCATCGTGCTGGACCTCGGCGCGTCGATCGGCGCGGATTCCGAACATCTCGTCAATCTGTCCGTGATGGGCGCGGCGATGGCGCGCATCCTGCTCGGCATCGAGCGCCCGAGCGTGGGCCTGCTCAATGTGGGCGTGGAGGAGATCAAGGGCATCGAGGAAGTGAAGGCGGCCGCGCGCACCCTGCGCGAAGCGGATTTCCGCGAGCTCGAATACAAGGGTTTTGTGGAGGGCGACGGGATCGGCGCGGGCGCAGTGGACGTCATCGTCACCGAGGGTTTCACGGGAAACATCGCGCTCAAGACGGCCGAGGGCACCGCCAAGCAGATCGGCGCCTATCTGAAAGAGGCGATGAGCGGCGGGATCTTGTCGCGAATCGGCTATCTTTTCGCGCGCGGCGCTTTCGCACAGCTCAAGGAGAAGATGGATCCGCGGCGCTCCAACGGCGCAGTCTTCCTGGGACTGGAAGGAATCGTTGTGAAAAGTCATGGCGGCGCCGACGCGCTGGGGTTCTCGGTCGCCATCGACGTGGGGTATGAAGTGGTGCGGCAGGATCTGCTCGCACGGATCGGCGAGCTGATCTCCAAATCGCACGACGCGCTTGCGCAATCCGCAGCGGCCGCCGACGCGGCGGCCCAGAACTGAACACGTGACGGAAAAGGCGCGGGGCGCATGAGCGAAATGCGAAAGGTGTGGCGTTCCGTCGTTGAGGGAGTCGGCGCGCGGCTTCCCGAAAAGCGCGTCACCAATTCCGATCTTGAGAAAATCGTCGACACGACCGACGAATGGATCGTGCAGCGCACCGGCATCCGCGAGCGTCGCATCGCGCAGGAGGGCGAGACCACCTCCACGCTGGCGACCGGCGCCGCGCAGGAGGCGCTCGCCAATGCGGGGCGCAGCGCGGCCGATGTGGACCTGATCGTCGTGGCGACCTCCACGCCCGACTACACCTTTCCATCCACCGCGACGCAGGTGCAGGCCGCGCTCGGCATGACGCGCGGCGCCGCCTTCGACGTGCAGGCGGTGTGTTCCGGTTTCGTCTACGCCCTCACCATCGCCGACAAATTCATCGTTTCAGGCTCGCATGAACGGGTGCTCGTGATCGGCGCGGAGACCTTTTCGCGCATTCTCGACTGGAACGACCGCACCACCTGCGTGCTGTTCGGCGACGGGGCAGGGGCTGTGGTGCTCGCCCGCGCGGAGGGCGAAGGCAAGACGAGCGATCGCGGCGTGCTGACGACGCATCTGCGCTCCGACGGGCGCCATCGCGAAAAACTCTTCGTCGACGGCGGGCCTTCCGCCACCGGCACGGTCGGGCGGCTGCGCATGTCGGGCCGCGACGTGTTCCGTCATGCGGTGGGCATGGTGACGGACGTGATGACCGACGCTTTCGCCGCCACAGGCACCACGGCCGAGGATCTCGCCTGGTTCGTGCCGCATCAGGCCAATGAGCGCATCATCGACGCCTCCGCCGAGAAGCTCGGCATCGCGCCTGAGAAGATCGTGAAGACCGTGCACATGCATGGCAATACGTCCGCCGCCTCCATTCCGCTCGCTCTGGCGACCGCTTGCGGCGACGGGCGCATCAAGAAGGGCGACCTTGTCATGCTTGAGGCGATGGGTGGCGGGTTCACATGGGGGTCGGCGCTGGTGCGCTGGTGAGGCCCCTTTAGGCGTGTTTGCGCGTGGCGTCCGGATCGCTTGACATCACACAAGCTTGAGCCTTAGAACGTTTTCGTTCTCCGTTTTTTGATTATCATTTCGACTCCAATGATTGGTGCTGTCATGAAGGCGGACAATTTTGAAACGCGTGAAAGCCGCACCGTCACCCGTGCGGATCTTGCGGAAGCGGTTTACCGCCGCGTCGGTCTGTCTCGCGCAGAATCGGCGGAGCTCGTGGAGGCCGTGCTGCAGGAGATCTGCGACACGCTCGAACAGGGCGAAACCGTAAAGCTTTCCTCCTTTGGTTCCTTCATCGTTCGAGACAAAGGCGAGCGAATCGGGCGTAATCCGAAAACGGGCGTCGAAGTGCCGATCTCTCCGCGCCGGGTCATGGTGTTCAAGCCGTCCAACATCCTGAAGGCCCGGATCAACGGACAAGATGTGGCCGACGAATAGCCGGACGACCATGACGGAGTCCGACCCGCCCAAAGATGCGAGCGGATCGGAATCCATGGAAAAGAGCAGCGACGCTTACCGAACCATCAGTGAAGCGGCTGAGGAGCTCGACCTTCCCCAGCATGTGCTGCGGTTCTGGGAGACCCGCTTTCCGCAGGTGCGGCCGCTCAAGCGCGGGGGCGGGCGGCGCTTCTATCGTCCCGACGATCTCGAATTGCTGCGCGCCATCCGCCATCTTCTGTATGGCGAGGGCTATACGATCCGCGGCGTCCAGAAGATGCTCAAGGAACATGGGCCGCGCCAGGTGGTGGCGCAGGCGCAGGCCCTGGGAGCCGGCGTGGCGGCGCCTGCGCCCGCGCGCAAGAGCGCCGAGGCGCCTGTCCCTGTCGAGCCGCCTTTCACGCGCGACGAGCCCGTGCTGCGGGCCGAGCCGATGATGCGCGTCGAGCCGGTGATGCTCGAGCCCGACCTTTCGCCTGCGGAGCCTTTTGGCGCGGAAGGCGAGCCCGGCTCGCTTTTCGCCGCAGCCCCGCCGGCCGCGCGCGCCCCTGAGGCGCGCGACCTGCCGCTGTTCCACCGGGAGGCGGAGCGCCCCGCCCTCCGCGGCGATGCGGAGCCGGGCGTCTTTTTGAGCGAGGGGGACCTGCGCGCCCTTGAGAGCGCGCTCGCCGAACTGGAGGAATGTCGGCGCCTTCTCCACAACGCGGCGGCCTGAACGCGAAGAGTTTCGCGCTCGCGCGAGCCTGCGGTTGCATGCGGCCGGGCGCTTCTCTATAAGGCCCGCAGTCGGAGTGTAGCGCAGCCCGGTTAGCGCACTAGTCTGGGGGACTAGGGGTCGTGGGTTCGAATCCCGCCACTCCGACCATTTTCTCTTCAATCTTTGATGACGGCCCTGAGGCGCTCCCGCGCCCGGGAGCGCATTCCTGTGCATCCCAGCGACGGATTGCGGGCGCATTCGCGCCGGTGGCGCAGGGTCGCGCCCGCACGCGGTTACAGGCTGGTTACAGGGTGAGGGGCGATAGCAAGCCTGCTTCGATGTCCCCGGGCTGCACAGGCAGTTGCCCCGGCGTAGGCGGACACTCGGAAAGTGACCCGCCAGATTGGTCGTGGTTACTCGCCTATTACGCGGCGACCCAAAGGCACGATCCGCGCGGAAGGATTGAAGAGTTAGCTGATCGGCAAGGGAAAACGTGGAGCCTTGTGCAGACATCTGGCCGATGGTGGTCCGGGGCCGAACTTGTGCATTCCCTGTGCTTCCAGAGGATTTTTGGGTCGCATTGGTCGCCCGCAGGATAATCACGGCGGCACTGGGGTGCCCGGTCAAAAGGCCGGACCACACCGGAAGAGCGGGTGAATTTTTTCCACCACCCCTATGGACGCTACCAGCAAAAATCCCTGCCGAAGCAGGGATTTAAGCGGCTGATGATCTTGGGATGCCGAGCCCGCACAAAGGATCATTTGCTTGCGACAAGCGATCACTTCTCGTTTTGCTACTCCTCAACGCTAAGCTATTCCTTGAGAAAAGCAAGTGTTGATATCCTGGGGAGGCGGTTCATGCGGTTGATTTATGGACTGGACATCGGAACAACCTCGATTGGATGGGCTGTTGTCCGTGCTGAGGAAAACAAACAAGCCGGGCGATTAGAGGCCCTTGGCGTACGCATCTTCCCGGAGGCTAGGGATCCTGACGGCACGCCCCTGAACCAGACACGTCGCGCTAAACGCACCATGCGTCGTCAATTGCGCCGCCGTCGAGACCGCCGCCGCTCACTTAACGAACTGCTCACGGCCTATGGGCTTCTTCCTGCCTTCGGTGGAGATGAATGGGGGGCGTCGATGACCAACGACCCTTACGCTCTGCGCGCCAAGGGTCTGACCGAGGCGCTTACTCCGCACGAATTGGGGCGCGCACTCTATCATTTGGCCAAGCGCCGTCATTTCAAGGAGCGCGATCTCGCCGAGGTAGCCGACTCAGAAGTGGTCCCAGAAGCTCACGAAGGAGATGACGCAAAGGCACGCTCCAAGGCGAAAGCAGCGCCGAAGGAAGCCGCGCGAGACGATGAGACCAAATCGACTGAAGCTCGCAAGCATCTGGCTGCAATCTTGACAAAGACTGGTGAAACACTGGGCCAGCACCTTTCGGCGCGCGCACCCAATGAGAAACGGCGGGGCGAACACGCCACCCGCGCCATCGTGGAAGAAGAGTTTTCCCGCTTGGTCGCAGCTCAAAAGGCACACCATACGATTTTGAAAGACGCCAAATTTCATGGGGCGGTGCAGGAAGCCATTTTCATGCAACGCCCCGTGTTCTGGCGTAAGTCGACCCTTGGAAAATGCAGATTAATGCCTAGCGAAGCGCTCTGCCCGAAAGGTTCGTGGCTGAGCCAACAGCGCGTTATGTTGGAGAAGTTGAACAATCTTAGCATTGCCGGAGGCAACGCCCGGCGGCTGGAGTCCGACGAGCGCGCCGCGATCCTTGACGTCTTGCAGACGCAGAAGTCCATGAGTTGGTCCAGTGTCCGCAAGGCCCTTGAACCGATCTTCAAGGCGCGCGGAGAAAGTACGAAGTATCTCAAATTCAATCTTGAAGCGGGCGATGAAAAGGGAGGCCTGAAGGGCAATTCCGTCGAGGCTGATCTTGCGAAAATCTTGGGTTCGCGCTGGAAGAGCCATTCCCGCAAGCAGGAACTCCGGGACTTCATACCAGCAAAGCTGTGGGAGGCTGACTATGGGGAGATTGGAACACAGCGCGTTGTCATAAGGCCTGAGAAAGAACGTGTGACGCGCCGCAAGATGCTGGCGCAGATCCTGATGGATGAATTCGACGTGACGAAAACCGAGGGAGAAGCCCTCGTCAAATTGCATTTTCCACAGGGATGGGAATCCTTTTCGACAGAGGCGCTTAAGCGCATCCTCCCGAAGCTTGAACAAGGAGAGCGCTTTGGCGCGCTCATGACTGGTCCTGACTTCGCCGCGTGGCGTGACGAGACTTTTCCGGAGCGCGATCAGCCAACCGGCGAAATTCTCGACCGGTTGCCCAGCCCGCGGGCAGAACGACGAGCTACTTTCGAACAGAAGGAGGAAGCCACCCGCATTAAGACCATTCGTAACCCGACCGTTGTTCGCGTCCAGAATGAATTGCGCAAGGTGGTGAATAATTTGATTGGTGTTTACGGAAAACCAGACCTCATCAGGGTTGAGCTGGCCCGTGACGTTGGAAAGTCGAAGGACGAGCGTGAAGAGATTTCCAAGGGGATGCGCAAGAAGGAGGGTATGCGTAAACGTGCGCGTGCTGATCTTATAAGCAATGGAATTGCCGATCCATCAGACGCGGATATCGAGAAATGGTTGCTGTGGAAGGAGAGCAGCGAGCAATGTGTCTACACAGGCGACAAAATTGGTTTTGCCGATCTCTTCAGCGGCAATCCAAGGTTTGAAGTCGAGCACATCTGGCCGCGTTCCAAATCTCTCGACAATTCCTTCGGGAACAAGACGCTCTGTCGCAAGGACCTTAACCTCGCCAAGGGCGACCGCACGCCGTTCGAGTATTTTCAGGGTCGGCCTGACGATTGGCAGGCGGCGAAAGACCGCATCTGGAAAATGACCGGCAAGGATGGGATCAACAAGGGTAAGGCCAACCGCTTCTGCGCCGAGGCCATGCCGGAGGATTTCGCGGCGCGCCAGTTGAACGACACCAGCTACGCCGCCCGGCAGGCCATGACCTTTCTGAAGCGGCTCTGGCCGGATGTGGGACCGACCGGGCGGGTCTATGTTCAGGCGGTGACTGGCAAAGTGACGGCTCAACTGCGGCGGCGCTGGGGGCTGAACCATATTCTTGCGGAAGATGGTGAGAAGACACGCGCGGACCATCGACACCACGCCATTGATGCACTGGTCATCGCCTGCGCCGATGGGGGATATACGCAGAAGCTATCGCGTTATTTTGAAGCGGAGTCCAACTACAGGCGCGGGCGGGGACAAAAGCCGGCTGATGCCATCGTGAATCCGCCCTGGCCCAGCATTCGAGCGGACGCCGAAGCTGCGGTGGCGACCATCGTTGTGTCCCACAGGGTGCGCAAGAAGGTGTCGGGGCCGCTGCACAAGGAAACAAACTTTGGCGATACGGGAGAAGAACTCACTAACAGCAACGGGACATATCGCCTGTTTGTTTCCAAGAAAAAGGTGGAGACCCTATCACGTGGAGAGCTTGATTGTATCCGGGATGAAGGTACCCGCTCCATTATAAAACAGTGGGTCGACGATCATGGTGGGGATCCGAAGAAGGCATTCGCCACCTATCCACTTCGTGGCCCGAATGGACCCGAAATTCGAAAGGCTCGACTAGTAGCGCCTCAAAAACTTCGCGCCATGGCGGAGTTAAAGATCGGTTACGCGTCAACCGGAAATAATCACCACATCGCAATTTACAGGATGCCCGACGGGAAAATTGAAGGAGCAGTGATAAGCCTTATGGATGCTGTAAAGCGGGTTTCTCGGAGAGAGCCTGTTGTTCAACGAACTGGTGATGACGGCCGGAGGTTGATAATTTCACTTTCGCTTGGAGACACTTTTTACATTCCGGAAGGCGATAGGACAGGTTATTGGACGGTGAAGTCAATTTCCGGAAATGGGCAGGTCTTCTGCAAACCGATCAATAACGCTGACGCTTCCCCCGCAGGGGTATGGGGGCCAAGCCCGGCCCCGCTGATAAAGCTTAGCGCACGCAAAGTATCCATCGATCCCATAGGCCGGGTTCGTCCCGCAAACGATTGAACGGGCGATGCTGCGCAAGACGATCGAAATCGCGACGCCCGGCACACGACTCTCAGTTTCCCATCGACAACTGGTGATCGAACGTCCGGACCTGCCGAAAGCAACCACGCCAATCGAGGATATTGGCGTGCTTGTGGTGGATGATCGTCGCGCCACCTATACGCAGGCGGTCTTTATTGAACTGCTGGGCGCGGGCGCCACAGTGATGATCACTGGCCCGGACCATTTGCCGCGGGGTATGATGATCACGATTAACGCCCACCATGTGCAGACCGAGCGGCACAGGCTGCAGGTGGAGGCCTCGAAACCCCTGCGCAAGCAAATCTGGCGGGGCCTCATCGCCACCAAGCTTCGACAACAAGGCTGCGTTCTCGATCATTTCGTTCCGGGTCCTAACGGACTCGCGGCTATGGCGGGACGTGTGAGGTCTGGTGATCCTGACAATCTTGAGGCGCAGGGGGCGCAACGCTATTGGCCGCTGCTCTTTGGCAAGGACTTTCGCCGCGACAGGGACACCGATGGGATCAATGCTGCGCTTAATTACGGTTACGCCATAGTGCGTGCAGCAACGGCGCGCGCCGTCGTCGCCAGCGGTCTCATTCCCTCCCTCGGCGTCTTCCACAAAAACCGCTCCAACCCTTTCTGCCTTGCAGATGATCTGTTCGAACCCTACCGCCCTTTTGTGGACTGGCGGGTCAAATTGCTGACGCAAGAACGCGGGGCGCAACTTTCGCTTGATGATCGCGCCATTCGGGCTGCTTTGCTCTCGATTTTCAATGAGACCGTCAGGGTGGACGAGCGCAGGCTTCCTCTGTTGCATGCGATTGAGGCAAGCGCCGCCTCTCTCAGTCGGGCGCTGACCGGCGGGGACCGTACCCTCGCCCTGCCTGAAGGCCTGCCCCTTGGGTCCAACCTCTTTTCCGACGACGAGGTTTGACGGGATGGCGCAGTCGCTCCGGACGCCAGATATGCCTTGGGGGTGGCGCAGCATGTGGGTGATCGCCATGTTTGATCTACCGACAGACACGCCTGCTGCGAGAAAGGCTTATATGAGATTCCGCAAGGACTTGCTCGATGATGGCTTCACCATGATGCAGTTCTCAGTCTACCAGCGTCATTGCGCTTCCATTGAGAACGCGGACGCCCATGTAGCACGAATGGGGCAGAAGTTGCCTCCAGCTGGCGAGGTTCGTTTTCTCACGATGACCGACTTCCAGTTCTCGCGGATCAAGGTTTTCTGGGGGAAAAAACGAGGAAAAACAGCCCCAGCAACCCCTCAGCTGGAGCTTTTTTGATGCCGAATCGCGCGCTTTCCTTGGTATTTCAAGCGGTTGCGATGGGGGTAATGTA
>Ga0315905_10000626_pt1 | contig 38367 bp, 25 predicted proteins | sample LakEriMetagenome_5_FD_203522 | JGI IMG/M metagenome (GOLD analysis project Ga0315905, IMG submission 203522) | Freshwater fungal communities from buoy surface, Lake Erie, Ohio, United States - Buoy 4 MA121 | ecosystem: Environmental > Aquatic > Freshwater > Lake | place: USA: Lake Erie, Ohio...
CGGTGTGGAAAACATGACCCGCGGACCCTTAGTCGTGTCCAAGCCTTCAGCGGCCTATGGTACCGACAGCAAAATGTATGATTCTAGCTTCGGATGGCGTTTCATCAATCCCAAAATGCACGAAATGTACGGTACCGATGCTATGGGAGAAACCGCTGAAAACTTAGTGGATTTATATCAAATATCGCGCGAAGACCAAGATGCCTTCGCTTTACATAGCCAGCAGAAAGCTACCGCAGCACAGCAAAGTGGTCGCTTGGCTCAAGAAATTGCTCCCGTAACAATTCCCCAACGCAAAGGCGATCCTATCGTGTTTGCCAAGGATGAGTTCATTAAACCCAGTTCGTCCCTAGAAGGATTGGCCAAACTCCGTCCTGCTTTCCGCAAAGACGGTAGCGTAACTGCCGGAAATGCCTCGGGATTAAATGATGGCGCTGCAGCCTTGATTGTAGCATCCAGCGAAGCCGTAGCCGAATACGGATTAAAACCCTTAGCCCGAATCGTGAGTTCTGCGGTAGTGGGTGTTGAACCCCGAATTATGGGTATTGGTCCCGTAGAAGCGAGTAAGCAAGCCTTAGCGAAAGCGGGTTTAACATTAGAACAAATGGATATAATTGAATTGAACGAAGCGTTTGCGGCACAAAGTATTGCATGTATTCGCGCGTTAGGATTAGCCGATAATGATTCGCGTATCAATCCAAATGGAGGGGCTATCGCTATTGGTCACCCACTAGGAGTTACCGGTGCGCGTATTGCGTATTCAGCCGCTTTGGAATTGCAACAAACCGGAAAACGATATGCCTTGATAACCATGTGTATCGGCGTAGGACAAGGATATGCAGTGATTATTGAAAATGCAAATTAAATTAACGATTGAAGTATAACGATTTTTGAAGTATGAACGGTAGCCAGCTATCCAAATTCTAATTAAATCTATTCTTATAATAGTATGAATAAAATTCAACATTACGTTTTAGGTCAGTGGACTAGCGCCACTGGTTCGGGTATGCCTACCTATGATGCGGTGACGGGCGAGTTTATCGCAGAAACTTCAGTAGAGGGCTTGGATATTCCGGCTATTTTGCATTATGGTCGCACCAAAGGCGGCGAGCAATTGCGCAAAATGACGTTTCAAGAGCGCGGGAACAGAATCAAGAGTCTCGCCTTATACCTAAACAAACGAAAAGAACAATTTTATGAACTCAGTTACCGCACCGGGGCAACCCGCGTCGATAGCTGGATTGATATTGAAGGCGGTTTTGGGAACCTGTTTGCCAATGCTTCACTTCGTAAATTATTTCCGAATCAATCTTATCACGTAGAGGGCGATCCCATCGACTTGTCGCGCGGCGGTCGTTTTATGGCGCATCACATCATGGTGCCCAAAAAAGGGGTGGCGATTCACATCAATGCGTTCAACTTTCCTATTTGGGGAATGTTGGAGAAATGCGCGGTCAACTGGATGGCTGGGATGCCGGCTGTGGTTTTACCCGCTCCTTCAACGTCGTATTTGACCGAAGCAGTAGTGCGTGAAATTATTGCTTCCAATATCCTACCCGAAGGTGCATTGCAACTGATTTGCGGTACGGCAACGAACATCTTTGATACCGTTGAAAGTCAGGACGTGATTACCTTCACAGGTTCGGCAGCTACTGGACGCAAGTTGAAAGCCCATCCACGTATCATCGAAGAAGCCGTTCCGTTTACGATGGAAGCGGATTCGTTGAATGCCTCTATCTTAGGCGCGGATGCCGTGCCGGGAACACCCGAATTTGATTTATTCATCAATCAAGCGCGTAGCGAAATAACGGTGAAGGCCGGACAGAAATGTACCGCTATTCGCCGTATGATTGTCCCTGAAAATTTGATGGACGAGGTGCAAAACGCCTTGATCAAATCTTTAGATAAAGTAACCATTGGTGACCCACGCCTTAAAGAAGTGCGTATGGGCGCTTTAGTAAGCAAACACCAAGTCGAAGTGCTCAAAAGTCGTGTCAACGAACTGGCGCAACACAGTCAATTGGTTTATGGTGGCGATTGGGATAACATTACCCTTCAAGGTGCCGATTTACAAGGTGCTTTCGTGGCGCCCGTTTTGTTGCGTCAAGACCGACCTTTCGAACATACCGCAGTACACGAAATCGAGGCTTTCGGACCGGTGTCGACATTTATGCCGTACAAGAATTTGGACGAAGCCATCGAATTAGCACAAATGGGGAAAGGTTCGTTAGTGTCATCCATTGTTACCAATTCAGATGAAATTGCGAAAGACTATGTGGTCAATGCAGCGTCACACCACGGACGTATTTTAGTCCTCAACCGTGAAAATGCCAAACAAAGCACGGGTCACGGTTCGCCACTTCCGTTATTAGTGCATGGCGGTCCCGGTCGTGCTGGTGGCGGTGAAGAAATGGGTGGTGTGCGCGGTATCAAACATTATATGCAACGCTGTGCGATTCAGGGTTCGCCCACAACCTTAACCGAAATTACAGGGATTTACCAAGCCAATGCGAAGTATAAAGAAGCCGATCAACATCCGTTCCAATACCATTGGGAGGATATCCAACCCGGAATGTCGTTGAAAACGCACAAGCGCACGATTACCGATACCGATATCATCAACTTTGCGAATTTAACGTGGGATCATTTCTATGCCCATACCGATATCACATCCTTAGATGGCAGTATTTTCGAAAAGCGAACGGCACACGGCTACTTTATATTGTCGGCGGCAGCGGGCTTATTTGTATACCCCAACAAAGGACCGGTGGCGGCAAACTACGGTTTGGAAGAATGCCGTTTCTTACGCCCGTTGTATCATAATGATACGGTATATGTGCGCCTAACATGCAAACAGAAAATCGAGCGCGATGTCGCTTCGGCCGAACATCCGAGCGGTATTGTGAAATGGTTTGTTGAAGTTTTTGACAGTGAAGACGAATTGGTAGCTGTGGCGACTATTCTGACCATGGTACAGAAAAAACAAACCGTGTTTATTGAAATGACTACCACTAAAATCCAAGAATGTTTGGATCGATTGACGGAAGCTTCGCAACCGAAGTGGGGGATTCTTACAGCCCAACATTTGATCGAACATTTGGAAGAAGGCTACCGCATTATGTCTGGTGAAAAACAAGATTTCGAGATTGCGACGCCTGAGAAAATTTTGGATAAAGTGCACCACTCGTTATACAATTACGAATCGTTCCCAAAAGGGACCGCCTTCCCAACGATGAAGAAAGGGGAGTTGGAAGACTTAATCCATCCGGATTTAGCGACTGCCAAAACCAAATTCTGGGAAGCACGCGAGGCGTATGTTACTTTCTTTAAGCAAAACCCCGAAGCTGTAATGAAGAATATGGTGTTCGGTCATTTGAATCGTTACGAGAGTTATTTACTCGAACGCAAACATTTGAACCATCACTTTGAGCAGTTTGAATTGCTATAAAGAATTGGGAGCCGGGAACCTGCTGTACGCTTTTATCTTTCGCGGCAAACCCTGCCGCAAAAGGATAACCGCTTCCATCAGGGCTAGGGTTGAGAAAAATAGAGAATAGAAAATAGAGGATAGAGAATAGAGGATAGAAAATAGAAAATAGAAAATAGAAAATAGAGAATAGAGAATAGAGAATAGAGTTTAATGATATATATAATTAATAACACCAATCACCAATCACTAGTCACTAGTCACCAGTCACTAATTACTAGTCACTAATCACTAATCACCAATCACTAGTCACTAGTCACTAATCAACCAGTCACCAATCACTAAAAAAATGGAACCTTACGTAAAACACAACATACAAGAAAACATTGCTACGATTGAGTTTTTTCATCCGGAGCAGAATTCGTTGCCTGGGTCGGTGTTAGCCGAATTGGCACAAACGATTACCGAAGTGGGCAACCGCGACGATGTGAAAGTCATTATTTTACAAAGTGGTGGCGACCGTACATTTTGTGCAGGGGCGAGTTTCAAAGAACTCATCGCTATTAATGATGCGGCTACGGGGAAAGTCTTTTTCTCGGGTTTTGCGAATGTCATCAACGCAATGCGCAAATGTCCGAAGTTTATCATCGGAAGAATCCAAGGGAAAACCGTAGGCGGAGGCGTGGGTATTGCTGCTGCCACCGATTATTGTATGGCCACCCAGTTTGCTGCGATTAAGTTGAGCGAACTCAATGTCGGGATCGGACCCTTTGTGGTGTCTCCCGCGATTGAACGCAAAATGGGTGTTTCGGCTACATCGCAAATCGCAATTGATGCTAATACATTTTATGAAGCGTCATGGGCGCGTGAGAAAGGTTTGTTTGCACAAGTTTTTCCTTCGTTAGAAGAATTGGACGCCGCCGTTTGGGCATTTGCACAACACCTTTGCACTTACAATCCCGAAGCTATGCTGGAGATGAAGAAAGTCTTCTGGCGCGGCACCGACGATTGGGATACCTTACTCGCTGAACGCGCAGCCATTAGCGGACGCTTGGTGTTGAGTGCGTTTACTAAAGCGAAGTTGGAGAAGTTTAAGTAAGCAGTGAGCAGTAAGCAGTGAGCAGTAGGAAGTAAGCATTGAGCAGTAGGCAATAAGCAGTAAGCAGTGAACAGTAGGGAGTAAGCAGTAAGCAGTTACTAATCACTAGTCACTAATCACCAATCACTAGTCACCAATCACCAATCACCAGTCACTAGTCACTAGTCACAAGTCACTAAATAAAAACAACAAGTCATTACAATGATTTACGCATTCAAGGGATTTATTCCCGTTATTCACGAGAGTAGTTTTATTCACCCGCAAGCTTCGGTTACGGGAAATGTGATTATAGGGAAAAACGTGTATGTCGGACCCGGAGCTGCTATCCGTGGGGATTGGGGCGAAATAATAATTGAAGACGGATGTAATGTACAAGAGAATTGTACGCTGCACATGTTTCCGGGGAAGACGATGGTTCTCAAAGCTGGTGCGCATATTGGTCATGGGGCCATTATCCACGGGGCTAATATTGGTGCCAACTGCTTGATTGGGATGAATGCCGTGTTGATGGATGATGTAGATGTAGGTGATGAATGTATCATTGGAGCGTTGGCGTTTGTAAAAGCGGGCATGCAAATTCCGAATCGCAAGCTAGTGGTTGGGAATCCCGCCGAAATCATCAAAGACGTTTCCGACGAGATGATCGCTTGGAAAACCAAAGGAACGCAGTTGTACCAACAGTTGCCCCAAGAATGTTATGAAACGCTACAGGCGGTTGAGCCATTACGGGAAATCCCTAAAGACCGACCCACACAAGAAGCGTTTTATGCTACGTTACAAGAATTTAAAAGAAAGTAAGTAGTCGCAGTTGCAGTGTTCCTTGAGTACTACGACTGTAAATATAACTGAACACTATAGCAATGATTATAGAATTTAAAATGCCCAAGTTGGGTGAAAGTATTGCAGAAGCCACCGTTATCAGTTGGTTGAAAAATGTCGGAGACTTTATAGCCGCCGATGAAACCTTGCTGGAAGTTGCTACCGATAAAGTTGATAGCGAAGTGCCTTCACCTGTTTCGGGAGTAATCAAGGAAATTCGTTTTCAAAAAAATAATGTGGTTGCGGTAGGCGCTGTAATGGCTTTGATTGAAGTGACGGAGCAGTCTACAGTGAACAGTGAACAGTCTACAGTAAGCAGTGAGCAGTCTACAGTAAGCAGTGAACAGTCTACAGTAAACAGTCAACAGTCAGCCAATCAAGGTAGGTCGCAGGGCAGCCTGCCTGCCGATCAAGGCAGGTCGCAGTCTCAGGCGAAAATGCGTCAGGGGGGGACTACATTTTTGTCGCCACTGATCATTAGCATTGCGCAAAAAGAAAACCTATCGATTGAGGAATTGCAATTAATTCCAGGTTCGGGAGCAGACGGACGTTTGCAAAAAAGCGATGTCTATCTGTATTTGAAAAACCGCAAATACCCTATTCAAAGTAAGCCAACAATCCAAAACCCACAACCCACAACCTCATATCCCAAACCCAAAATCAATTATACCGAGGGGAAAGATTACATTATTGAAATGGACCGTATGCGCAAGATGATTGCCGACCATATGGTGTATTCGAAGCAAACCTCACCGCACGTAACGTCCTATTTAGAGGTAGACGTGACGAACTTGGTGGCTTGGCGTGCTGCACATAAAGATACGTTTCAAGCAAAAACAGGGGAGAAGTTGACCTTTACACCTTTGTTTGTGGATGCCGTTGCCCAAGCGATTCAAGAGTATCCATTAATCAATGTGGCCGTAGAGGATACCAAAATCTATGTACGAAAAGATATTAATATCGGAATGGCTACGGCACTTCCAACGGGGAATTTGATTGTTCCTGTAGTGCGTAATGCCAATGAAAAATCCTTAGCTGCACTCGCACAAGATGTCAATCATTTGGCGGAGAGTGCACGCAACAATAAATTGAAACCTGAGGAAATTCAGGGGAGTACGTTTACAATTTCCAATGTAGGCACCTTCGGAAGTTTGATGGGAACTCCTATTATCAACCAACCTGAAGTGGCTATATTGGCTTTTGGGATAATCAAAAAACGGCCAGAAGTGATAACTACCGCAAAAGGCGATGAGATTGCCATACGCAGTATGATGTTTCTTTCGCTCTCGTTTGATCATCGCGTAGTTGATGGCTTCTTAGGAGGTTCGTTTCTGCGCAAGGTGGGCGATTATCTCGAGCAATTTGATACCAACACAACCTACTAAAATAGCATAAAACCTATGACACAAGAAATAAAAATAACGAAAGTAGCCCAGTCAAATGCCGATGGCGTAGATTTTCATAACATCGTTATGGGTACGCGTTTTAGTGATCATGTCTTTATTTGTGATTATGAAAATGGCGTTTGGCAGAACCCGCGTATCGAACCCTTGGCTTTGATTCCAACACATCCTGCAGCGATGGCCTTGCATTACGGTCAGGCGATATTTGAAGGGATGAAAGCTACTCTTGGGAAAAATGGTGTACCCTTATTGTTCCGTCCTGATGAGAATGCCAAGCGGTTGAATCACAGTGCCGATCGTATGGGAATGCCTGAATTTCCTGAAGATTTGTTTGTGGAAGCGTTGAAGCAGTATGTGGCCATAGAGAAAGAATGGATTCCTACGCAAGAGGGAAGCGCCCTGTATTTACGTCCGTTTATGTATGCCGATGAACCATTTATTGGGATGCGTGCGGCCACAACCTATAAGTTTATTATCATGGCTTCGCCGGCGGGTCCTTTTTTTCATCGTAAAATAAAATTATACGCTGAAAAGAAATATGTACGTGCCGTTAATGGAGGTACTGGGGAAGCCAAGGCAGCTGGGAATTATGCAGCCGCTATTCGTCCAACGGAATATGCTAAAGCCAAAGGCTACGACCAAGTGTTGTGGTTGGATGCCCAAGATTTCAATTATATCCAAGAAGTAGGAACGATGAATATCTTCTTTAAAATCGATGGGAAGTTTATTACGCCGAATTTAAGTGGTTCGATTTTAAATGGAATTACGCGCATGAGTGTGATCGACTTGTTGCGTCATAAAGGCTATGAAGTGACGGAGCGTCCAATTACGATGGATGAAATCAAAGCGGCCCATGCAGTAGGTCTTTTGGAAGAAGCTTTCGGGACAGGAACGGCTGTAGGTATTGCTATGGTAGAGGAAATTGGAAATAATGATTTCACGTTGACCTTACCCGAAGCAAATCCCGTTTCGCATATGGTGAATGACACCTTGAATGCAATTAAAGTACAACAGGAAGCTGATCCATTTGGATGGATTGTGCCCGCTCGATAATTTGCGCTTAACGCGCCCAATATTATGTTAGACAAAAAAATACTTGAGAAAGCGTTTACGACCTTAGTAACTGCCAAAACGATGGCCGAATGGTACGAAGCGAATTTTAAAACCGTTTCCAAATACGTTCATGCGACCTCACGCGGTCACGAAGCAATTCAAATTGCATTGGCGATGCAATTGGGACCCCAAGATTATGCTTTTCCGTATTACCGTGACGACGCTATGTTGTTGGGGATCGGAATGCAACCCTATGATTTGATGTTGCAATTGTTAGCAAAGCGAGACGATCCATTTTCGGGAGGACGTACCTACTACTGCCACCCGAGTTTGCGCGATGCCGATAAACCTAAGATTCCACATCAGTCGTCAGCGACGGGGATGCAAGCGATACCGGCTACGGGCGCTGCAATGGGATTTTGGTATAAAGAAAATTGTACCCCGACTCCCGATGGGGTAGGGTTTGAAGGTGAGATTCCCCCATTGGGGGCTAGAGGGCTTGTGGTTTGTTCGCTAGGCGATGCTTCGGTTACAGAAGGTGAGATTGCCGAAGCGTTTCAAATGGCAGCTTTGAAGCAATTGCCTATATTATATTTAGTTCAAGATAACGGCTGGGATATTTCGGCGAATGCCAAAGAAACCCGGGCCCAAAACGCGTTTGAATATGCCAAAGGGTTTCATGGTTTGGAAGCCATCAGCATTGATGGAGCAAATTTTATTGAAAGTTATACCGCACTGGAACAAGTGATGCAAACAATACGTACCGAGCGTCGTCCGTTTTTGGTGCATGCCAAAGTACCGTTGTTAAACCATCATACTTCAGGAGTACGAATGGAATGGTACCGTGACGACTTGGACGAAGCGCGTTCGCGGGATCCGTATCCGGTGTTGTGGAAGCAAATGCTCGAAGCCGGGTTTACGGAAAGCGATTTGCAAGCGATTGAAGCGTCGGTTTTAGCGCATGTGGAAGCCGATTATGAAAAGGCGTTAGCAGCAGAAGATCCACGTCCAGAAGATTTGTTTACGCATGATTTTGCGCCAACTCCAATTACGGAAGAAGTAGGTGAGCGCTGTCCCGAGCGCGAGGATAAAGTGGTGATGGTGGATTGTGCCTTATTTGCCGTGGAAGAACTGATGAAACAACATCCCGAATGTTTGCTTTACGGACAAGACGTAGGCGGGCGCTTGGGGGGAGTGTTTCGTGAGGCAGCTACCTTGGCGCAGAAGTTTGGAGACAACCGGGTGTTCAATACTCCTATTCAAGAAGCTTTTATTGTGGGTTCGACCGTAGGAATGTCGGCAGTTGGATTAAAACCGATTGTTGAGGTACAGTTTGCCGATTATATTTGGCCGGGCTTGAATCAGTTGTTTACGGAGGTGAGTCGTTCGAATTATCTATCCAATGGTAAATGGCCGGTGAGTATGATCTTGCGCGTGCCGATTGGTGCCTATGGTAGTGGCGGACCCTACCACTCTTCTTCCGTAGAGAGTGTGTTGACGAATATTCGTGGAATTAAAATTGCTTATCCAAGTAACGGAGCCGACTTGAAGGGCTTGCTGAAAGCGGCCTACTACGACCCGAATCCAGTGGTGATTTTAGAACACAAAGGATTGTATTGGAGTAAGGTGAAAGGTACCGATATGGCGCGGGTAAATGAGCCTTCAAAAGATTATATTTTACCTTTTGGTAAAGCCAATGTAGTACAGGAAATATGGCCGCAAGAAACCCAAGAGACAATTACGGTAATAACCTACGGTATGGGTGTGCATTGGGCGTTGAATGCTTCGGCGGGAATGACAGCTCAAGTAGAGATTGTAGACTTGCGTACACTATATCCTCTTGACGAAGAAACGATCTTCAAATCGGTGCGTAAGGCGAAGAAATGTTTGGTGGTGACCGAAGAGCCGGTTAACAATTCGTTTGCACGGAGTTTGGCAGGTCGTATTCAAGAGGCATGTTTCCGTGACTTGGATGCACCGGTTATGGTGATTGGTTCGGAAAACCTACCGGCAATTCCATTAAACAGCACCTTAGAGCAGACAATGATTCCGAGTGCAGAGAAGGTACGGGCGAAGATTGAGGAGCTTTTGGTATATTAAAAAGCGATTCAGTTTTTAAAATTTTATTAATGATAAAATGTTTGTAATAAATAACAGATATTCGTTAATAAATTTTACAATCAATAGTATTAAAGAACTATTATTTTTACCTTTGATTTTTTAAATATAATTATGAGAATAAAACCATTCGTTCTAGTTATCGTCTTATTTTCCATCTTTATGGGATGTACTCAAGATGAAACCGATAATCAAAATTTTAAGGGTTATGTATTTACCATGAGCAATGCAAGTAATGGTAATGAGTTATTACAATATAAAATAAATTCAAACGGAACACTGAATTTAATAGCTTCTGTTCCAACAACAGGACTTGGTTCAGGTAGTAATCTGGCTAGTCAAGGTTCAGTTATTTTGAGTGTAAATAAAAAAACAGTTTTTGTTGTTAATGCCGGAGATCATAGTATTTCGACATTTAGTATATTGCCCAATGGCTCAATAACATTAGTTGGTAAATATTTTTTACAAGGGATACGACCGATTAGTATCACTCAACGTGAAAATTTAGTTTATGTATTGTGTAGTCAAGGTGCAACAGGAACAGCTTCAATTGAAGGGTTTATGATGACAACTACTGGAGCGTTAACTCCTATCACAAACTCATTTTTAAATTTAACAAGCGATGTAAATCCTGCTCAAATTTCTTTTGTGCATAATGGAGTTTTGGTTGTAAGCGAGAGAGTGTCAAATAAATTAACTACTTACACTCTAAATTCAATACTACATACTCCTACGTTTTCTCAATCAATTACTACTTTATCAACACAGCCTTATGGTTTTGCTGTCAATTCTATTGGACAAATTTTTGTAACTGAAGCTAGTGCTTCAAGTGCAGTATCCAGTTATTCAATAACACAAACTGGTATTATAAATTCTATAAGTTCTTTGTCAAACGCACAATCAGGAGCATGTTGGGCAGCAATAAATTCAACTTCTACTATATGTTATTCGAGTAATGCTGGAGCAAACACAATTTCATCTTTTACAATTTCGCCTTCAGGTTCATTAACGTCAACTCAAACTGCTATTGAACTAGGGATGGGTAATAGTCCTTTGGATATTGGAGTTTCTTCTAACGATGAATTTTTATTTGTTTTGGCAGGAACTAGTGACAAAATCTTACCATTTAAAATAAATGGTAATAATTTAAGTCCCATTGCAACTACTCCTATTTATGTTCCTGGTTCAGCTTATGGATTAGCGGTATATTAGTAGTTAACAGCATTCAAAGTCTTTAAAAATCAAGTAAACGTATAAATTCGTAAAGATAGAAGACTATTAGGGAATAGTTATCTCTACTTTTGTGGAACGCATGACTAATCCATGTTGTTGTAAATCCGTAAAATTATTTTTTCACGGGTGGATATTGTTCTAATATTTTGATAACAAAATTATTGATGTTTTCGTCTTTTTTCTCCGTACGCTTAGTCAATTCGCCTTCGCCCACTCCTTGCCAAATTAATTCTTTGGTTTTGGCATCGACAATATTGATCGTCAAGACGCCTTCTGTATAACGGTAAGTAGAATTGTACCCTCCCCACATCCATGGGTTCCAACCCCAACCCCAACCCCACATTGAAGATTGGTAAACATTAACCTGCTCTTTTTCTTTGGTGAAAAAGGAGATTATTACATCGGGAGTTTCACTTTTGGTGAATCCTTTTGCCGTTAGGGCTGCGTCAATCGAACGTAAAATCCGACGTTTATCCAAATCAGAAATTTCTACTCGATCAATACTGCTTTTTTGATACACATAGGTTTTGTATTGGTCAAACGTGATATTTGAATCATAATCAGCGTTGACATAAACACTACTGCAAGACGTTAAGGTAAACGCCCAAACCACGGTAAGTAAAATTATTTTTTTCATAACACTTTGGATATTGCGTTTGCAGTTTCTTTATGGAAAAGTACTACAACAAGTTATCGTCAACTAGATTTGGTAGTGTCACCTTCAATAAAGGTTCGACTTCCATTGCTCGTTTTATGGCAAAAATCGCACCTTCATTCCGAGCCCAGCTTCGACGGGATATGCCGTTGTTAACATCCCAAAATAACATCGACTTTAACCGTCTGTCACTATCTATAGTTCCATCAAGAACCATACCAAAGCCACCGTTCATCACTTCGCCCCAACCGACACCTCCGCCATTGTGAATTGACACCCAAGTTGCCCCACGGAAACTGTCTCCAATCACGTTATGAATTGCCATATCCGAGGTAAAACGAGAACCATCGTAGATGTTGGACGTTTCGCGGTAAGGTGAATCCGTTCCCGATACATCATGGTGGTCACGTCCAAGAATGATATAACCTATTTCACCTCTTGCAATCGCTTGGTTAAAAGCTTCGGCAATTTTCATGCGTCCTTCTGCATCGGCATACAAAATGCGGGCTTGTGAACCCACTACTAATTTATTTTCTTGCGCCCCTTTAATCCATTGAATGTTATCGGCCATTTGTTGGCGAATCTCCTCAGGAGCGGTTTCCATAATTTTTTCTAAAACTGCACAGGCAATCGCATCGGTTTTTTTCAAATCTTCGGGATTACCCGAAGCACAAACCCAACGGAAGGGGCCAAATCCGTAGTCAAAACACATGGGTCCCATAATGTCTTGCACATAACTAGGGAATTTGAATTCGCGACCCAGCGTAGGATGGTCGTTCATGACATCGGCACCGGCACGGGATGCTTCCAGAAGAAATGCATTGCCATAATCAAAGAAATAGGTGCCTTTTGCAGTATGTTTGTTGATAGCTGCCGCATGACGGCGTAAGGTTTTTTGGACTTCTTCCCGAAATTTCTCGGGTTGTTGTGCCATCAAATTATTGGATTCTTCAAAGCTATAACCCATCGGATAATAACCGCCCGCCCATGGGTTGTGGAGTGAAGTTTGATCTGAACCCAAATCAATGTGGATATTTTCTTGGTCAAAGCGTTCCCAAACGTCGACAATATTTCCAAGGTAAGCGATGGATACGACTTCTTTCGTTTCTTGGGCTTTGCGCACGCGGGTGATGAGATCATTAATGTTTTCAATAATCTCATGAATCCACCCTTGTTCGTGTCGAATACGAGTGATTTTAGGATTTACTTCAGCGCATACCGTAATACATCCTGCAATGGTACCCGCTTTGGGTTGTGCACCACTCATGCCCCCTAATCCAGAAGTTACAAATAAGTTGCCACTTGGGGTTTTCTTTATTTTTCTAAAACCATTCAAAACGGTAATGGTTGTGCCGTGAACGATACCTTGTGGGCCAATATACATATAACTTCCTGCGGTCATTTGTCCGTATTGGGTTACTCCTAATGCGTTGAATTTTTCCCAATCATCCGGTTTGGAATAGTTGGGAATCATCATGCCGTTTGTAACTACAACGCGAGGAGCCTCTTTGTGGGAGGGAAATAACCCCATAGGATGTCCAGAATACATAACCAATGTTTGCTCGTCGGTCATTTCGGCCAAATACTTCATAGTTAAGCGGTATTGCGCCCAATTTTGAAATACACCCCCATTTCCTCCATACGTAATCAATTCATGCGGATGTTGCGCAACGGCATAATCCAAATTGTTTTGAATCATAAGCATAATGGCTTTAGCTTGATCGCTTTTACCAGGATATGTTGAAATAGGTCGCGCATACATACGGTAGTCGGGACGTAGGCGGTACATGTAAATACGGCCGTAAGTGTCGAGTTCGTGTTTAAACTCAGGGATGAGTTCGGCATGTTGTTCCGACTTGAAATAGCGTAAGGCATTCTTTAATGCCAGCTTTTTTTCTTCCGCTGTAAGAATTTCTTTTCGTTTTGGTGCGTGGTTTATTTCCGGTTCATAGGGTTTGAATTGTGGAAGAACCTCAGGAATTCCCTCGAGTATTTGATCGTGAAAGGTCATTAATAATTATTTTCTTGAATTGTTAGATTGTTTGTTGATTCGAATGTCTCCTGTAGTTTTATCAAAACCATAAGGGCAGTGACGGCATCCAGATTTGCAACAATAGCCACGTTTTAAGTGATAAAGTTCGGTAAAAACACGAAAACCTTCTGGACTTAAATAATAATCTTCACCTTCTTTAAGTGTGTTTGGGTTTTGTTGATCATTCATAGGTACAAAATTAACAACTTTGAGACAATGAATGTCAACGTTTCCAAATATTTAACGCCTGTTGGATTGTGAATACTAATTATTGATGGTTTGCTGTATCAAGGGTGGATTTGAGTTTATGACACCTTATTTTATAGGAAATATATTTCAATAAAAAAGACCTTCGCTAGCTACAGTGAAGGTCTTTTTTTGTAAGGTTTTATTTTTGTTTAGAAAATAATCTTTTCTGATGAATAGTCTCCATTACTCAATTTTGTCTGAATAATTAAAGGGGTATTGTTTTTTGGCAAATTTTCAAGGGTTAACGAATATTCATTGTTTCCTTCATAATTGCCAATTACCCGACCAATCATATCAAAAACGGTTACCGAAGCAATCGGAATCATCGTGGATTGTACGGAAATAGTATCGGTACTAATTACTGCAACCTCATTAGTTGAAGCTGATTCGTCTTGACGTAAATTATAGTTATAGATAATGATAAATCGATTTAATCGTGTTCCATTTGTGCTGTAAAAACGATAAGGACCATTTTTTAAGTTGTGGATAATATTAAGGTCTTTGTCACGAATATAAATATTTTGTGTTTGGAACAATCCATCAACGGCTGCTAATGCAATCGAATAAAATCCATTCGCGGGTGTTGTAAATCCAACCGGTACTTCATCCATTGAATTGAAAGGCAACTTACGTCCTTGTATTTGAAATTTGTTGCTTCCGATTAGCGAAAAAATATTCATTGCTCCACTAATCAATGTGTTACTGTCGTAAAAATTATCTACACCGTTCGAGGCACCTTCAACATAACCAATAAGTGAACGTTCAGAAACTAAATTGCTATTTACAATGTCTAGCCAGAAACGATGACGCTCAATATTTGTATTAACAGGAGGGTCAATTATGTTATCGGCAGTTCTGTAAAAAGTACTGTTGGTATACGTGTTGCTTCGTAATCCATTGTTGAATGTAACATTGTCAGTTGCAGCGGGTCCATCAATCATTTGAACAAAGAACCCTTGTCCAGCGCCAATAAAATAATCAGAGCCTGCGGCGGGACAACAACTTGTACCTGTAAAATTATAAGTTAAGTAATCACCAGGTGAGTAATTGTAGAGGTAACTATTGTAAAACGGACTTGCAATTTGTGCTGGCAGAGTGCCGTGTGTCCAAATTTTGATATTACCCATAATTTTTGTTTGGTTATTGAACAAAAACTGACTCGCGCGAATTGCTGAAGGGTAGGGGTTTCCTATTAAGTTCCAATTGTCACTATAGTTGTTGATTTCGGTTCCATTCAAGCCTACATGGTAAGCCGTATTGGTATCTGAACCTCTTGAAATCGAAGCGGTGATTGGACCATTATTAGGAACGCCTGTGAATGTGTTTACTAAAGTTGAAGCAACGGTATTGCTGAAAGAATCAGGGCCACGTACAATATAGCCTCGGCCATTGGTCATCGTGTTTCCTGCCGCTAATTCCCAGTTTCCTTGACCTCCATTAGTGTTAGCAATGGTTGGATTCCAGCGCCAAATAAGACCAGAGGTAGTTGGTGCACCGATGTTACTGGTATTGAATCCAGCAACGGGAGACGACCAATACACATAATCTTGTCTACGAATGGATGCATTTCGCGTGTAGTTGATGCTTCCTGTATTGGCTACGTTGTTTACTTGAACTAAACTTGAGTTGTTTTGCAGATTAAAAGTGCCTGTAGCATTTACAGTCACTTTATCGGTTACTGTTATCGTGTTGTTGGATGTTACGGTAAGTGTGGCTCCGTTTTGAATAATTAAATTACCTGCATAGGCCTGATAATTAGATCCAGAAATTATAGGATTATTTGGTGTGGTTGGAATCACTACACAATCATCGTTATCAGGTATTGAACTATTTGGAGTCCAGTTATTTGGTTTGTTCCAATCGGTATCTACAGATCCATTCCACGTTTTTTGACCATCAATAGTCACTGTCGCGTCGTCAATTAAATCTACAATAGCTCCATTGCAAAATGTGTAACGTACTCTAGCGGTATAGGTTGTAGTTACAGTAGGACAAACACTAATAGTTGGAGTTGTACCAACAATTGTTCCAGTAGTGCCTGAGCCCTCGAACCAAGTTATAGTAGAAATAGAAGTTCCAGCAGGCATAAAGCGCCAAGCTTCATTGGTAGCTGTCCAATTTGGATCAAGTGCATTGCGGCCAGGAGCAACCACAGCTTGTGTACCAGTGTTGTTTTGAACCCCAACAATTGCGTTTCCGTCATTCCATGATGCACAAACAGGTTTGTCTTTTATGAATACATCAATAATGTTGGTGTTTTCATATAAAACCATCATTCCGGTATACAGCATCGAACTACATGAAAAAGAAAACATTGGAACTTGACTCCAACCAATAACCATTGCGCGACAACCCGATGGCATGGTGACCAATTCCCAACCTACTTCTCCACTTTCACTTGGATCAATATCATGGTAAGCACCAAAAATCGAATTAAGAGCAAGTGCAGGGTTTGGTATGTTAGTATTGATGTCCCAATCATTCATACCTCCAGGAGTATTAATGCTACTTGTGGTATTAAAAGATACAATACCGTTTGAACCAACAATAAATTGATTGTAGGTATTTCCGTAAAAACAAAAATTAAAAGGGAGTGTGATCAAATCAGACCAAACATCATCAACAGCAACACTAACAGAATTGGCCAAACAGCCAAATTGATAAGGAGGTGCATAGGGTATCGATTGAACAGTATAAGTAGAAGTGTTTCCTAAATTGTTAAACGTTGCTTCTAAAGTTGTACAACTAGAAGCAGAACAAGAATTAATTGGATCTGGATCAACACCACTTAAACCTAAACCTCCTGCAACATTACTTGGACAAGCGGTTGAGGTAGTGCCGCTACCCGTTCCTGGCGAACAAGGAACTATACAACTTCGACTGATTGTGAAATTTCCCGTAGTCGTACCTATTCCATAATACGAAATATAAACAAAATAATTGACTCCAATTGTAGTTGTAAAAGTGTAGGTTTCAGTTCCTCCACTGAGACCTATGTCTTGACAAGTAATATTTGTAAATGTTCCACAAGAGCCACTTGAAATTGACATTTCATGATCATACCCTGCCGCTGCGGTTGATGAAATGGTAGTAGATTGTCCATCACCAGTAAACGTATACCATATTCCATTATTGCTCATTGAACAACCAGTACCATGATTTGTTGTGTTGGTTGTTCCTATGGTTGATCCTGCTAAATTGGTTGTACCACAGTTTAGCGTTGTGGCATTTGCACACGAATTGTCAATTGGAGGTGAACAGCTGCGACTGATTGTAAAATTCCCGGTTGTAGTGCCAGAGCCATAATAGGCAATATAAATAAAGTAATTAACTCCAATAGTAGTTGTAAAAGTATAGGTTTCAGAACCACCACCAAGCCCTACATCTTGGCATGAAATATTTGTTAAGCTCCCGCAAGATCCTGATGCAATAGCCATACTATGATCAAATCCTGCTGCTGCAGTTGTTGAAATAGTGGTAGATTGTCCATCACCAACAAATGTATACCATACGCCATGATTACTTGAGGCACAACCCGTGTTGTGATTGATTGTTCCATTGGTTCCGACAGTAGTGCCCGCAAGATTGGTGGTACTGCAACTTAAAGTAGTTGCAGTAGCGCAAGTACTATTTGCTGGAGGAGTATTAATACATAAGGATGTTAAATTCATATTATTGTTGTTTCCAACATTTACGACTTTAACATAATAAATACCATTAGCAAGAGGAGCTGTTGTGATGGTTTCCGTTTGTGCAGAATTGGCTGTAGTTGTTGCGTTCGCACAAGCTATTGTTGTAAGTCCAGCACATGATCCAGTAGAACCAATTAGCTGTAAAAGTAAGTTTTGATTTGATGCGCTTCCGACAATAGTCACTGATGTAGGGCCGCCACTGATAGTGAAAGTATACCATCGGTCTCTTCTAAATGTCAATCCTCCACTGCATGTTCCAATTAAAGGAGCATCATCTGTAGTGTTAGATACAGAGCCATTCAAGCAGGTTCCGTTAATCGTGATAGGGATAGCGCCAGCACAATTAGCTTGTGCTGTAATTGATTGGTAGTTTAATAAAAGAAGCAGAAATCCGAATAGGCTGTAAATTTTCTTCATAAATATGTACTTAGCTAGTAAATTTGGGTATACAAAGATTATAAAACTTTATGCCTTTAGAGTAATTAAATCGATTATCAACCAATTTTTCAGACCAAGTTCACTTTTTTACAATTCCTTTACATACTGGGATTAATTGTTAAAAAGAAGTTTTTTTTAACAAGTGTTCAATTCATATAGATCGGTCGATTTAATTGGGAAGTTTTTATCGTAAAACAGTGATCTTTTCATCCCCGTTTTTTCTATTTTTTTAATAAAATTTTAATGAAATTGTTTTTTAAAAAATGGTTACTTTTACAAACGTATTCGCTTCACCGTGAAAAAAATAATATTCATAATTACTTGTTTTGGCTTATGGTTTTCACCATTAGTAGCCCAGCTGTATGTGGGTAATTCAAGTTTTGTGTTCAATAAAGGGGCTCTTTTATATGCTGGAGGAAATTTAGAATTAAATGGTGCTGCCAGTAATTTGTATTTGCGCAATGGTGGTCAGTTTCTTCAAGCGACAACAGGCTTTTCAACGAATAAAGGAGTAGGAAAATTATCTGTATTTCAAGAAGGAACATCCAATATGTATGCTTACAATTATTGGTGTTCACCCGTAGGAAATGCATCTACAACTCCGGGTAATGAAGATTTTGGTGCAACTATGTTGCATGTGCCCTTAACATCGACTTCGAGTGTGCCAGCAACGTTATCGCTTTCGAGTTATAATGGATTTTCTGGTCCGAGTTCATTAACAATTGCAACGTATTGGATTTGGCGTTTTTTATCGTCAACGAATTATTCCCAATGGGTTCAATCGGGTGGAACAACCTCGATTATTGCCGGTCAAGGTTTTACGATGAAAGGGGTATCGGGGACCGACAGTACCAATCCAGGAGAATCGGTAGTCAATAATCCAGGGAATAATCAACGTTATGATTTTAGAGGAAAACCCAATGATGGGTCAATTACCGTAAATGTTGGAAATGGCGCTTCAACACTTACAGGAAATCCGTATCCTTCTGCCATCGATTTAAATTTATTTTTAAACGATCCTTCCAATACGGCTATTGATGGAACGGCATTGTTTTGGGAACATGATAAAACAGTGACTTCTCATAATATTGTTGAATACAGAGGGGGGTATGGCGTGTATAACGGTTTAACAAGTGTATATACACCCGCCACATTTTATACGTATGACTTGGGGGGTAATCAAGGTACGGTATACAGTTCGCCCAACACCGTATACCAACGCAGGTTTTCGCCCGTTGGACAGGGTTTTATGGTGCGTGGCGTGACTAATGGTTCGGTTCAAATTAAAAACGCTCACCGCGTATTTGTTAAAGAAGGAGTTGCAAACTTTTCTCAATTTGAGCGAATTTCAAATACGTCAACTACGGTTGGAACTTCAAATTTTTGGGATATTCCCAATGTTGCAGGGATCGATTATACCCAAATTCCAATGAATCCTGCGCCCCATTTTACGGTAAATGCTTCGTTAGGTGGAAATGCGGTGCGTCAAGTGGCCATCTGTTTTTTATCCTCAGCGGTGGATGGTGTTGATCGTGCCGATTCTAAATCACCCGATGCCAATGCCAATTTGCCTGCCGATATGTATCTTGTAATTGAAGATGAACCTTTTGTGCATGCAACGACAAGTTTTGATATAAATAAACGAATAAATATTGGTTTTAAAACAACTATAGCTACAACATTTACTTTGTTGGTTAATGATGTGTCGCATTTTGATTTGGCAGAATCTATATATCTTTATGATAGTGCGTTAGGTCTTTACCACGATATTAAAAATGCACCTTTTACCCTAACGCTTCCTGAAGGTACCGTTAATAATCGATTTCAAATCACGTTTACCGATCAAGCCTTATCCGATACGGTTATTGATTCGCAAAAATTTGAACTTTATCAAAACAATGCCAATCAAATGTTGACGTTACAAAACCCTTCTCAAATGGAATTGTCAGAAGTTGGATTATATGATAGCTTAGGAAAAACCATTTTTACCAAAAAGAATTGTGGTAATAATCCAATTTATGAATATTCAACCATTGGACTAGCAGAAGGAATTTACATTGTTCGTATTCGAACAAAAGAAGGTTATTCGCTTAGTAAGAAAATTATCATTAAATCAAATCGCTAAATTATAAAGGAGCTTCAGTTCCTTTTGATGTTAATGGAAGCAATAACCCAACTCCTTGATGTAATTAATGGCGTTCAGCTTTTTGTCCGAAGGGAAGATTTATTACATCCGGTAATTTCGGGTAATAAATACCGAAAGCTAAAGTATACACTTGCACAAATTATTCTTGATAAGCGTTCAAGTATGCTTACTTTTGGTGGGGCACACTCAAATCATATTTTGGCCGCTGCCTATGCCGCTAACCAAAACCAATTACGTGCTATTGGTGTAATACGCGGTGACGAATTAATCGATAGGTCCAAATGGGGTCCAACGCTTCAACGCGCGCATGATTTTGGTATGCATTTTGAATTTGTTTCGCGTGCCGATTACCGTCATTTGAAAAATGACTTTAATTATTGGCGTCAGCGTTTTCCCGAGGCGGCAATTGTGCCCGAGGGAGGAACGAGTGCACTAGCTGTTAAAGGTTGTAGTGAAATCCTTTTGGATCAAGATGAGTACTATGATTATGTGGTTTGTGCGGTGGGTACAGGTGGAACCTTAGCTGGGTTAAGCAATGCCCGACTGAGGCGTCCAAAAATATTAGGAGTTCCCGTTATCAAAGGCGATTTTTTAACCGAAGATATTCGTAAATTTGCAGTCAATTCAAATTGGGAATTGCTAAATGGATATGAATTTGGAGGCTACGGTAAAATAACTACCGCTTTAATTGCGTTTATGAATACATTTTATCAGAAATATCAAGTCCCTTTAGATCCGGTTTATACGGGAAAAGCAATGTTTGCAATTGATGAAAAAATCACTCAAAATTATTTTCCCAAAGGTTCAAAAGTGCTTTTTATTCACACCGGTGGTTTGCAAGGAATTTCAGCAATGAACACCTATTTGTCACAAAAAAATCAAACTTTAATCGATGGCTATGTTTAGGAATTTAACGGTACTCATGATTCTTATTTTTGCAGTAGGGTGTGGTTCGTCACGCCCTGTAGTTCGAACTACTCAAACGGTTTCCTATACGCCCAAAGTTGATCCAAGAAAAACAAAAAAGGCCACTACGACAACAACTCCAAAACCTACAGGTGTTGGTAAAGTAACCCCCAATACGAATTCAAAGCCAAAAGACAATTCCGACAATTTGCCTGCTTCTAATCAAAATACTGAAGTGTTAGAAGCAACAACAGCAGTTAAAGTTACAACTGCAATGGTATTAGCTTACATTGATGCCTACAAAGAGATCGCTAAAAATGATATGAAAGAACATGGGGTTCCTGCGAGCATTACCTTAGGGCAAGGAATATTAGAGTCGGGTGCCGGTACGGGGCCATTGAGTGTGCAAGCGAACAATCATTTTGGTATTAAGTGCCATAAAGAATGGACTGGACCTTCCGTGAGTTATGACGATGATGCCGTTGGCGAATGTTTTAGAAAATACCCTCATCCTCATGAATCGTTTAAAGATCACTCCTTGTTTTTAGTGACACGTGAACGATATGCTTCGCTGTTTAAATTGGAATTAGACGATTATATAGGATGGTCTCAAGGCTTGAAAGCGGCTGGTTATGCTACCGATCCGGCCTATTCCACAAAGCTAATTACGCTTATTGAAAAGTACCAATTGTACCGCTATGATGCAGAAGTTTTGGGTAAACCAATACCGCAAATTAATCCATATAAAGAAGCGTTAGCGGTTAATTCCACATCTAGTTCGGCTTCTAAAAGCAATGGAAATTTGCATGTGGTTGAAAAAGGAGATACGCTGTTTTCCATTGCTCGAAAGTACGGAGTTACGGTTGACGACTTAAAACGTAAAAATAATTTAATTGATACGGCCATTTCAATAGGCCAAACCTTATTTATAAATTAAAATGCTATACCAAAGAAGTAGTCAGCTTTTTGCTGCCGCCGAAAAAGTAATCCCTGGAGGGGTTAACTCCCCTGTAAGAGCCTTTAAAGGTGTAGGAGGTACTCCTATTTTTGTTTCCCGTGCGAAAGGCGCGTATTTGTATGATGAAGATGGTAATCGCTTTATCGATTATATTAATTCTTGGGGGCCAATGTTGTTGGGGCATGCGCATGAGCCGGTAATTAAGGCTATTAAAACTCGAGCAGCGCTGGGAACTTCCTTTGGCATGCCTACTGAGTTGGAAACGCAAATTGCAACATTAGCCCTTTCTATGGTACCTAATATTGATAAAATTCGATTTGTCAACTCGGGAACTGAGGCCTGTATGAGTGCGATTCGATTGGCTAGAGGTTTTACCAAACGCGATAAGATTATCAAATTTGCCGGTTGTTACCATGGTCATTCCGATTCGTTTTTAATTCAGGCGGGAAGTGGCGCGAGTACATTTGGAACACCAAACAGTCCGGGAGTTACCCAAGGTACAGCAAAAGATACCTTATTAGCCCATTACAATAACTTAGAAAGTGTTGCGTCACTTTTTGCTGCAAACCCAAATTCGATTGCGGCAATAATTATAGAACCCGTTGCAGGAAATATGGGTTGTGTGCCTCCTTTACCTGGTTTTTTGGAAGGATTACGCGCGTTATGTTCCCAACACGGCGCATTACTGATTTTTGATGAAGTGATGACGGGATTTCGCTTAGCCAAAGGAGGTGTTCAAGAGCGTATGAATATTGTTGCCGATATCGTTTGTTTTGGAAAAGTAATTGGGGGTGGCTTACCCGTAGGAGCATTTGCAGCGCGAGATGAAATTATGAATTACTTAGCTCCGGTAGGCCCGGTGTATCAAGCGGGTACGTTAAGTGGGAATCCGCTTGCGATGGCTGCTGGATTAGCAATGTTGTCTGAAATACATTCGGATGCTGAATTGTTTTCGAGAATCGATGCCAAAACGGCTTATCTTCATGAAGGCATGCAAAAGGTATTGCTTGAAAGTTCGCTACCCTTTACGATTAATCGTTTAGGTTCAATGATTTCTGTTCATTTTGATGAAAGTCCAGTCATTGATTTTGAAACGGCTAAAAAAGGAGATAATGAACGTTTTAAACGCTTTTTTCACGGCATGTTGCAAGAGGGTATTTATATTGCCCCTTCTGCGTATGAAACCTGGTTTATTACCGATGCCTTGACCTACGACGATTTGGATTACACAATCCAAGCAGTTGCAAATGTTGCACCTAAAATATAAAAAAAAAGCTCCTAAACAGGAGCTTTTTCATTAAGTATAATACACTTTATTTTGTTTCCGTTTTACCAATTAAACGGTTTAAAACCTCTGGTTTTGACTCTAAGATTGCCATTTGTTCGGCTGACAATGTTCCTCTTATTTTTGCTTCAATAACCTGACTCATTACAGTTTTACGTTCTTGAGACATGTTTTTATTGGAAGTTACTTCGTGTTTCATTTCAAACAATCGAAAGAAATCTTCTTTTTGGCTTTCCTTCAAATTAACGATTTGCGAAAGTTCAGCCATGTCCTTTTTAGCCAATGTTTGATAGGTTGCCTCTTGATTTTGAGCATTCATTGAAATTGTAGCCGTTAAAAAAAAGGCAAAAGCAGCAATATATTTTTTCATGGGAAAAGATTTTATATAATAAATCAAAGATAAACTTTTTTAAGTTACTTCCAAAAAATTAAATTAGGGTTTGTTTTCTGCTTCCTTCTCGGTTGGGAATGCATCTCCATTTGCTCGTTTACGCGTAAGGCCGAGTTCAAATTGGGTATACTGCTGTGGAGTTAATATTTTTTTCATTTCGGCTTTAAAGGCCGCTTCATCAGCTTCTCTTTTTGTTCGTCTTGCTGCCAATTCCTCTTTAGTTAGAGGTGTTCCTGTTGTTTTTTTACTTTTTAATTCTTCAACAGCAGCTTCACGGGTTTTGATGATTGTTTCAACCAAGGGTTTGATTTTGGCTATTTGATCGGCTTCCAAAGTTAGCCCACGCGTTAGTCGGTTGAAGAGAATTTCAACTTTTTCTTCAAAAGTTATTTTTTTTGGAGTTGTAGCAGGTTCATTTTGTGCATTTGATACAGCAAAGGTCAACATTAATGCAAATACTAGTAATTTTTTCATGTGTTTTAAATTTAGTGTAAGACTAAAATATAGATTTCAGGTTTAAAAATACTTAAAAAATTTATATTTCAAATTTGAAATAATTCTTGAACCATTACAAATAAATGCAAAATTAAAGTAGTGTAAAGAAAGTTATAAGTTTGGGATGTAAAATCATAAAAAAAAGAGGCCGACGACCTCTTTTTAATTATTTTTTATAAAACATTATTTTTGCGTACAGCTCTTTATTTTGTTTGAGGAGGTTGCGTTGTTCATCTGTAAAGCCCCACCAAATTTTCTGACCATACATTTCATAGATTTCTTTTTTCTTCGCTTCGTCAGTAGTGCTAGCGATTTCTTGAGCGCGCATCATAAATAAAGTTGCATAACTTGATTTTAGATTATCATCCATAGGAACAGCTTTGTCGAGCTCATTAAATTCTTTAGCAGCCATTTCTTTTGGATTTGGTGCTGCGTTTGCTGTTGCTGCTTTTTGTGCGTTAGCAGTTTGTAAAGCGATAAAAGCAAATAGTAAGTATGCTATTTTTTTCATAATGGTTTTTTTAATGAGTGCTAAGATAAAGATTATTTCTCTAAAAACACAAAATTTAATTTGAAATTAGGTTAGTTGTACTGTTTTTGAATCCCCATCTACTACTACTTTTAGGAGTCCGATTTTACTGAGCCCTTTCATCGCGACATCCCATTTTTTGCCACTTAATCCAGCCTTTTCCTTCAAAACCGATAGAAGTTGATGCTCTTCAGTTTTTAATAAATTGAGAATTAATTTTTCATCTTCGGTCAATTCCACTTGCTTTTTCTCCGGACGCATTTGTGGGAAAAATAAAACTTCTTGGATCGATGCATTATTGGTTAAAAACATAATCAAGCGGTCCATTCCAATTCCTAATCCCGAAGTTGGAGGCATGCCGTACTCTAATGCACGAATAAAGTCTTGATCGATAAACATGGCTTCGTCATCACCATTTTCGGCTAATTTTAATTGCGCTTCAAAGCGTTCCCGTTGATCGATTGGGTCGTTTAATTCAGAATAGGCATTGGCAATCTCTTTACCACAAACCATTAATTCAAAACGTTCGGTCAATTCGGGATTGTCACGGTGCGATTTGCAAAGGGGCGACATTTCTTTGGGGTAATCGGTAATGAACGTAGGTTGAATAAAATTACCTTCGCATTTTGCGCCAAAAATTTCATCAATTAATTTACCTTTACCCATGGTTTGATTGACTTCAATGCCCATTTTCAAAGCCGCTTCGCGCAATTCATTCTCTGATTTTCCGGTGATATCATAACCGGTGAATTTTTTTATAGCTTCGGTCATTGTGATGCGTGCGTAAGGGGCCTTGAAATCTACATTGTGCGTCCCGAAAGTAGCTTTTGTAGTTCCGTTTACTTGTAGTGCACAATATTCCAGAAGGTTTTCGGTAAATTCCATCATCCAATGGTAATCTTTATAAGCCACATAAATTTCCATCGCTGTAAACTCAGGATTGTGAGTGCGATCCATACCTTCATTGCGAAAGTTTTTAGAGAATTCATATACGCCGTCAAATCCACCAACAATAAGACGTTTTAAATACAACTCATTGGCAATACGCATATATAATGGAATGTCTAACGAATTGTGGTGGGTGATAAAGGGGCGTGCGGCTGCTCCTCCAGGAATTGATTGTAGAACCGGAGTTTCTACTTCCATATAACCGGCTTGGTTGAAATAGGAGCGCATCGCATTGAATAATTTGGTACGCTTGATAAATATTTCTTTCACTTCCGGATTGACCACTAAATCGACATACCGCATACGATAGCGTAATTCGGGATCTGAGAATTTATCATAAACAGTGCCTTCTTCGTCTACTTTTGGCATTGGAAGCGGTCGTAATGTTTTGCTTAATAAGGTAAACTGGTCGACTCGTATCGATTTTTCACCAACTTTCGTAAGAAACAATTCGCCTACAATTCCAATAAAATCACCAAGGTCGGTTAATTTTCTAAAAACAGTAGTATATAATGTTTTGTCATCATTTGGACAAATAACATCGCGATTAAAATACAATTGGATACGGCCTTCGCTATCTTGTAATTCGGCAAACGCAGCCTTTCCTTGATCGCGAACACTCATTAAACGTCCAGATAAAACTACCTTCTTCCCTTCTACAAACGCTTCTTTAACTTGCTTTGACGTGTGGTCTACTGGAAAAAGAGATGCAGGATAAGGGTCAATGCCCAGCGCGCGCAGTTGATTAAGTTTGTCTCTTCGAATAAGCTCTTGTTCGGAAAGTTGCATAATTGAATTTTTAATTTGCAAAGATAACGTTTTGAAAAAAAAGAATCAACTGTTCGATTTAATATTTAGCAGGTGTAATCCTGGTTGTGTATTGTGCGATTATGCTGGTGGTTTTGTATCTTTGTTTAATAATTTTAAAGGAACGCTTGTGCTGCTATGAATAAAAAAGTGAGACTCCAGAATTTAGGTTTAAAAGATTACAAAGAAACGTGGGATTATCAAGAAAAGTTATTTGCGGCAATTGTTTCTGAAAAACTATCCAAGCGAACCCAGCCTTTGCTAGAAACATCCAATTATTTTTTGTTTGTTACCCATCCGCATGTCTATACATTAGGCAAGAGTGGCGATTTGTCTCATTTATTGTTAAGTGAAAAACAACTTGAAGCCAAAGGAGCGACATTTTACAAAATCAATAGAGGTGGGGATATTACCTATCATGGTCCTGGTCAAATTGTAGGCTATCCTATATTGGATTTAGAAAATTTTTTTACAGACATTCATAAATACCTTCGCTTGTTGGAAGAAGCAATCATTTTGGTGTTAGCCGATTACGGTTTAAAAGGTGAGCGGAGTGGAGGAGAGACGGGAGTTTGGCTGGGTGTAGGAACCCCATTTGCTCGAAAAATTTGCGCCATGGGAGTTCGCGCTAGTCGATGGGTAACCATGCATGGTTTTGCATTTAATGTGAATGCCGATTTGGGATATTTTGACCATATAATTCCTTGTGGAATTCGAGGTAAAGGTGTGACTTCGCTTCATGTTGAAATAGGTAGAGCGATCGACGAAGTTGAAGTTCAGTCAAAAATAGTAGCCTACTTTGCGGCTTTGTTTGAGGCGGAAGTAGTTTATGATTAAAATTCAAAATCCATTCGCAGTTGATCCGGAAGTAATCGGAAACTTTTGCGATGGTAGGGACTAATGCCATATTTTTTAATTGCTTCACGATGTTCTACAGTGGGGTAGCCTTTGTTTTTTTTCCAATTGTACATAGGGAATTCTTCATGGATTCGATCCATATATAAATCTCTGTGGTTTTTGGCCAATACAGATGCAGCGGCAATGCTCATATACTTAGCATCTCCTTTGACGATTGTTTGATAGGGAATGTTTTGAATAGGTTGAAACCGATTTCCATCAACAATAATAAAATTGGGTATAGGTTGAAGTTGTACAATGCATTCCTGCATGGCTTTTATAGACGCATTCAAAATGTTGATTTCGTCAATTATTTCAGGTTCGAGGTGAACTACTGCCAACGAAAGTACTTGGGTCTCAATGAGTGGCTGAATGGAAAAACGCGTTTTTTCAGAGAGTTGTTTAGAGTCGTTTAACGCTTCAATAAAAAAACCATCCTTTAAAATTACTGCTGCTGCCGTTACGGGTCCGGCTAAACAGCCTCTTCCAGCTTCATCCGTTCCGCATTCATGAAGATGATTGGAGAAATTAAATTGTAACATATATTAAGGATAAGATAGAATAGTTTTTAAACGCAACGAAATTAAAAGATTTTTGACTTCAATTGTGTTGCAATCACAAAGTTATCGTTTAAGTATTGAACTTTAACAATTGTAAATGCTAATATTCTATTGTATTATTTGTTTATTTAATAAAAAATTAAGAAGTTTGCGGAATAACTAACTCAAATAAATTTAATATGAGATCTAAGTTCAAATGGATTTTTACGCTTTTTATGGCGTTATCATTGCAGTTTTCATTTGCACAAGAGAAAACTGTTACTGGTACTGTTACAGATGGTAAGGCAACATTGCCTATGGCCAATGTGAAAATTAAAGGTGCCAAAACGGGTATTCAAACTGACATGGATGGAAACTTTACTACTAAAGCAAAACAAGGTGATGTTTTGGTGGTATCCTTCTCGGGTTATGAAACCAAAGAAGTAAAAGTTACTTCTGCTACAACGTACAAAGTTGTACTTTCAGAAGAAGCTACAGTTTTAGGTGAGGTTGTAATCGCAGGTTACGACAGAAAAATTGCTAAGCCTAAATCGACAGCTGCTACTGTAACAGTAACATCCGAGGCATTAGCAAACCGTCCAAACGTAACCGTATTACAGTCGTTGGCTGGTAATGCTGCAGGTTTGAACGTATTTTCATCGTCAGGTTCGCCAGGTTCTGCGAAATTTGACCTTGTAATACGTGGTGTTGGTTCTGTTAACGCTTCTACGGAGCCTTTGTATGTTATTGATGGTGTGCCTACCAACTCAGTAGTGTTCCGTAACATCAACCCAGAAGATATTGAAGCTATGTCTGTGTTGAAAGATGCTGCTGCAACATCGGTCTATGGTAACCGAGGTGCGAATGGGGTAATCGTTATCAAAACTAAAGGGGGTAAATTTAACTCTGCTTTGAAAGTGAGCTACTCAGGTTCGTATGGGGTTTCTGAATTGCCAAATCACAAGTACAACTTGATGAACTCTCAACAATTATTAAGATTGCAAAGAGATCGTGGTGTAAGTGCTGGTGCAGGTCAGAATGCATTATTGTCACAACAATTAGGTTGGAATTTTGGTGATCCTTTAACAGACGCTCAAATTCAAAGTGCGCCAAACCAAAATTGGTTAGACGTGTTCTTTAGACAATCAACTACAATGAACCACAACATTTCATTAACTTCAGGGGGTGAAAATTTAAATCAATTTACGTCTTTTAGTTACACGGATCAAGATGGTATTGTTAACAATACTGATTTCCAACGTTTTACAATGCGTAATAACTTAAATGGTAAAAGTAACAATGGTAAGTTTACGTATGCTTCTAACTTTACAGCAGCATTTTCACAACGTAATCAGTTGAACCAGGAAACTAACTCAGGGATTGATAATAACGTAGTTCAAAACCCACTTCTAGGGGGGATTACTGGTGTGCCTTATTATTCAGCAAACTTCTATCCTGGTTCAGGACAAGGATTGTATGACTTGATTGGTACTGACTTCGATGGTGGTAACACAACTTTAGTATTGCAAGATTTATTGTTTGCTGGTAACCAGCCTAACCGTTTCAAAGAGTTGAAATTATTAGGTAACATTAATTTAGCTTACAAACTAAGTAAATCATTTACTGTAGATACAAAATTAGGTGTGGATTACACGTATTCCAACCGTATGTTTGCTCGTGCACCATGGTCGTATTTAGCGATTGCGGTTAGAGAAACTCAAGCGTTACCATTCGGTGGTTTTGAATCAAGAACCAACGATCGTGACTTTAACTATACTTCAATTACAAGTTTGAAATATAACCGAATGTTTGGTAAACATACTGTTGATGCGGGTTTATATGCAGAATATATCAAAGCCTACCGTCAAGTAGAAGCTTCACAACAAAATGGTTTAGATTTATTGAACTATGCATTTGGTGCAGGTACAGGTTGGACCAACGTAGGTGCAAACTTTGCTCCATTACGTCCAACAACTTCAGCTGCTAAAAATATGGCGGGTATGTTCTCTTACTTTGCTAATGCTACTTATGATTATGCAGATAAATATGGTGTTGACGCAGTAATCCGTCGTGATGCAAGTTACCGTTTCATCGATGATAACCGTTGGGGTACTTTCTGGTCATTAGGAGCACGTTGGAACATCAATAAAGAGAAATTTATGGATAACTCTGTTTTCAGCATGTTGAAATTAAGAGCTTCTATTGGTGTTCAAGGTAATCAAAACGTATTAGCAGCTGCTTATGGATCAAATCCATTGTATACTGCTTCTAACTTGGTTCGTGACTTGGCTGCAACTTCTACAGGTTATGGTAATACTGCAGGTTATGGTTTATCTCAATTCGGTAATAACGAATTACAGTGGGAAGAACAAAAAATGACTAACGTAGGGGTTGACTTTGCTTTGTTTAAAGATGCGTTGTCAGGTTCATTTGACGCGTATGACAGAAGAACAAACCAGTTGTATTTAAGTTCAGCATTAAGTGCTGCTCCAGGAGCGGGTAATTCAATTGCAGGTAATAATGGAAGCTTAAGCAACAGCGGTTTAGAATTATCTTTGCGTTATAAAGTGTTAAAAAACACGGCTTTTAAAATGGAAGTTTTTGCTAATGCTTCTTACAACAAAAATGAATACAAAGATATTAAAGAACAAATTGGCGATTTAACTATTGAAACTAATGGTGGTTTAATTAGTGAATATTACTATGTTCCTTACATGGGTGTTAACCAAGCCAATGGTGAATTGTTGTTCTTAGATATCAATGGTAACTTAACTGAAAATCCAACGTTGAATGACCGAAGAATGTCAGGTAAAAACTTCGTTCCTGTTTATCAAGGAGGTTTTGGTTTCAATATGGATTACAAAGGTTTCTTCCTTGATGCTCAATGGAACTGGGTTAAAGATGTATGGAGATATGACTTCGCGTTAAGCTGGTTGTATGAGCCTTCTTATTTGACCGATAATAATATGTCTGTTGATATATTAAACGCTTGGACTCCTACCAATACCAATACCAATATTCCTTCTTTAGATGCGGTTAACTATTCTCAAGGTGGTGATTTATCAGATCAGTGGTTACGTGATGCGTCTTACTTGCGTTTAAGAAATATTAGTTTTGGATATACTTTTGATAAAAAATTATTGAAAGGTACAGGAATTAATGGTTTGAAATTATTTGTTCAAGGTGAAAACCTTTATACATGGACAAAATGGAGAGGATTTGATCCGGATGCTAGTGATTCTTCTAACTTAAGTAGATTCCCAGCTCCAAAAACGGTTTCATTCGGTGTTAACGTTGACTTTTAATAAATAAACAGATATGAAAAAAGTAAAATATTTAGCGCTTACCTTTGCTAGTGTAGCATTGTTGTCGCTTTCTTCATGCCAAGATGCATATGAAATTGTGCAGGATGGTGAGTTAAATGAGGAATCATTTAGAACTTTAGGTCAAATGGAGGCCTATTTGAGTGGTGTTTATGCAACGGTTTCTACAGGAAATGAAATCGGTTTTACAGGTGTATTTACTGACGAAACAGGTGTTGGTCGTGGTAGTGGAGGTCAAAATTTTGCGACTCACCGTTTTATCGTCAATACTGCAAATCCTTATGCAGATGCAATTTGGTATGGTCAGTACCGTACTATCAACCGTTGTAACCGTTTGTTGAAAATTTCAACACAATTTCCAGTTCCAACAGATCCAGGAGAATTAGCGCGTTACAATTCTGCAATTGCACAAGCACGTGCATTAAGAGCTTTTGCTTACATGCAATTGTTAACGTATTTCTCAACGGATATGACTAATGATAATGCTTTAGGAGTTATGTTTGTTGGTGATAATATTGCAGAGGCTTCAGATGAATATCCACGTTCAGCTAACGGTGTAATCTTTGATGCAATGAATGCTGATTTAGAATATGCTTTCAACAACGTAATTGCCAATGTAAATGCTGGAACTACTCCGTATAAGTATGTTTCTAAAAACATGATTAATGCATTGCGTGCACGTATGAATTTGTATAGAGGTAACTTTACTTTGGCTAAACAATATGCTGAATATGTGATTGCTAATGCTGGAGTTAACTTAACAGCTGCTACACCAATCCCAACAGGTACAGTAGGTTCTTCTTCTTGGAATACTTCATTCTATGGAGCTGCATCTACAAACCCTTACCGTAGAATGTTTGCTGATGCTGCAACAGGTGGTCAAGGTGAAATTGTATTCTCATTGTTGCGTCCTGCTGCAGGTACTTGGGAAAATATTGCTTCTCAGTTTACTACCAACACAACCAACGCTTCAGGTAGCCCATTGTTTGAAGTAGGTAGAAATTTGTTTAACGAGTTAGGTGCATTACAAAACGATATCCGTCGTTATGCTAATGTTGACCCTACATCTTTAATCAATCCTAATTATGCAACTGCTGTTGACTATTTGGATACAGATGTAATAGTTATCGATAAATATCCTGGTCAAACCGGTTTCCCTTTACGTAATGATTTAAAGGTTTTCCGTTTATCTGAAATGTATTTGATTTTAGCTGAATGTTATGCTAATGAAGGAAACTTAAACGGTTCAACAAATTCTGTTGCCTCTGTAATCAAAAGAATTCGTGATGCACGTCGCTACTCAGGTACTTTCGCTGAACCTACCTATGCTGATGCTACTGCTGCATGGAAAGCAATTATGGATGAGCGTCGTTATGAATTATGTTTTGAAGGACACCGTTATATCGATGTTAAACGTTTAGGTGGTAAAGCTAACGCTTCGATCACTCGTGATGCTACCGATGATATCATTACTAATGATTTAACGATTCCTTATAACGATTATCGTTTTACATTACCAATTCCTCAGTCTGAATTGAATGCTAATGGAGTAATTCGTTCGCAACAAAATCCTGGTTATTAATCAGATTTTAAAAATATGTTAAGCCTCTCTGAAAAGAGAGGCTTTTTTTTTATATTTACCTCATGAAAAAGATTTATTTACTATTGGGTTTAGCGGTATTTACAGGGCTTAATGCTCAGACTCCCGCTCAGCGTTTGCAAATACAGAGGCATACAAATCCTATTGCAGCAGCGCAGTTAAAACAAAAAATTGATCAAAAAGCAAAAGTTTTTGAATCGATGCAGCATATTGTACCTACACTATTAAAACCACAACGGTTTGTGGATGGTCAACCCATTTATTTTCAAACGGATAATTTTTTCTCTGTTCGCTCGTTGCGTGCAGAAACGATGTATCCAGGTGGAACTTTAGGAATTAATGCTACAGGATTAGAGATTTTTGCAGGTGTTTGGGATGGAGGTAAAGTTTTAAACACCCATCAAGAATTCACAGGTCGAGTTATTTTAGGAGATGTTTCCAATACTTTAAGCACACATGCTACGCATGTCACGGGAACAATTTGTGCTCAAGGTATTCAGCCTTCTCGCAAAGGGTTTGCTTATCAGGCCTATGTAAGAGCTTACGACTGGACAAGTGATGAAGCAGAAATGTTTGGATATGCTACAGATGGTTTTTTAGTGTCTAATCACTCGTATGGTAATATCGCTTCCTCATTGCAAGAATTTTATTTTGGAAATTATAATTCGCAATCGATAGAAGTAGATGATTTGATGAATACGTTTCCCTATTACCAAGTTGTAAAATCGGCTGGAAATGATCGGAGTACAACTACGCTAGCTCAAGTGAATAACAAAGCTGGATATGATTTGCTTTCGGGTGTTTCAACAGCTAAAAATGTATTAACTGTTGCAGCCGTTGATCAAGTATCAAATTATACTTCTCCTGCTAGTGTTGTGATGAGTTCTTTTAGTAATTGGGGTCCAACCGATGATGGTCGTATCAAACCGGATATATCGGCAATGGGAGTAGGTGTAAGTTCGTGTAGCTCATCTTCCAATACTGCTTACACATCGTTGTCGGGTACTTCAATGGCTGCTCCTGCCATTACAGGTCTCATTGTTATGTTACAAGATTATTATAATGATTTGAATGCTCAATTCATGCGTTCAGCCACGGTTCGTGGTTTGCTTTGCCAATCAGCGCGCGAAGCAGGTGATAATCCAGGTCCTGATTATAGTTTTGGTTGGGGTTTAGCGGATGGGTTTAATGCTTCTAATGTTATAAAAAATAACGGAACATCTACTTTAATTGAAGAAAATACGTTAGCAAACGGTGCTACTTTTTCCAAAACAATTCAAATTAATACAACACAAGATATCAATGTTGTTGTATCATGGACAGATCCAACGGGTACTGCAAATCAAAATAATGCTATTGACAACCGTACACCTAGATTGCGAAATAATCTTGATCTAAAAATTTTAAAAGATGGTACAACCTATTATCCTTGGAAGTTAGATCCTGAGTATCCTACCGAACCGGCTACTAATGTTACCGATAACAATGTCGATAATATTGAAAAAGTTCAAATTTTCAATGCAACACCCGGGGTGTATACCATTCAAATTACCCACAAAGGTTCTTTACAAGGGGGTACTCAAGATTATTCTTTGATAGCTTCTGCGTCAACTGGTTTGGCATTAGGATTAAATAGTATTCAAGCTGATAATGAATTTTTTGTGTATCCAAGTCCAGCCAACAATGAAATTCACTTTAATAATACTAAAGAATATGCTTTAGATGATGTATCGATTTATGATATTACAGGTAAATTAGTGATTGCTGCCGGAAAGGTAACCAATAACACCATTGATGTTAGCGCATTGCAAAGTGGAGTTTATATGGTGAAAATTACTTCACAAGGAACAAATTTCATGCGCAAGTTTACTAAAAACTAATTGATTTTTTCTAAAATATAGTTTACGCCTTCTCTTATGAAGGCGTTTTTTTTGCTGTATTTTTTTGTTAAAAAGAAGTTCACTCACAAACATTGTCTATTTTTGTCCTGTAAATATTTTGTATGATAAAGAGATTCATTCGTATCTTAATTTGTATCGGAATAGCTTGGACTAGCAAAGCACAGCAAACTGCTGAAAAGGCTAACAAAAGCATGATTAAATCCGCTGAGGAAAAAGCAAAAGAAGCCGCTCGAAAAGCGCCTATTTCTTGGTACAAAATCTATACAATTGAAAAAGACACTACCCTAGTTGATACCACACTTTCGTTAAAACGGTTTTATCAATTCAACTATCTCCGCAAAGATCGTTTTGGTCAATTACAATATCCGAATGAAGGGCAAACCTACAACCGCTTAGATTTTGGACAAGAACGAAATTCTATTTTTCCTGAAATGGGTTACCAAGGTAAACATTACGCTTTTTTGGAAGCCGAAGATATTCGCTACTTTCATGTTCCTACGCCTTTTTCAGATATTTATTTTAAAACGGTTATGGAGCAAGGGCAAAGTGTTGATGCGCTTATTACCTTAAATACCTCCAAAAATTTTAATATATCAATTGCCTATAAAGGAATACGATCACTCGGAAAATATACCAACCAATTGGTCAGTAATGGGAATCTTCGATTGACTGCTTCCTACAAATTGCCTACAGGGCGCTATGCTTTGAATATGCATTATGTGGGGCAGGATTTTCTAAATTATGAAAATGGGGGAATTACAACCACTTCCGATTTTGAAAATGGCGATGCGATATACAATAACCGTGCACGACTTCAAGTCTATCTCACCGATGCGCAATCCATTTTAAAAAGTAAACGTTTCTTTTTTGATCATGCCTTTCGTGTCAATCCAAAAGATGCGCAAAACAACTTGTATGTTATACAACGATTTAATTATGAGTACAAATATTTTGAATACAATCAAGCTACACTTGGAACAACGCTCGTGCTCAATGAGGTGTCTACAACGTTTAACCGTTTTGGAGATGCGCAAGTAACGGCGTCTATAAATGATCAAGCGACCTATGATAAATTGTATAATCGTGCTGGAATTCAATATGAAAATAAATCTTTAGGTACCGTTCGATTTTTTGTAGAGAATTACAATTATAGTTTTGGCTATGACAATTCACGTACAATAAATTCATTGGTCATCCCGAAACGAATAGAGGCAACCATCAATACCCTAAGTGGTGAATATGAATACCGGAAAGGGTCTTGGAAAGGTTTTGTCAATTTAACCAATGCAATTTCAAAACAGTCAATTCGTAACCTTGAAGTTAAGGCCGCCTATACCTTAAACGATAAAAATAATTTTGTCTTCCAATACCAAAATCAAAGCAAATTACCCAACAATAATTATATACTTCAACAAAGCAGTTACAACAATTATAATTGGAACAACAGTTTTAAAAACGAAAAATACAATACGCTTAAAGCAGAAGCCAATACGCAATGGGTTCACGCAACGCTTCAAGTAGCTACTATCAATGATAAATTGTACTTTCAAGATGTCCAAAATGTTCCCAATCAACAATTGGTTACACCCCATCAATTTTCGGGGACTATCAATTATCTATCCTTGAAAGTGGATCGAGATTTTAAATTCAAAAAGCTCGGATTTGACCTTACGGCTTTGTACCAAAAAGTAGATCAGAAGCAATTAATACTCAATGTACCCGAACTTACCGCGCGTTCAAGTGTTTATTATCATAGCTATTGGTTTAATAAAGCGATGTATGTGCAAACCGGACTAACAGCGAATTACTTCACAAAATACTATGCCAACGACTATAATCCAGTTTTGGGAGAATTCTTTGTTCAAACGCAAAAAGAAATCGGAAATTTTCCGGTAGTAGATGTGTTTTTTAATGCACGCGTACGTCAAACACGTATTTTCTTTATTGCCGAACATGTACATTCTTTGGTCAGTAAAAATAATTTCTATGCTTCTCCAAGTATGCCCTATCGCGATTTTATTATTCGCTTTGGTTTTGTTTGGAACTTTTTCCAATAAGTATAGAATTCAATTCTTTATAAAAACCGGTGTGCTCGATTTTACAAAGTGCAAATCGTATAGTCAAATCGAAGCTGTTTTTATTAACTAACTGCAATTAACTATCTTTGCGGGTATAATTTAAGTAAAATGAACTATTCAGAAAATATATTAGGAACCATCGGGAATACACCACTAGTAAAGTTAAACAAAGTGGTCGAAGGAATCGATGCATTGGTTTTAGCCAAAGTAGAAACCTTCAATCCGGGAAATTCGGTCAAAGATCGTATGGCCTTGAAAATGGTAGAAGATGCCGAAGCTGATGGGCGATTAAAACCGGGTGGAACGATTATCGAAGGTACTTCTGGAAATACCGGCATGGGTTTGGCTTTAGCTGCGATTGTGAAAGGCTACAAGTTAGTCTGTGTAATTTCTGATAAACAATCCAAGGAAAAAATGGATATTTTACGTGCCGTTGGTGCTAAAGTAGTGGTTTGCCCTACCGATGTAGAGCCCGATGATCCACGGTCGTATTATTCGGTTTCTAGACGCCTTGCCGAAGAAACACCAAACGCTTGGTATGTAAACCAATACGACAACCCAAGTAATGCTCAAGCGCACTATGAACAAACCGGTCCTGAAATTTGGGCGCAAACGGAAGGTAAAATTACACATTTTGTAGTTGGAGTAGGAACCGGAGGAACCATTTCAGGGGTAGCACGTTATTTAAAAGAGAAAAATCCAAACATCAAAATTTGGGGAATTGATACTTACGGTTCGGTGTTTAAAAAATACCACGAAACCGGAATCTTTGATGAAAACGAAATCTACTCCTATATTACCGAAGGAATAGGGGAAGATATTTTGCCTAAAAACGTTGATTTTAGTTTGATTGACGGATTTACAAAAGTAACCGATAAGGATGCGGCTGTTTATACACGTAAAATTGCGTTGGAAGAAGGAATCTTCGTTGGAAACTCAGCAGGTTCTTGTGTGAAAGGACTTCACCAATTAAAAGAGCATTTCAAGCCCGAAGATATAGTTGTTGTTTTATTTCACGATTCTGGAAGTCGGTATGTTGGAAAAATGTTCAACGACGATTGGATGCGCGAACGCGGTTTCTTGGAGGATGAAATTACAACGGCGGAAGATGTGATTAAAGCACATTTAGACAAACCTTTAGTAGTTGTTCGCACCGAAGAATTGGTGTCGCATGCAATTGATCGTATGCGTAAATATAAAATCTCTCAAATTCCAGTTATCGATACTTCTGGTTTTGTGGGTTCTGTGGATGAAACGGATTTATTCCGGAGTTATGTTGTCGACAAAAATGTAGCCAACAAACCCATACGTGAAGTTATGGGTCAACCGTTTCCTGTAGTAAAAGC
>Ga0315905_10000627_pt1 | contig 38364 bp, 31 predicted proteins | sample LakEriMetagenome_5_FD_203522 | JGI IMG/M metagenome (GOLD analysis project Ga0315905, IMG submission 203522) | Freshwater fungal communities from buoy surface, Lake Erie, Ohio, United States - Buoy 4 MA121 | ecosystem: Environmental > Aquatic > Freshwater > Lake | place: USA: Lake Erie, Ohio...
GATTATGCCAATCTGCGTGCGCTCGCCATTAGAGGTCGAGAGCGTGAACAAACGCGTCTGAACAGGCACCAAGCCCCGCATATTCTGAACTGCACTTTTCACCGTTTCGCGGATGAGATTGTTTCGGAAAAGCTGTTTTTTCTCGGGTATGGACATGCGTGACACTTTGTCACGCGACTCCCCTTGCTGCACAAGATACTGATCCACCCGGGTATCGATATCAGCCAGCAACTTGTCTATTTCCATTTTTGTTCCGCTGCTCTTGGGCGGTGATGCAGCACCAGGCTTCTTGTCATCAAACTGGCGTGCATTCTCCGAATCGTCGGACATGAATTCGGAAATCCGCTTGGTGGTAATGGTGCCGTAATTTTGCAGAATGAATGTCACCTGCAACTCCAGCATCGCCTTTTCATAGGCCAGCACCAGTTCCTTGGCATAGCCAGGGTGATTGGTCGGCACGCGGACGACCGCCTTAGACTTGTAAAAAATTCGGCCAGTTGCCGGATCAGGGCGCCCTATCGGCGCGAACTGCTTCTCGAAATCCTTGACCCACTGGCTAAAGCTGAGGCGGTTAAGCGCGCTGTCTGCCTCAGCGGCAGCCACCTGCGACTCCGAGGCTACCTCTTGCGCCAGCGAAGATTGGGGAAAAAAGAGGGGGACGATCGCGACCAGCATCGCGACCCTGTTGATGGTTTTGGCATTCATAGCGTAGGGGTTCTTGTTAATAGTCAGTGAGCAGAGAACGATTTCGGTCCCGCCCCTCGGCCGCCGCATCACGCTGACGATTAGGCGTCGGCGGCGCTTCTTTGCTCAGTTGTGATCTCACCAGCAGCTCAGTGTTGTCGGCAACGGATAGGGACGAGGTCAGCCTCAAGACCGAATACTTTGGCTTGACCTCGATAACCGTTCCCGTGGCTACGTGCGTCTCCATGCGTCCGAGTGACTCACCAGACTGCGGATCACGTAAATCCTCGCCCAGCACAAACACAGAAAGCTGCACACCCTGATCGATCGATCCCTCGCCCCGGTTCAGGACGAGCATGTTGCCATCGCGTCGAACCACGCGAATCGGAAAAATAGTCTCGACCATACCTGAGACTAGCTTGCGCGCCGCCGCCGATAAATTTTTCGCCAGCACGTCACTCGTTATTTGTGTACGACCTTTCAGCGTTTCGGCAAACACCTGGGTACCCACCCATTTGATCTTGCGAGTGGTGAATTCCATGATGCGCAGACGCAGCGTGCCTGACAGTTTGCTCGAGACAATGACTTCATCCGACATCCTGATGACTTCACGGATGTTGTTTTGCACCTCAAGATCCTGCAGATCGATGATCAATACATAGTCTGCACCACTGGCACCAGCGAGCCGGGCAACCTCGGTGCGTGATGCATCAGGACCTGTGATGAACAATTTTTCCTGCTCGAAAACCGCGTTGTGACTGCGCGTCAGGACATCAAACCGACGCGAGGCCACCACCGCCTGCTCGACTGCTTCCAGTGCTGCCTGCGGATACTGTTTCGAGGTACTCGCGATAATGAGGGTACGTCGATTCGAGTCACCACCTAGTTTCGCGTAAGTCGCGTAGCGGATCGTGACATTGGCAACCCAGTGGCCGCTCGCCGTCTCGTCAGCGGAGTTGACCTGATAACCTGTGACAGGGCGTACCTTGTCTGTGCTGACCTGCTTAGCAACCGCTTTGTTGAACTGCTCGAGCAATGCAGATGACTGCGCCTCATCAACGAACACCTCAGCCGATGCAACGCTTTGCCTTGTAGATGACTGCAGGGTAAAACCAAAAGCCTGCGCCGTCGCATTGGACAGCGCATCCAGAATCGCCTTCGCACGCGTAGCCCCTCGACCCTCTGCACTTATCTCCGCTTCCTGCACCTGCGCGCTGGCGGTGCCAAAGGTGATTAAGCACAAAATCAGAAAGCGAAAAACGAGAGAGTGCATGGACATTGAGATGACAGTTTCAGTTTAAAAGAGTTTTACTGTGCAGCCTTACCAGGAAAAATTCTTATTGGATCCCAGTTTATCGATGGGAACCAGCGAATCAAAGACAATAATGCCCGAGGAAAGATCAGTCACACGCAGACGGAATTCATACTCCAACTGCTGTTTAGACCGATCAGCACTGACATTGGTGGTTTGAGCAACCTCGCCGATCATGGAAAGGTCTGGCTTGGTCGCTTTACCTTTTGCCCCAGTTTCCTGATCATACAAATCAGAATTCTCAAGCTGACGATAATCTTTTACGTTGCTGTCAGCCATACTTCCGCCAACAGAGGAAAACGCAAATTTTCCGTTACGCGTCATGTGGCTCATCATTCGCTGAGTCAGACGCTTGGTATCGATTTCCTGCGTTGTTTCGTTACGCACGTTACCGATTTGTACTAGCCAGCGCCCGTCTTTCTTGGCCAACCATGGCGACATCATAAAGTCGTCGAGCGATTTTTTTGCCGCAAACTCGAAATCAACCGTGGTTAAGCCGAAGGTATTAATACCGTCTTTGTTGGCTCGCGGATTAGTCGATACAACGGTCGACGCGCACGCAGTAAGCAAAAGTGGCAGAGCCAGCAGACAGACTCTTCTGATGAATTTTTCCATGATGTGTTATCCGTTCAAATAATCAAAGCTTGGCTACATAAAAAACAGGTTTGGCTTGAGGACTGGCGGCCTTAACGAGCACCAGGTAATTTCCCTCTTCCTTTACTTCGGCGCTACCAACGGACTCACGGGTCGCGGTAAACAACGGCAGGTTACCTGACGCAGGACGCTCTACGATCGCAATTTGTATCGTGTTAGGCAGATTGCTCCAGGCACGGGTATCCGCTTGAGTAGTTGCCGCCTGCGTTACTGCCGTACCAATCTGCAGCAATGCTCCCGCTAGTGGGTCGATCTTGTTCTTTTCTACTTCTCTGTCGATTGCCTCATTGGCAGCATACTGGGCAACAGTCTTAATCATTGTTGAAACAATTGCCTTCGTAACCACGCCTTCATAGGACTTCTCGAACTCCAGTCCCGCGATGCGGTTCATGTCGGTCAGCATCACTGTCGCGGTCCCCGAGTCGCCGACCAAAAGGGATCCACCGGCACTCTGACCCTCGCGAAACTCTGGCAGTGCAATGCCACTATAAAGCACCTTGTCAGACACAAGATACATCGGCAGATCTAGCCTGAATTCATCGAACCCAGGGCCGTTACCGTCCTCATACAAGACGATGACATAATTATTCAAACTGCTCTTGTTAATTGCAAGATGCTGCTTGAGCCGAGCGATCAGCGTCTTACCCTCTGGCGATGCAGCGCTTTCGCCTGCGGCAGCCAACATTGGCTGGATTTTAGATTCATCGTGATCTTGCGAATCTGCGGAGGTCGAACGGAACAAAGCCGACATCACATCGCCCGCAGCATTGCGTATTTCCGCCGACATAACGCCCTGCCTGAGCTTGCTGGTACCACGCGCAAGGTCGGCCTGGATTTTTTCAACGTTTACTCCCGCACCCGTTTTTTTGGCCTCCTCGGCACCAGCAGTCACGCCATTGGCCGAGTCACGCGCGTAAGCACCAAACTGAACTACCGCATTCGTCTGCCGCTCTTGAAGTCGGTTAAAGGAGACACGTGCATTTTCGTCTTTTAGCATCAAATGATTCAGCGCACGGTAAAAATCAATCATGCCGCCTTCGTAAATCTTTCCCTGGTAGGGGCCAAAACTGCTGCTCGTGATCGTCGTTGCGACCAGATCAACGACTTCTTGGGGTGTATCAACAGTATCTTCTTTCCACGGCATCAGATTATGTGCCCGTGCAAATGCATCGTTACTGTCCTTCCAGCGTCCGGCATCATGAAAAGCCTTCGCAGCTTCCAGGGTCTGCTGCAAATTATTCGTGTCGTAGCTCGGCTTTTGGTCTTTGGTGAGATAAAGCTGAGCAGCACCCGCAAAATTCGACTCCGCGCGAAGCTTCATCAGCTGTTTTGTGCTGTCATTCTGCATACCGGCGCAGCCCGCCAAGCTCAGGAAGACAAAAATCAGCGTGAGCCGAAAAAAAGTTATTGTTGTTTTCATCAAACCTATTCCATTGACGATGATATGAACCGATTACTTAAATGGCTTTTGATTGGGATCTGCCGCGATATCTCCGCGTGATGACATTGCGGCATTGATAACTACCTTTGGAGTTGAATTTTTACTAAGATACTAAATGTAGCACCAAATAAATTTGATCGTCGTCGTTATCAAATAGTAAAAATTTTGTATTCGCGATTATTAGCTAAATCATATGACTGACCCCAAACCTGACCCGAGAAACAGCGAGTAAAGTGTGTAAACTTATTTCTGCGGTTCACTGGCCTACCAATACCTAAATTGCTTAACCGTATCCCACCCGACCCTTCATTAAATATGCATCTGATTCTGCCTCTCGCATTCACCATATCACCGCTTCTTGCCTGGGCCTCAGGCTGGTTCGGTCTCACGGTCGTGATCGCCGCCGTCGTGCTACCGCTTGCGGAATGGTGGGTCGGTCCCGGTAGAGACACCGCGCCTTCACCTCGCTGGGGGCGGGGGTTTCCTCGACTGATTTTGTCGCTCGTCATTCTCATCAGCCTCGGGTTGGCCATTCAGGCGCCGACACTGGATTGGTGGGGTCTGGTCTGGCTGGCACTGTCGTGCGGCTATGTTCTCGGTGGCATTGGCATCGTGCTGGCTCACGAACTGGGACATCGGCGTGCGCTGCCTGATCGCGTGTTGGCGCGACTGCTGCTGCTATCGGTCGCTTATGGGCACTACGCGATCGAGCACAATCGTGGTCATCACCGCGCGGCGGCAACCTACAACGATCCGGCCACGGCTAGAGTGCACGAAGGACTATGGACTTTTCTGCCTCGCTATTTTTACGGCGTATTCGCTGATGCCGTACGTCTTTCTCGTGCGCAGCCGGGGCGATGGAATGAAGCACTCGCGCTGCTCATGGCGACCTGCTTGCTGTATGCGCTGATGTTCGCCATTGGCGGTGTCAAAACGCTGGCGTTTTGTGGGATACAGGCAGCATTCGCATTGCTGCTGGTCGGCAGCATCGACTATGTAGAGCACTGGGGATTGCAGCGCGCCGAAGTCAATGGCAAACCCGAGCGTATGGGCATCGCTCACACCTGGGACTGTGCCAATAGCGTCGCTGATGCGATGCTGTTCAATCTACCGCGCCACGCCGCACATCACACCGAACCCTCACTCGACTGCGATGAACTCTACCGCTCTCCGGGCTCACCCCAGATGCCAACCGGTTACGCCGGCATGTCGGTGCTGGCGATGCTGCCGCCACTCTACAAATGGGTCATGACACCGCGTCTGAAAGCCTACTCGCTGTCGAAGTCATAACGATGCCCGCTATGTTGCTGGTTTGCTGTGCTGCCGTGATGTCTCATCGATTTAACTCGCTTTTAACTCTCTAATGATTCAATGATAAAACAATGACCCACAACACCTATCTGGAAGATCGGGTACTACAACTACCGTTCGCTGACGGAGAACACAACGTACGTTTGTGGGGAGCAGCAAATCCCCGTGCAGTGATCGTCGCTATTCACGGTGGCATGTCCCACTCTGGCGACTATGCAACCGTGGGTGCGTATTTCCGCGAGCAGGCAGTCACAACGATCAGCTTTGATCTCACTGGTCATGGCCAGAAGGCGCGCATCGATATTCCGAGCTTTAGTGTTTTTCTGGATGATGCAGAGCGCATGCTGGCTTGGGTACGTACCGAGTATCCAACCCAGCCTGTTTTTCTGATGGGACATTCAATGGGTGCCTTGATTGCTACGCATCTGGAAATCAAGGGACGCCTTGGAACTTTTGATGTTCGTGGTGTCATACTTTCATCACCTTATTATGCCAACGCGATTCCGGTGCCGGCACTGGTTGTTCGGCTTTCCGGTTTACTGGCCAAGCTGTTTCCCACAGCAAAAGTACCAATGACTTCACTCACCGAATGGCTCACGCATGATGCGACCATCATCCAACGCCACTACCAGGATGAACAACTGCAGCGCCGCGGTACGGAAGCCAGCATGCGGTTTGGCCGCAACCTGCTCGAAGCACAATCAGCACTCGGCGGCAATCTGAGTCGCTGGCAGCATCCGGTGTTTGCAGTAGTCGCCGGCGCTGACAAACTGGCCGATGCAAATGTCAGCCGTCAAATGTTGGATACCATTCCTGCGGCGCTTCGCGCGCTGCTTTATTTTCCGGAGAATTTTCATGAGAATTTCAATGAAATTAACCGGGATGAAATTTTCGCGGCAATATGGCAGTGGATGCAGAACCAATTGGATTGAAAATCAGATGCTCAACATGATCTGTCTGATGATTACCATCACCTCACTGCGCCGCAATCGATCAAACAATCTCACTGATTTCGCAGCTTGTTCAGCGAAAATCGCCGGTTCGTTTTTTTTACTCGCCCTGCTGACTGCTGGAGATGTGATGGCCATTGAAGAACCCGCCTATCAGGTGCTGGTAACCGAAGCCCCCTTCGAGCACCGACGCTACTCAGGATTCGTGGTCGCAGAGACGATTCTGAGCGGTGATTTTGATTCTGCCAGTCAGACAGGTTTTCGTCGTATCGCCTCTTATATTTTTGGTGACAACACTACGGATGCAGGCAAGAGCCGCAAAATTTCCATGACAGCACCGGTGACGGTATCACCCGCCGAGTCAGGATGGAAACTTCACTTCGTCATGCCCAGTCAGGAAAAGATGGACACCCTGCCCCACCCCAACAATGCGCAGATCAACCTGCGCAAGATCAGTGAGCATGAGGTTGTCGCCATTCGGTTCAGCGGCTGGACCACGGCGAAATCCATAAGAGAAAATACGGAAAAACTGCAGCAATGGGCCAGCGCGCGGGAATTGACACTCAAAGGCGCGCCGCAAGTAGCTCGTTACGATGATCCCTTTACGCTGCCATGGCGCCGCCGCAATGAAATTTTGATTGAGGTATCAGGCAAGTAATGATCTTCGATGAAAGACTAATTTACCCGACTGGCTTTACCCCAGGTCCGGATGAAGAGATGAATTTTTCTTTCAGCAGCAAACTCAATCCATCTTTCGACAGTCTGGTGGAGCCTCCTAGCGAGTTAGATGGCAAGAATTTTGTTTTCGCGCGCTGCAAGTAGCTTGCAGCGCAGACAGTGCGCTAAGCTATTGGCACCTATTTCTGAGGCAGCCGCGTCGATTGCCATGAAACAAACTGCAGCTTGCCTTCGCGACTGATCCATAGACTGTGAAAGCGAAGCTCGACGTTGAGCGGCTTGTCCTTGATCTGCACATCGAATTGACCGATACCCGTCATCACGGCGAGACAGGCAAACGTACGCACCTGCACCTCTGTACGTTTCATGGCGAGATATCTCACACTGCCGTTGCGCATTGAATCGATGTAGGACTGCTTGTTGTCCACCACCGCCGAACTGTGGATGTAAATCAGATCATCGGCAAGGAGACGCTCCAGCGCGCTGTAATCCAAACTGGTTTGTGCTGCGTAGCGTGCGTCTTCGGCGGCCTGAACTTGCGCTTCGGTTACAGGGTCACAAGGGGCGGCATGCGCGAGTCCCGCCATTATCTGTACAACGCAATACAACACGACGGCAATGGTGTGGCGCATGACTGTCTCCTCCAATACTATTTTTCACGCACGATCAAATTTAACAGGCAGCGCAGCTGCCCGCAGAGAAAAAACTGCGTAGCAGCCCGATCAGAACGTACCTGGATAAGCGCCGCCGTCGAGCAGAATGTTCTGCCCGGTCATGTAACTGGCGTGCGCGCTGCACAGGAAGGCACAGAAAGCACCAAACTCGGCTGGTGTGCCGAAGCGCTTCGCCGGATTCGAATCACGCCGTGCCGACACGAGTGAATCAATATCCTTGCCGGTCGATTTGGCTGCGGCCGCGAAGGTCGACCAAAGGCGATCGGTCTCGAAAGGACCGGGCAGCAGATTGTTGATGGTGACATTCTTGTGCACCGTCGTGCGCGAAACGCCGGCGATGAAACCCGTGAGTCCGGCGCGCGCGCCATTCGAGAGACCCAGAATATCGATCGGTGCTTTGACTGCACTGGAGGTGATGTTGATGATGCGACCAAAACCCCGGTTCATCATGCCGTCGACCGTTGCGCGTATGAGTTCGATCGGCGTGAGCATGTTGGCATCAACGGCAGCGATCCATTGTTCGCGTTCCCAATTGCGGAAATCTCCCGGTGGCGGGCCACCCGCGTTGGTGACCAGAATGTCGGGCTGCGGACAAGCGGCGAGTGCTTGCTTGCGACCTTCCGGCGTGGTGATATCGGCGGCTACAACGGTGACTTTCACCTGAGCGCCTGCGAGCTGGCGTATCTCATTCGCGGTCGCTTCTAGAGTGTCCGCAGTACGAGCCACCAGTGTGACATTCACGCCCTCTTTCGCCAGCGCCTCGGCGCAAGCGCGTCCCAAGCCCTTACTGGCGCCACATACCAATGCATTCTTGCCGCTGATTCCTAGATCCATGAACTCATCTCCTTCAGTTAAGCGTTAGGCTACTTGTTTGCAATGAAAGCCACTGGATCCCGGCCTGCGCCGGGAGCGAGTGGGGAATTCGGATCGCATGCGATCCGCCCACGCAGCAGTCATCACATGCAGGTGATGACGGTGGTTGTTGAGGCGACTCAAAAATTCCAACGTCATTACATGCAGGTGACTGAATAACTATTCAGTCGCATCAACAACTACCGTTATCCCATTCGCCTGCATAACTATTCAGTCGCATCAACAACAATCACCATCCCAGTAGCCTGAATAACTATTCAGTCGCCTCAACAACCACCACCATCCCAGTAGCCTGAATAACTATTCAGTCGCCTCAACAACCACCGTCATCCCGGCGTACGCCGGGATCCAGCGACTTTCGCCGAATCCCCAAAATTTATCGATCTTGCTGCAGGGCACGAATATAGCCGCTATTTCTGTCCAGCCCCTTTACCCAGCGCTTGATACACCCCCGCCAGCAAGTCCTTGCCGATACGTTCTTCCATTTTTTTATGCACAGGCAGTAGCGCCTGACGCCACTGCGCCATTTCCTGCGGTGTCGGTTTATAAATCGTGGTCTTACCGGTCTTGGCAATCGCCTGCATTGCCTCGGCACTTTCGCTCTCGGTGAGCGTGTTGTTCATTCGGGTGGCTTCGGCGAGCGCCGCTTCCAGACCGGAGCGAATCTCGGGCGCCAGGCCATCCCAGAATCGCTTGTTAACGATCACTGCAAAACCCATATAGCCATGCTCAGTGACGGCGAGATGCTTCTGCACCTCGTACACCTTTTGCGAATAAAAATTCAGCGGCGGGTTTTCTGCACCATCAACCACACCAGATTGCAGCGCCTGGGTCATCTCGGAAAAAGACATCACCTGAGGGTTGGCACCGAGCGTGCGCATTTGCTCGTCAATGACTTTGGATCCTTGTATGCGTACTTTCAATCCGCGCATATCGGCGGGTACGTGAATCGGACGATTGGCCGACATCATCTTGAAACCCATATCCCAATAAGCCAGCCCCCGAACGCCCTTGGTTTCCAAAATGCCGAATAGCCGCTGCCCGACCGGCCCGTCAACCACACGCCGCAGTGCCGCCCGGTCCTCAAACAAAAAAGGCAGATCGAAAACTTCGAATTCGCGTATCCCCAGAGGACCGAACTTTGACAAGGTCGGTGCCAGCATTTGCACCGCACCCATTTGCAGCGCCTCCAGCTCTTCCTTGTCTTTGTAGAGTGTGCTGTTGGGATAGACATCCACCCGCACCTTGCCAGCGGTGTTGCGCTCGGCGACCAGCTTGAAATGCTCGATGGCCTTGCTCTTAGGCGTACCCATTGCCGCCACATGGCTGAACTTGATGACGATGGGCTTGTCGGCTGCGAGCACCGGCAGAGTCATCGCCAACAGAGTCAGCGCCATCAGCGTCAGCACTAGCGCTGTACCCAGTCCGCCGGCTTGTTTGATCACGCGGTGGCAGACATCGCAGACGGGCAGGCGCTTCGACAAATTAGCACTGAAGTTCGGCATCGTTGAATTTCCTGACATCGTTCGAATCTCTGTGGATCGTTGGGTCATGCGGCATGTCATGGGTTGACTGGGCTGACTTTGCAAATCAGCGCCCCGGGTTCAACTCATTGCGAATTGACAAACCGCTGCCCCGCAAAACCTAGAATACCGGTCATGTACCTGCCGCGCCGGCGCCCCGACAGCCTATTACTTACCAGCAAACAAGTCTACGTGGTTTTGGTCTCATGCCGCCCGACACGCCCTCGGGTAAATGGCACTTTAACGGAGGCGAAAAGCTAGTCATGAGGAATCGGCCTCTTCGCAAACAACCACCGCAAGGCGCTGGGATCAAGCTCACAGCAACTGACAAACCTCAGCGAAATCCAATCGAAGCAGCCGCTCCATCACCTTCGCTGGATCACCGTAGCCTAGCGAACACAGAAAATTCGATTTCACGCTGCCATTGTTAAAGAAGGTTTGATCGACCAAGGCATTGTTAAAGCCAGACATAGGCCCACAATCCAGTCCGATCGCTCGTGCTGCCATGATCAAATAAGCGCCCTGCAGCGAGCCATTGCGAAAAGCGAAGCTATCGCGCACCGCGCGTTTTTCGTCGCCGGTAAACATCGCGGCGAAATCAGGATTGTGCGGAAATGTCTTGTGCAGCAGCGTATGAAAATCCGTGTCATGCGCAATGATGGCGACAACTGGCGCACTCATGGTCTTGTCCACGTTCCCCGGTGAGAGCGCTGGCCGCAGCCGCTCTTTGGCCTCAGTAGTCCGCAAAAACACCAAGCGGGCCGGCTGACTATTGGCCGAGGTTGGGCAAAATTTCATTAACTCATACAGATCGCGGAGCTGTTGATCGCTAACGGGTTTATCGGTCCAGCCGTTTTGGCTGCGGGCTTCGGTGAACAAGGTACTAACGGCGGTGCTATCGATCATGGTTTGCATTGAACCTCCAAAATAAGACCACAGTGTAACGTCTGCCAACTCAATGCTCATTTGCGATCACGCTTGTTTACATTGCAAAATTAATATGCTGAATATCAAAAGCTTAATAAATATCAAAAGCCAAATTTTCTTCATGAGCCGTCAAAACAAAGTACCTGAAGTCCGTCAGCCCCAAGCAATCGAGGCGAAATACAGCCCTCAGATACTTTCCAAAGAGCAAATAGAACGGTCGTTCTGATAATATGCGGGTGACTCAGGTGCCTCATTTGCCCCTCATTTTTTCCGGCACTCGAGTGAGCGTGCGCGAAGCGTGAAAGCCCGACCAACTGGTCGCCTCAAGCTGCATCGTCTCATCACCGGGTTGGCATCCCGCACAATAACGACAATAAGGAGACCGGCCCATGCGCCGTTACATAGAATTCATCGTTCGTTTTCGCTGGGCCGTGCTCGTCGCGGTACTGATTGCTACCGTTTTCCTGCATTTCCGCGGACAGGCGCTAACCGTCATTATTGACCCCAACAATATCGTCCCGCGCTCGCATCCTTTCGTCGCCACCACACTCAAGGTCGAAGAAGTTTTCGGCTCTCGCTATGTCGGTGTGATCGGCATCACGCCCAAAGATGGCGATGTGTTCAATCCCAAGGTGCTCGAAAAAGTCCAGCGGATCACGGGCAAGCTGCGTGAAACGCCGCGCGTGGTGAAGGCGAATCTGTTGTCGGTGTCTGCGCGCCGCGCGAAGGATATACGCGGCACCGAAGAAGGCATGGAAGTGCGACAGATGATGACCGACGTGCCGACTACGCCCGAGCAGATGGCGGCACTCAAAGATGCTTTGCAACGCAATACGGCCTATATGAACTCGGTTGTGTCCAATGACTTCAAGACCATCACCGTACTCGCCGAAGTGCGTGACGCGACGCTCGCAGAACTCAAAGAAGGCAAAGGCGGATTCAGTTATGTGAACAAGAAAATCGAGGATATCGTCGCTGCCGAGCGTGATGATTCGGTCGATATTGTAGTAACCGGATATCCAGCATTTCTGGCGCTGCTGGAGCAGTTCTCCGGACGTGGTGGTTTGCTCTTGCTGATCGCGATTGGTGTCATCGGCATCATTCACTATGAGGCATTCCGCACAATACAAGGACTGATACTGCCGCTGGTCACACCCATCGTTGCGGTGACCTGGGGCAAAGGCTTTATGGGACTCTCAGGTGTCCCTCTCGATATCTTTAACATGTCAACGCCCATTTTGATATTGGCAGTCGGGGCCGGGCATGCGGTGCAGATGCTTAAGCGTTACTACGAAGAATACAACCTGCTGCGCGAAAATCCCGACCTCTCGCCGCGCGAGGCGAATCGCATGGCTGTCGTTGAATCAATCGTCAAGATCGGGCCTGTGATGCTGACTGCAGGTCTGGTCGCCGCGGCTGGTTTTCTGTCGTTGATGATCTTTGACATCGTCTCGATTCGAGTCTTCGGTATTTTTGCTGGTGTCGGCATTCTGTCAGTACTGGTTATCGAAATGACCTTCATCCCCGCGTTGCGCGCTGTGCTACCGCCACCCGGTGAGAAAGAAGCTCGCATGGAACGCGAAGAGCGTATATGGGATCGCATCACCGGTTTTTATGCCGACCTGATATTGGGCGAAAAGCGCTCACGCATCTTCATCGCTACCGGCATCATCGTCGTGATCGCATTGGCCGGCATGACTCAGCTGAAAATAGAAAGCGCACTGAAGAAGTACTTCGATCCTGATCTGCCATTAATGGTGGCGGACAAGAAACTCAATGAGCGTATGGCGGGCACGAATAACGTCTACCTGATGATCGAAGGCGACAAGCCCGATGCGATCAAGGATCCGGCAGTCCTCAAAGCGATGGACGAATTGCAGACCTTCATCACGGCGCAGCCTAACATCGGCAAAGTGATTTCGATTTCCGAATTCATCAAGCGCATGAATCAGTCGATGAACGCGGACAAGCCCGAGTTCTTCCGTATTCCTGACCAACAAACCACGATTGCAGAGTACTTATTGATTTACTCGATGTCGGGTGAGCCTGGCGATTTCGATCCTTATGTCGACTACGACTACAAGATGGCGAATATGGTCATCTTCACGCACAGCGACAGCACAGCCGATCTGCACCTGCTCTGGAAAGACATACAGGGCTTCGTCGCCAAAAAATTTCCGCCGAATATACGCGTGAACATTGGCGGCAGCGTCGCTCAGAGCGCAGCGATCACCGAAGTCATCGTCAAAGACAAAATACTGAACGTGGCGCAGATCGCCACCGTGGTTTTCATTGCTGCGGCCTTGGTATTCCGTTCTTTGGTTGCAGGCGCGCTGGTAATCACGCCGCTATTGCTCTCGGTGCTGGTGAACATGGGACTGATGGGCTGGCTCGGCATGCGTCTGAATGTACCCACCGCGCTGACCTCGGCGCTGGCGATTGGTATCGGCGCCGATTATGCGATCTACATGCTGTTCCGACTGCGTGAAGAAATCGCGCGCGGCACCGATGTGGATGCGGCGTTCCGTAAAGTACTCAAGACAGCCGGTAAAGCCTGCCTGTTTGTGGCGTCGGCAGTCGCGGGAGGATATGCAGTGCAGGCAGGTTCACGCGGCTACTACCCGCACACCTGGAGTGCGATCCTGATCGGTACTGCCATGTTGGTGAGCGTAACTGCGGCACTGACCGTGATGCCGGCATTGGTGTTGAAATTTCGCCCGAAGTTCATTTTTAACGGAGGTAATGTGAACACGACATCCGGAAACAATCGCGCAGGTATGGCAATGGTCGCTGCACTCGGTCTGAGTGCCCTGCTGATGAGCATTGTGCCCAACAAGGCTTGGGCGCTGTCAGCCACTGAAATCATGGAAAAGAATTTCATGGTCGCAAAATACGCCGACTCCACCTCGGAGAGCACGATGACACTGACAAACAAGTCGGGTCAGAAACGTGTTCGCAAGACCTTCGGCACCAGCAAGCTTGAGCCGAACGGCATCGATAACAAACGCATGACGCGTTTTCTGGAGCCTACCGATGTCAAAGGCACCGTGTCCATGCTGATCGAGCACACGGACAAGGATGATGACATCTGGATCTACCTGCCCAGCGTAAAAAAAGTACGTCGACTGATTTCTTCCAACAAGAAAGACAGCTTTGTCGGTACTGATTTCTCCTACGGCGATGTGATCGGACACAAAGTCAAGGAATGGAATCACACAATGCTCAAAGAAGAAGATGTCGATGGCAGTCTCTGTTTCGTGATCGAGTCGATACCGAAAGATGCGACGATCAAAGCCAACACCGGCTACTCAAAGCGCGTCGCGTGGATTCAGAAAGACAATTTCGTCACGCTGAAATCAGTTGCCTACGATGAGGCAGGTGAACTGCTCAAAGAAGCGCGCTACAGCCATTACAAAGAAGTCGATCCAGTCAAGAAAAGATGGCAGGCGGGCATCCTAGAAGCGCGCAATATTCAAACGGGTCACAGCACCGTCATCGCGATTGATAATTTTAAGGTCAATATCGGCGTGAAGGATGATTACTTCACTACCCGATACATGGAACAACCGTAATGCTTTCTGGCAGTCAAGGGCAGCAGATAGTCGCAAAGAGACCTCGGCTAGCCGGGGTCTCTTTGTATCTCTCGGCAGTACTAATGAATAGCGGATTCAATTGCGCGACTGCACAGGAACCGCCGCCTGCAGCGCAACAGCCTGCCGAATCTCCCGGCGATGTGAAGAAAACGCCCAACATCGCGGACCAGAAAACAACCCCCGACGCCGTGACGAATTTGGTACCGGATAAGGTACCGGACATGGCACCGAACTTGGCACCAGATCTGGCACCAGCCGACAATGCCGCTGATCGTCGCCCCACTCTGCTCAGCAAACTGAATACGTTCGGTCTAACCGGCTCGCTGCGCAGTGGCTACTGGTCTTCCAATCGTCTCTACGATGATCGCGGGAATATCGGTACGGCGTCGACTTGGCTAAAACTGGAAAAACGTTTCGAGAATGGGCTGGGCATATTTGCCGAGGCCTACAGTGGCCGCGAAGATTTTCGTAGTGATGGTAATGGCATCACTCGCGTCCGCGAGGCGTATCTGGATGCACGTAGCGGCGCGCTGGATTTTCGTATCGGTCAGCAGATCATTGCGTGGGGCCGCACCGACCGTCTTAACCCCACCGACAATCTCACACCGCGTGATACGCGTTTGTTAGCGGCCGATATTGATGAAGACCGTTTCGGATCACTGGCGGCGAAAGCCTCGTGGAATCTGGATGCCTTTACCAGCGTGACGGGTGTGTGGCTGCCTGAATTCCGACCTAACCGCGTCTTCCTGCGCTCCGGTGTTTCGGAAGTCATCCCAACGGGCTCACGCAACTGGGCATTGAAACTGGATCAATCGGGCAAAGCGGTCGACTGGTCCGTGTCGTATTACGATGGTTACGATCTTTCGGGTGATCTATCAGCGTCCTACGTGTATCGGCATTACCGCACGCGCGTGATTGGATTTGATACGGCCACTACCCGGGGTGCCTGGCGTTTTGCATTAGAGTCGGCATACACCCGCACCGAAGATCCGGATGGCACGCTGGCTTATGTGAAAAATCCTTTCGTTTACACCGTGCTGGGTATCGAACGAGATTTCGGCAACAACACCAGCGGCATCGTGCAGCTATTTAATCGCCGAGTAATGCATTATCAGGCGCCCTCCGCTGCCGAGCAGCTGCATGCGATCCTGACCTCGCAGCTCGATCGCGATCAGAACGGCGTGAGTGTGCGCATCGCAAAAAAATGGTGGAATGAAACGCTGGAAACTGAGCTGTCGGGCTCAGCACTGCTGGAGCGACGCGGTTACCTGATTCGCCCACGGCTAAGTTATGCGTGGAGCGATCAGATCAAACTGCTGGCGGGCTACGAGTATTTTGGTGGCAGCAGCAACACGCTGTATGGGCTATTGAAACGGAATCGTTTGCTGTTTACTGAGCTACGATATTTTTTCTGAGGCAGGTGCTGAAGCACCCGCCTCACACTAGTGAAACTCAGTCAGCAATTCCCCCGCCAGTGGCGGATCCTGCAACAAGCCCTTGCTGTCCACTAGCCGCCGTCCATTCACCCAGACGCCATGCACACCCAGCGCATCGGTATCGAGCCGGGGTGCGCCGCCGGGCAAATCGAACACGCGTTTTTTCGGGCCACGACCGACGGTCGCCGGATCGAACAACAGCAAATCGGCCGCATAACCCTCTCGTATCAAACCGCGGTTCTGCAAGCCGAGAATCTGTGCGGGTCGTGCAGTGATCTGATGCACCGCATCGGTCAAACGCAGCTTGCCAAGATCACGCGCCCAATGCCCCATCAGATGTAAGCCGAAGCCAGCGTCATTAAAAAAGGTCAGGTGCGCACCGGCATCGCTCAGGGTAACCAGACTGTGGGGATGATTCAGTAATGCGGCCACAGCATCGGCATCGCTGTTCAACAAAATGGCCGTGAAGACGGTTTGCAAATCTTCAGCCAGCGCCAGATCGAGCGCGACATCGAGTGGGTCTTTATTCTGCTCGCGCGCGAGTTCCGCCACGCTGCGCTGCTCGAAATGCGCATGCTCGGGCAATCGAGTCTCGACCACATGCACCTTGTCCCACTCATTGTTAAACAAGCGGAATGACGTGGGCGCGGCCAGTTCGTCGCGCACACTTTGCCGAAACGTAGGATCCGCCAATTTGGCTTTGAGTGCGTCATGGGAAAGACCGAGCGCCGGTTTCCAACTAGCGAGACCTTCCACCGGGTACGGCGAATGAAACGTGAAATCCATCGTCAACGGGCAGCAGGACACTTGGCCGACCAGAGGCGCACCGCGCGTATTGGCCTCGGTGATCGCCTTCAGATCATTGAATACGGCATTGGGATTGGTGGGATTGTGCAGCAAGGCTGCGATCATCACTGGCCGGCCTGATGCAACCGCCATCTCCTCGAGGAAAGGGATAGGCATCTGACCGCCCTTGGTCACCATATAAATGCCCTGCCCCTGATGACCCATCGCTTTGATCAGCGACATCATTTCATGATCGCTGGCCAGACGCGATGGCATGGGCAAACCACCCTCACCGTTATGCGCCGGACTGGTGCTGGATGCAAGGCCAATCGCACCGACCGCCATCGCTTCTTTCACGAGATCGACCATCTGGGCAATCTCATCTTCCGTAGCCTCGCGCTTGTTCGCCTGATCGCCCATCACCCAGGTGCGAACGGAGGAGTGTCCAATGTAGGCAGCTACATTGACCGCACAACCGCGCTTGCGCAGCAGATCAAGGTATTGCGGAAAAGTTTCAAAACCCCAGTCGATACCGTTGCGCAGTACATCGAGAGACATACCCTCGACCTGCGTCAGGTGACGCATGGTGAGATCACGATCAGCGGGCTTGCAGGGCGCGATGGTGAAGCCGCAGTTACCGATCACGGCGGTGGTCACACCCATGGCCGGCGACGGTCGCACGAACGAATCCCAGGTAATCTGTGCATCGAAATGCGTGTGGCTGTCGATAATGCCGGGCATCAGCGCCAGCCCATCAGCATTCAGCGTCTCAGCGGCCGTGACAGGGAGATCCTTCCCCACGCCGACGATCACACCTGCCTTAACCGCCACATCACATACCGTGGGTTCCTCACCGCTGCCATCGAAGACAGCGGCTTTTTGAATCAGCAAATCAACATTCATCATGACTATCCGGTAAAACGAAATTTGGTTCGACATTTCGGGGAAGTCTTTTTCCCCGAAAAAACGTTACTTTACCGGATGATGCTTGATTGCTTAAAAAATGGGCAGGTCGCATACCGGAGATCATATCCAAAACGCGTGAGAACGCGCTTTTAAACTGAAAACTACTCTTACTCAAAATAACCATTGGTATATTTGAACAGGAGAGTTTGTATTGCGAATAAATCAGTACTTCCTTTAGTAATCGCCAGCACTCCTTCAGTCCCACATTAAAAAGCCTCAGAGCTACTTTAGCGAAGTGAGCATTTGAGAATATCTGGCGAAACAAATGCGGTAATGTGAAAATTACAGAGCAAAACTATAGTTTGTAGAAGCGATGGAAATCAACCGTAAATCAATAACAATTCATATCGGGCACTGCAAGACTGGCTCGAGTTTTATCCAATCATCATTAGATAAAAGCGTAGATCGATTATTTCATCACGGAATAAGTTATCCATCGTCGAATGACCGTAAAACTGTTTCTGACTCGTACATTCGAAGCGGTAATACTCGCGCAAAAGAGTTAGTCAGTACCAGCAAGAAGTTTGCTACAAATTCCTCTGGCGCCACACCTGTTTTGCTGCTTTCGAATGAGCTTCTCTATAATAATTTTGCAACGAATGAAGATTATTTTCGACTTCTTAGTGCTTTGGATGCCAGCGTTCGCATAATTCTGTTCACGCGAGATCCGCTAGATTATGCAAGATCTAGTTACAACCAACTTCTAAAGCGACACGGCTATGTCGATACTTTTGATGAGTTTATCGGCCAATTCGACTACTTCGACCTACTATTTTCTTTTCTTGAGCTGGCAAAACGCCACAGTATTGCGGTAGATTTTGTCAACTATTCGAACATCAAAGAGCCTATTCTCGATAAGTTTTCAGATTTGATCGGAGTGCCTCGAAATACCTTGGAGGCTCCGGATGTTGATGTTGTTAATCGGTCTTTATCAGAAGTTGAAATGTATATCCAGCAGCAATTTAATAAAAAATATGGTCGTGAAGCTCGCAAATTCGTTGCTTATCCCCTCTGCGAGAAGCTTCCTTATATAAAAAACGGATTCCCATCTCTTTCAGAAGAATGCTTTTCTCAGTTTCAAGCAAAGATGAATCAGAAGATATCAATATTCAATGACAAGTACACATTAAACGAAGATCAAAAATACAACCTCATCACTGATGCACACTATTCATCATTTTTGTCAAAAAATAACAAGATTCCAGGTGAATTTTTAATAACTTCTGAGCAACTTGATGTCTTGGTAGATTCACTGCACAGTGAATTAGTTAACCCTCTTACTGCCATCAAACGCTGGGCAAAATGGAAAATAAGCCAGTACAAAAATTATGCTGCCTGATGCTTTAAAAAATTCAGTCAAGAGCGAGTCGAGCAAGCTCAGACACGCTATCCAGCAATGATTCTCTCCCAGTCCGATAGTCTGGTGCCTCTGGTGCCTCATAAGGACTGTTAATTCCTGTCATATTCGGAATCTTCCCTTCGCGCGCTTTCTTGTACAGACCCTTCACATCTCGCTGCTCGCAGATGTCGAGTGGCGTATCGACATATACCTCGATGAAGCTATCACTACCAATCAATTCGCGCGCCATCGCGCGTTCGCGTCGGAAGGGTGAAATGAATGCAGCGAGTACGATCAGGCCTGCATCAATCATTAACTTCGCGACTTCGGCAACGCGCCGAATATTTTCTACCCGGTCTTCGTTAGAAAATCCCAGATCTTTGCTGAGACCTTGACGAATAACATCGCCATCCAATACATAAGTTCTTAAACCCTGCTGGTGCAGTGCGACTTCCAGTGCGTTGGCGAGAGTAGATTTCCCCGATCCTGATAAACCAGTAAACCAGACCACCCTACCTCTGTGGCCATTCAGTGCTTCCCTTTGGTGTCGTGAAATTATCATTGATTTCTTATGAACATTTTGTGCGCGCCTAAGCTTGTGTGGCTGATCATTCCGCAAGCGATAGTAGGCTCGTTGATTCGATTCTCCAGAATGAATCTATCCATCTCATGTGACCATTCGTAGGTCACAAATGCAGCGTGGGGACCATCTAGGGAACCAGATTGATCGGCAGACAGAGCTGATAGCCCACACCCCAAACTGATTTGATAGCCGGCTCCGCTTCATCCGATTGTGCCGATCGAATTTTCTTGCGCAAGCGGGCGACCAATTCCTCCAGTGCGTGCTTGCTGATGATGTCATCGGCAGTCTGCCCGGTACACACGTCGCACAAGGTCGCTGAATCCAACGTATTGTCGTGCGCTTGAATGAGTGCCACCAACAATATCTTCTCGCGCATCGTTAGACGCAGCGCAGAAGACAAGCCGGGGCCTTGCAAGGTGCGCTGCCTGAGACTTAGCGACAACGCATGGTCATCCTTCGCAGGCTTGACCCGCCGACCCAAGCTGCGAAGTATCATCACCAGCTCGTCAGGTACGACGGGTTTAGTGAGATAGACATCAGCACCCCCAACGCCATAGCCAGCGATTCGGTCATTGAGTGTCACTCTGGCCGTCATGATTACAATGCCAGCATCAGGTAGCGTCTGCCGCAAACGATTGGACAGACTCAGACCATCTTCACCCGGTAGATTGAGGTCAATGACGAAGATATCGACCGGCCTGTGAGTAATAAGATCATCCAACGCACGCGCAGAATTCACCGCGTTGACCAAAAAGCCATGACTGCTCAGGTGATCACTCACCTCTGCACGCAATAACTCATCATCCTCGACGAGTGCAATCGACATGGTCGGTTGTGGCGGCATGATATTGACCAGCTGTTGATTTTTCAATTGGGTACCTTGACCGTGAATGTAACTGTGTCGCGAGCGAACTTGAAATCTACACTCGCACCAATCTTTGCAGCCGCCGCCTTTACAAGGCTCAGCCCCAACCCCAAGCCCGGCACGGCGATGGAATTCGGATGTCGGTAATACCTTTCAAAGACCCGGTCTTGATCAGGCATTCCGAAAGTACCAACCGCATTACTGATTTCGAAACACACCGATGCAGTTTCACTCGCCTCCGATTCAACCTCGGTCTGACTTAATGCCGGCATGTTGGTACGTTTGACGGAAATCGCGATGTCGCCACCGGCGTGACCGTACTTGTATGCGTTGTTGATGAGATTGCCGAAAATGACTGTTAGCATTTCACGATCTGCATTGAATCCCAAATTTTCTTCTACGTCGAGACGAAATCTACTTTGCTCGACATACGTCTCAATCAACTCTTCAATCAGTTCTGCTGCCGGTGAGATCATCACAGAAGAGACGATTTCATAGCGATCCAAACGCGCCGAAACTGCCACGTGCTCAATCAAATTATTCATGCGATTGACACACTGATCAATATGCCGCAACTTCTGTGTGGCCGCTTGATTGTCATGCATCTGCTCTTTCAGTGCCCTTGAGGCAAATGTAATCGTACCGAGAGGGTTTTTAAGATCATGCGTCAGCAGGTCAATCATGGTGTTCCTGTCGGACAGCAAGGCTGCGTAAGAATCAGCTTCGATTTTCTCAATCCGAATCTGATTGATTTCATCTGCTTTTTGTTTCTCTCTATATTCTTCCTCGAACTTGATCAGCAAAAATATGATGGCGCCCACAGCCAATCCGTTCAAACGCCAATCTGAAATATTTTGAATTGGTCCAACAAAACTATTGAAAGGATTTAAAAATATGCTTCCCACTAGCACTGGGAGCAGTACCAGATAAAACAAAATGAATGCGGCGAAAAGCAAAACCTTAATATTTTTTAATAGCCCCTTGGATTTGAACATTCCGTAGAGATGTATGCTCGGATAAATCGAGAAAATAAGCAAATTAAACCGGATGGAAAAATTTTTGTACTCGGTGAATAAAAGTACCGAGTTCAACACGCAGGCTGCGAGGATGACATAGACCATCGTGAAATACAGTCTTGAGTCACAGTAAGCTTTAATCACAACAAAGATCGTGAGTATGGAAAAAAAGCTTCGGAGGATGAACATCGAGTAAGGCAACGTATCCAGCAGCTCTGGCGGCAAATCAAAAAACCATGTTGATAGGAATCCGTAAATACTCAGAAGATAAAGAAAAATACTGGCTTGAATGCCAACAAAACAAACCGTTATACTAGAACGGTATTTGATAAGCCAAAAAATCCCAATGACCAGCATGACGCTTGCCAAGGTCAGGGATATAAAAATACGCTTGATCCGATCGGCGGTAACTGCAGAAAGCTTTTGCAGGCTCACGACTTCCGTATCCAGTATCAGAAAATTGGTCGTCTGGATTTTGAGATAAATGGTATTTGACTGCGATGTAATCTCACGCAAATTAACGCAGTAATAATCATCTGCGCATGATTTTTCTCGCTGCGGAAACAAGTCACCCACCGTCTGAAACTGCCACTGGCCGCGATCGAATTCGTATACTTCGATCTGGTTGGCGTCATGCGGTCCGATGCGCAGAATCATCTGCTTTATCGCAGCGTTAGCCGCTGAAGATGCTACCCCAGGCGAAATGCGCATTCTTACCCAGACAGGCGCCGCTTGGTAGCCAAGATTCAATCGCTTTTCAAAAGCTTTGAATGGCGCCTCTGGGATTGAATTAATGTCAAATTGAGAATTTTTGTCGACAAAGAACACTTGTTCAACTAGGGGGTCGTCCGATGCCATTGCGTTGTTAGCGCAGCAGATCCAGATGCATAGGGACAAAAGATACCGTAGCTGTCTCAGCAAGGGAGGACAGCTTCCAACACCCAAAAAAATAACCCTGTTGTTCAAATTAAGACCACCAAGAGAAAGCTTGTCAAAGACGAAAATAACGATGAGCCATCATTAGAATCTGGCGTTCATTGATTCACTGAAAAGTCATTGCATTGTAACCCCGCCAAATCCATGAGAAATCATGGACGCTCATGGGCAGGAATATGATTTACGCCGCACTCGCCACGGAGAATCAAAGCTATTTGATTATCAATGCTCTGGAGAGTTATCAACTGCTTATCGAACTCTCATTAGAATTTATCAGCGATTGTTTAAAACATCCCGTACAAAGGATGGTCTGGTATCGCCGAAACTACCATTCCCAGACTGTCACGCCCTCAATGGCTGAAGACCCGAATCAGATAAACAGAAAAAAGCCGTTGAGTGTAACCAGCGTACCCAAAACGAAAACGACGCTGGAGCCACCCACCGACATTTTTGATTTAAAAAGCAACCCAAAGAAAGAAAGGAAAAAACCGAGCATGAGGATACCGTTGGCTAAGCCAAACCATTTCAGTTTCAGCAGCTGTATGGCACTCTGATTTTCATAAACCTTAATCTTTGCTTTCAATGAGGTTTTACTTTCATTGCCATCGGCACCTGATTCTATTTTTTGTGCTTGGGTGCGATAAGTCTCCGCACTGGTTTTTGAAAGCTCGCGCAAGTCGCCGCTATAGCCTTCGTTTTTCGAGACGATATGATCCATGAGGTCTGCCGTCAGATTGAAAGCGCTCTGTTGCACGGTAAGCGTTTCCACTGACATATGAGTCGTTGACGACATTAACTGGTTCGTCATGAAGGTGTTTTGGGCTTCGGACAGTCCAAAACTGGAAAACCCTTGCGTGATAATCAGACCGGTCGTGAGCGCGGCAAGTACTTTTCTAGTTTTATCCACGACAGGCGCCGTCACGGACTCCGTAGCGATCTGCTGTTGTCTCTCAGTCATATCAAAATTCCTTGCCAATGGTGTAAGTACAATATCGTTTACTTGAGATTGCGTAGTTGTTTGAATTGACGGCTTTACAAGAGACAGCGTAAGCGCCGCAGGTCGGTCTGGTCTGATCGTGACCATCTCTAGTGCCACCGCTCGTTTATTGGTATGGCGTACGTCGATAGACTCGAACTCATCCAGATTGTCATTGAGTGATCCGGTCCAGCTTTTCAGATAACCCATGCGCGCATTCAGTTGTAATTCTGGGTCATTCGCACCTTGATCATCTCGCAAGGCAATAACTTCGTTGTCGGAATCACTGTCATTAAGCTTCTTGCCACCGCCAGCTGTCGCATCGCGAAGGTGAGGTGACTTGGCGCCAGTGTTGGCATCTTCAGACTTTCTAAAATCAACGTCGCCATCGCCATCGCTAGTTTTTCGAAGGTCGGACTCACCCTCGGCATCGCGCAAATGATGCTTTTTTATTCCAGACTGTCCTTTGCTTATTTGACGCTTGTCGCTATCGCCTTCGCCATCTTTCAGTTGACGTGTTTCTGCTTCGCCGTCTGCGTCCCTTAGGCGCCGCATGTCGGAGTCACCGTCCGCATCACGCGAACTGCGTATGTCTGAATCACCCTCAGCATCGCGCTGACGCCGTATATCGGAGTCGCCTTTCGCATCACGTAGACCTCGCGTATCCGACAGACCACTCTCGGCATCGCGCAGATTACGTATGTCTGACGCCCCCTGCGCATCTTTCAGACGCCGTGTGTCCGACTCACCGTCTTCCGCATCGCGCAGGCGGCGCGTATCCGACTCACCACCCTCCGCATCGCGCAGGCGGCGCGTATCCGACTCACCACCCTCCGCATCGCGCAGGCTGCGCGTGTCCAACTCGCCACCTTCCGCATCGCGCAGATTACGAATATCAGACATACCCTGTGCATCAGGTAGCTTCAGCTTACGATCATCCTTTGGCGCATCGGCCGTTTGACTGGCAGAAATATCAGGCGCGCTTGTATTGGCTGATTTCTTTACTTGATTTTTATCTGGTTCAGACGGCGTCTTTTTTTCCGGACTCGCCGTTGCGTCACTGTTGCTGCTATTTTCAGAGGCCCTGGCGTTGGCAGCCATGAGGTCCATACCGCCTGCGGATTTGGCCTGACTCTCAAAGGAATCTACATTTTTTTCGAGCTTGTTGACGATTTCATTGGAAATTTTTCCAGCGGGTGCAGAAGCCGGCGAAGCCTTCACATTTTCATTGACAGCACTGGTCCCGGCAGCGGCAAACTGTTTTTGCTCGTCGGTGTTGATCGTATTGCGTACCACCTCGCCTTTTTTTCCTGACTTTGATGCGGCGCGAATATCAACAGGCCGTTCGTTTTTGATGGTCAGGTTGCTATAGTGTTTTTTGAAATTCGCGTCCGATATATCAAAACCAGCCAGCATACGGCGAAACAAATCCTGCTCAAGCCGGTCAACATGCCCATCCGACAGCATGATATCGACCACATTCACCAGGATGCATAATTTTTGCTGGTGATTCAAGGTAGAACTGACTTCGCTCATGAAGTCAGAAAATTTAGTGCGTTTGACGTATTTCAGTGCCTCCGGGAGAAGATTTTTTGATCCTCTCAATGCCACATTGATCTGACCAATTTCCTCTTTTGCCATCTCACCATCAACACTCATCATGTACAGCATGCTCACCACGAGAGCGCGTACCGGCGTCATTTCACCGCCTGCCGTATCCGTATTGGCGCCGAAGACAGAGTGTTTGTGTTTTAGTGAAATCGTGTCGAAGTAAGGCTTGAAGGAATTTTTGTCATGGCCCAAGCTGCTCAGCATGCGAGAGAACAAAATCATCTCTGACTTTGAAAAATCTCCATCCGCCATGCTGCAATCACAGACGTTGAGCAAGATACAGAGGCCGTCATCGCCATCAACCTGTTGAGGCATTTCAGCCAGAAATTCATCGACAGTTTTTGATTCGATGTATATCAGTCCTCTTTGCAGAATCTGCTGATCATCGCCAAACACGGAAAGCAGCTGATTGCACTCCTGCTCTGAAATCTCATCATCGGCTGCCATCATGTAAAGAATGGCGACGATCAGAGAAAGATAGGGGGTAAGTTGGATTGAACCGCCACCGCTAGACGAAACAAATCCTTCGTCCTCAGAGAGACTTTTCAGCAAACGATTGAAAAGATTTTTTTTTCCCATCACAGACGCAAGCTCGCAAATTGGCAATGAATACCGGCGTATTTATCCGATGGCATCGGATGTCGCGAGTGAGTCTGGATGCTACTTGTAAGGGCGACGTGTCAGCGCTACAAATTTCACAATAACTCTCAAATACTCTCTTTTTTAAAGAGTGTTTGAGAAATATGTCAAATTGCTACGTGGTCTGCCAGCGATTGCCAGCGGCGCTCGTATCATGAGAACGCGTGGAATAGTGGCATTACAGAGAATTACATTGATTTTTTGGAGGATGAGAGTAATGCGAGAGCAATGAGCTACTTTCTCGCACACAGCACCATATTGGTCGCTGTGGTGGCAACAGTCTCCACTGTCGAAAAACCCGCCTGCTGCAATACCATGCCGAGTTTTGCAGGTCCTGCCTGTGCACCGAGTGCCAGCCCGACTTCCTGCGCCATCGATGCCGGTACGCAGCCCATGGTGGAGGCGGTATAAAACATCTGACCAACAATATTGAAATTATCTTCCAACTTGTCATTGGCAAAAGGTTCGATGATGACCAGCAGACCATCTTCTTTCAGTTGCCGGCAGGCGTGTTCGGCGGCACCAATCGGATCGCCCATGTCATGCAGACAGTCGAAAAATGCAATCACATCAAACGATCCGCTGTAATCCTTGGCACTGCGCGTTTCATACTGAATGCGCTCGCTGAGACCTGCATCTGCTGCCAGACGCTTAGCCTCTTCGATCGACGGACCATGAAAGTCAAAGCCATGTACTTGAGCGCTGGGAAAATGCTCGGCAATCAGCATGGTGGAGACACCGTGACCACAGCCGACATCCGCAAAACTGCCGCCGGCAGCGAGTTTTTCAGTCAATGCGGGTATTTGCGGCAGCCAGCGTGACACCAGATTGGATTTGTAGACTGGCTTGAAAAAACGAGCAGTGCCACGGAAATAGCAGGGATGATGCTCGCCCCAGGCCAGACCTTCGCCTGTTTTAAAGGCGGCGCGCACTTTGGGCTCGTCCATCACCAGCGATGCCACGCTGTCATAAGCGCCAATCATTAATGCGGTGCTGTCTTCATAGGCGAAGACAGCGGCCTGCTCTTCGCTCAGAAAAAACTGACCTTTATCGCTATCGTACGATGCATAGCCGGCGGCACACATCGCACACAGCCACTCCAGGCTATAGCGATCATGAATGCCGGCTGCTTTGGCAAAGCTGGCGTTGTCGCAAGGCCCAATGTCGGCCAGCTGAGTGAACAATCCCAGCTCATCACCAATACGCATCAGCGGCACTAACTGTGCGGCGGCGACGTTTTGAAATACCTTCCATTGCAATGCTTTGAGCGCTTTGGTATCCATTGATCTGTATCCCTTGATGAGTGTCGCGATCATGCGCGAATGACCCAATGTACTTGCGAATCGAAGAACGCCACTCTATTGCCAAATAACTATCGCAAGGCCAGCGCACCCTGCGTGTAACTGTCCGTCTACGTTGACTTCCTTACGGTGAAGCAAAGCGATTAGAATCTCCCCATTGACGATGATCCTATTAACACGCTGATTTTTGCATTAAAAAAAAGCCAAACAGCAACTTACGAAAATGAACCACTCGCCATGCCTTCTGCCATTATTTTCGACACCGAAGCAACGGGCATCATTGAGCCCGCCATCATTGAAGCCGCATGGGTAGCGGTTGATAGCCTGAAACCCTTCACGCTCGGCGAGACTTTCCATCAACGCTACCAACCCGGTAAGCCCATCAGCCTTGGCGCATTGGCGACGCACCACATCATGGATGAAGAGCTGGTCGACTGCCCGCCCGCCAGCAGCTTCCGCCTGCCCGACGATCTACAGTACCTGATTGGCCACAATATTGATTTTGACTGGCAGGCGATAGGCCAGCCTGAAGTTAAACGCATCTGTACCTTGGCACTGGCCCGCAAAGTCTGGCCAGAGGTAGATTCACACAGTCAAAGTGCCCTGCTCTATTTTCTGGAACGGAAAACCGCCAGAGAACGTCTGCGCGAGGCGCACTCTGCTGTTGCCGATGTGGGTATCTGCGGCACGATTCTCGATCACGTCTGCCACAGGCTGGAGATCACTCATATGGAATCGCTCTGGGCCGCCTCGAAAAATGCGCGCCTGCCTACCCACATGACTTTTGGCAAACACAAAGGTCTGCCGCTGGCCGAGGTACCCAAGGATTATGTTCGCTGGTTACTAGACCAAACGAATGTCGATCCCTTCCTACGACAGGCCTTCATGGCACTCGATGGAAAGAAAAACTAGCAACAACGCTTTACGCATTGCCAATCTTTAGATCCGATGTCTGTATTTCGATTTTTTTAACTGATAAAAATTTGAAAAAAAGGCTAGACCCCGTTCTCTGTTTATATGGAAACTGCGAAAAATAACAAACGCGTGATGATTGCCGGTGGCGGTATCGCTGGACTGACGATGGCATTGACACTTCACCAGCTCGGTATTCAATGCACAGTGTATGAATCAGTCCGACAAATACAGCCTCTGGGCGTGGGCATCAATATTCAGCCAAATGCCGTGCGCGAACTTTTTGAACTGGGTATCGGTCCCGAAGTACTGGATCAGGTGGGTATTCAGGCACAAGAGTGGGCGCTGGTTGGACTCAATGGCAAGGATGTTTATGCCGAACCGCGCGGACTAAAGGCAGGTTATCAGTGGCCACAATATGCAGCCCATCGCGGTAAGCTGCATGTACTGCTGTTTGATACCGTCATTGCGCGACTGGGTGAATCGTCCGTGCGTCTGGGTCAGCGAATTACCGGGTATGAGAAACATGCCGACGGCACTGTGTCAGCGATTATTGAACACGCGAATGGCGACATCACTCGCGAACAAGGTGATTTGTTGATCGGTGCCGATGGCATTCATTCATCCATACGAGCGCAAATGCATCCGGATCAGCCACCCATACACTGGGGTGGCACCATCATGTGGCGCGGCACCACTCTGGCAAAACCGATAAGAACAGGGTCGAGCTTTATTGGACTGGGTACGCACAAACACCGCATGGTCATCTATCCGATTTCCCAACCGAATAAGGATGGACTGGCGGCCATCAACTGGATTGCGGAACGCACCGTCGACAGTTCGACAGAATGGCAAAAAAGCGGCTGGTTCAAACCGGTAGCGATTTCCGAATTCGCTTCGTATTTCGATGAATTCAGATTCGACTGGCTCGATGTGCCCGATCTTTTGGCGCGGTCAGATATCGCCTATGAGAACCCCATGATCGACCGCGACCCCATCCCCTACTGGAACGACGGACCGGTTGCGCTCATGGGTGATGCCGCACATGCGATGTATCCGACTGGCTCCAACGGGGCCAGCCAAGCCATCGTGGATGCGCGGGTATTGGGGGCGTCTCTGGTTAGATTGGGGACAACGCCAGCAGCGCTGGCGGCCTTCAACGCCGCACTGTGTGGGCCGATATCCGAAGTTGTTCTGCGCAATCGCGGTGATGGTCCTTTTGGTCTGCTGAAAATTGTCGATGATCGTTGCGGCGGTCATTTCACCACCATTGATGATGTCATTCCGCAGGCAGAACGCGACGAATACATGGCCACCTATAAAAAAGCGGCTGGATTTTCAAGAGACCTGCTCAACCAAGCCGCCCCCACCATCGCACCTGAAAAATATGAGGTGCGGTTCGCATGATGTGGCGATATCTGGGCTGCGTCAGCCTAATGATCACGATGCTGTTGGTCCCCTTCAGGCTGAGTGCCACCGATAAAAATGCAGGTAAAGAATCTGAGCCGCTCGTATTTTGGGCGGTCAACGAAGGGGGCGCGAGGATTTACCAACCCAATATCGCCGCATGCGCAAAAATATCCGGCTTGTCGGCGCAATACGCGGACGGCGTATCGAATAGATTCAATGTGCCCGCTTACACGCTCAAAATCGCGTCCATAAAACCCGATGCCGATCAGAATAACTGCACGTTGATAATAGAAACGCCAGCAGGTCTCAAAGAATGCGCGCTTGGTTCCGTGATCAGAACCTTTGGTGGCGATTATCTCGCGCACACTTACCAGCAGTTTGGCGATGGCCGTGTGACATTTTTAAGCGGTGACTGTCACTAGGGTGCATGCTTTTTTAGACCCCGACGATGACGCTGTTATACTTTTAAATATAATTATTTCAATCACGGCCGGAGCTATCTTTAATGAAAAAAATCATTCTGCTACTGGCACTTGCACTGAATACTGCCGCCGCGCACGCGGAATGGACGAAAATTGATTATTCGTCGAATGAAGTGACGCTCTACATTGACCGGAGTACCGCCGAAAAATCAGGTCCCAGAATGGTGCTGATATGGCATATCGCCGATTACGCCACGCCACAAGATATACAAGGTAAGCCTTTCAAGTCCATCAAGTTCCGCCAGGACTACAACTGCGACAAAGGCCTGTTCCGCGACATGCTGCGCTCATGGCACAGGGAAGGAATGGGTAACAGCATCACCGTGAGCTGGACGCATGGCCCGTGGGGATGGACTGCACCTGAGCCCGGCAGTGCCGATGAGGCACTGGTTCGTGCTGCCTGCAGCGGTCGATAAAGGATTTAAAGCGACTGTACAAAGGCAATCAAATCTTCACGCTCGCGTTTGGAGAATTTTGTAAAAACATCCCGCGAAACACTGGCCTCACCGCCGTGCCATACGATCGCTTCAAGTAAGTTGCGTGCGCGACCATCATGCAGGAAGCTGGTGCTGCCATTGACTTGTTTGGACAAGCCTATGCCCCACAAAGGTGGTGTGCGCCAGTCAGCACCCGTAGCACGGAAATCAGGCCGGCCATCAGCGAGACCCGGCCCCATGTCGTGCAAGAGCAAATCGGTATAAGGCCGGATAGTACGGTCTGCGAGCGCGGGTAGCGCATCAAACTTGCCCGTCCTGAGTTCGGGCACATGGCATTGCGAACATCTGGCGGTGTCGAAGAGCTTTTCGCCTCGCTTGACGGTTGGCTTGTCGCGATCGCGAGGCGCCGGCGCATCCAGCGACAAAGTCCAGAACGTCAGCGGTTCCCAAAGTTCATGACGCAGTTCGGCTTTACCGCTGAATTTTTCATTCAGACATTCCTTTTGTACTGGCGGGCAATTCTGCTCGAGATACAGCGGCGAGGTGATGCCTATGTCTGCGAGAAATGCATTCGCAATCTGTTGTTTGATGCTGGGCTGATTGGCTTTCCAACCAAAGCGGCCAATTGAAGTTTTGTCATTGATATCGTCACGCACGTAATTGGGCCGACCATTAAGGCCCTGCGATTTTTGCAGTTCAGCCAGCGCCAGAATATCGCTCTCGCTCACCGCCTCCAGATAACCCAATCCAAAAATCGGCTGTGAATTCCGCAACGACATCATCACACCGTCGGCCAAAGGGCCGAAATTAAGGTGCTTGATCTCGACCACAGGCTTACGCAACTCCACGGTCGAACCATCAGCAAAACGAAAACTTTGCTTTTCCCAGCGCACATGGACTTCGCCCTCACCGGCTCTCGCCGACTTGTCCTTGCGTTGCACGGTATCAAACGACTGCATCTGCAACCCATAGTGCGGATCCGGATTGGGCGAGCCATAAGGCCCCTCGCCCGGAATCGACAAGCGCAGGGATTGAATGAACAAGGGACCACCGTCGGTATCGAGCGACTTGCCTCGCCCAGCTTGCACATGACAGGACACACAGGAAGTCGCAAGAAAGCTCGGTCCCAGTCCCCACTCGCCACCGCCGGGTCCGGGACGGGACAAGTCCCACCATTGGGAAATCACATCATTGGGCACAGCCAGCCAGAAGGTGTTGAAGACTTTCTCGCCGTCGCGGAAGCGCTTTTTTTGCTCTGGCTGCAATCCCGGCACGGGCTGCAGATACGAGGCGTGGATGACAACCGCTTGAGGCGGTGGGGGCAAGTTTTCCGTGATAGCGGTGAGTTGTACTCCACACAGCAATACGAAAATCAGGCCATTGACGATATTTTTCATTATTGTTATCCCGCACATCAAACCAAGGTACCCAGTTAGTCCGACCGCGGCGCTGGGAGCGATTACCTGGTCGGCTGGCACATCAAAGGTAAAGTATGACCTATGCCGCAGACGAACTTATTGTAGCCATCTTTTGCGATTGGTCTATTTTCGCTGTCCTAGCAGATGCGCTACCTGGTGCACTATCCGGTGCACTATGCGGTGCATTATCCGGGGCAGCGTGAGGCGGCCACTGCAATGTCAGCGATCTTGGTTTTGAACGAGTGCGAAAAACTGATCGACCGGTAAAGCAGGACTGAACAGATATCCCTGGTACAGAGCGCAGCCGTGAAGATGCAGAAAATCTTTTTGTTCTTCCGTCTCCAGACCCTCGGCAATGACCTCAAGTCCTAGGCTATGCGCCATACCGATAATGGTTTTGACCACGATTTGATCACCCGGCCGGGACAGCATATTGGATACGAAGGATTGATCGATCTTGAGCTGATCAAGCGGTAATTGAATCAAACTAGAGAGCGATGAATAGCCTGTACCAAAATCATCCAAAGAAAACTGCACACCCAGCTCCCTGATTTTTTCCATTTTTGCGCGCGTCTCGTCGATGCTGTGCATCATGCTCTCGGTGAGTTCGAACTTGATGCGCGCTGGATTAATGCCGCTTTCAACGATAACGCGGGTGACTTCATCAACAAAACCCATCTGTTTAAACTGGGCGGCACTGACATTGATGGCAATCTGAATGTCTTTCATAAGAGGGTCAGCATCCCAGAGCCGGATTTGCCTGCACGCGTCGATGAGTACCCACAGTCCTATCGACAAAATTAGTCCTGATTCCTCGGCAATATGAATAAAGTCTTTCGGACCGATGAGGCCACGCGTTGGATGCCACCAGCGCAGCAAGGCCTCGGCCGAGACAATGCGACCATCGAATTCACATTGCGGCTGAAAGAACAATGCCAGCTCATTGCGCCGCGTCGCCTGACCAAGCTCTTGCTCGAGATTACGGTAGGCCGAAATCGCTTCTTTCATCGCCGGGTCGAAAACACACATGGAATTTCTGCCCCTGCGCTTGGCCTGATACATCGCCATATCCGCCTGCTGAAGCACATCCGATTCCCGCTCAGTGTGACTGAACAGGCTGATACCAATGCTCGCGCTGCAATTGAAGATGAAGCCATCCAGCTTGTAGGGTTGGGCCAGGCGAGCAAGGATTTCTTTACCCACCAGTGTCGCCTGATGCGTTGCCTCGACAGGATCAGCCACCAGCGCGCTAAGCAGGACAACAAATTCATCGCCGCCCACCCGAGCAACGATGTCACTACCTCGAACAGCATGACGCAAGCGATTCCCCACCTCAATTAACAGCAAATCGCCCGATGCATGACCCCGTGTATCGTTGATAGATTTAAAATTATCCAGATCGATGAAGAGCAAAGCCCCATGCAAATTATCGGTAGGTGAACTGGTCAGAATTTCCGATAAGCGTCGATTAAGTTTGCGCCGATTAGGCAGCTGCGTTAGCGAATCAAAATAAGCCAGTTGATTGATTTCATCCTGAGTGGCCTTACTGGCAGTTATGTCATACAGACAGACGACGAAATAGGAAGCAGCCGCATCACTGTCGGAGATGGAAGATACGCTAAGCCATCCGGTGAATACCTGTCCATTTTTTCTTCGCTCGCGAATCTCTCCTTCCCAAAGCCCCTTGGAAGTCAACGCGGCGCGTATTGTGGTCTCCAGCTTTCCGTTCTCGTCCAGGGATAACATAGGCGCGAGGGACTTTCCCCTGAGCTCGTCACTCGAATAACCAGTAATCCGGCTAAAAGCTTTGTTCGTTTCCAGTACAAGTCCATGATTATCTGCAACACAAATACCCATTTGCGATTCAAATGCGATCGCAGAAATCCGCTGAAGCTCTCTGGCGCGCTTTGTCGTGGTCAAATCAAAAAAAACAAATCGATTGATCTGGTTTGTCTGCGCTGATCTTCCAAGTACCTCTAGATTTTTTGCATGCAAACCAACCGGACGTATCTGGTGCTTGGCATCGGTCAATTCCAGCTCGATTTCATCAAGACCAAGTAAGCGCAACTGATCCCCATGTCATAGCAATTCACGCCAATTTTCCGCAGCTATTTTTTCAGTCGGCAGGTTTTTACCCAGAATGGATTCTCTGGAACACCCTATCCAAAGCAGCGCCTGATTATTGATGCTGATATAGGTGCCATCAGCCGCGGTCGAATAGGCCCCGAAAGGCATGAGCTCATAAAGCGCATTGATCTGAACTTCCAGACCGGCCATCTTCTGATTAAACGATGCCTGGATATCGCCGTAGTTCTCGGAGCCTGCCCCTGTAGCGGTTGCATTGGTCGGCATGACGGGCTTTCCTTGGATCGATTCAGCGTAGTTTCGATAGTCGCACGGCTAGCAGGACGCCAACGGGTGCCATCAGGACGACCTTTGTGGGCAACGAAGCACACTCTACGGCTTAAAGGATTTTGCCGCCTCGGACGCCATATGCGCCATTTGCGCTGCTTCAGCCGCAGCCTCGGTCGCGCGCACCGTGGCCCGGGCTGCCTCAGCCGACGCTTGATTGGAGGATTCTTCGGCCTGAATGGCTGCTGCTGATGCGGCCTCGGCGGCAGCCACCGCCGCCAAACTAGCCGCTTCGGTCGCTGCATGGGTAGCGTCAATCATCTTGGCAGTGGCCGAGGCCACCGCGGCGGCGGCGGCATTTTTCGACGCCTGCGCCGCTTTCTCAGCCGCGTTGGCCGCGCGAAGTGCGGCTTCCAAGGCGCTTTGAGTTAAAAGCTTCATGGAATCAAGCGTTTGGGCATATCGCTTGTTGACAATCATGTAGCCATCACGCAAGGGAGCAATATCAGCTTCAAGTTGCCCGATTTTGAGGTGAATAAGGTTTTCTGAATCAATAGTCATGGATTCAATATTTCATGAACATAAGCCCGGCGCCAGCGAATACACCGGCTTACGTTCGAGTTCGAGAGCGATTTGCTTGTTTGCCGTCAAAGAAACCACCTCCTCGGTAGCGATCTCGATGTTGAATTTCATTGACTCGAGTAAACGATCCGATTGTTTGCCGAACTCAAAAAACAGTCAGAGCCTTTTTACGGATCCTGCGTGCTGCTCAATGCTTTAGATCAGAGGCCTACTGACCACAGAGGTTCCCGTCAGTTTTAATCCACGGCTTTTCGTGCAGTCTGGCGCCCCAAGTCACCGCTAGCCGGGGGCGCCTCAGGTCGGCCGTTGATACAGCTCTTCGAGATGCGATTTCTCAAGAGGGTCGAGCCCAGCCGGCCTCATCTCCGACTGATCACTTATATGCTTAATCAAGCATATTGACAAAGACGCTCCACACTCTGCAACATCCGTCTGCCCGTAGAGAAATGCGGAATTCATTACCCCGGCCAAATATGTCATTAGAAACATATTTGTAATTGGAGAGCCCCATGGCTGACACGCAGATTTCCGACCACGTCCATGCCGCATTCGATGCGGCGGGCGACATTGATGGCGCCTTGCTGCCCGTACTGCACGAAATTCAGGCGCGCTGCGGCTACATCCCCTCGGATGCGGTGCCCTTGGTCGCGGATCGACTGAACCTCACCCGTGCGGAAGTTCACGGCGTAATCACCTACTACCACCACTTCCGCCAAAAACCCGCCGGCAAAGTTGTGGTCCAGGTCTGTCGCGCGGAAGCCTGCCAGTCGGTGGGCGCGGATCAATTGGCCGAGCACGTGATCAGATCATTGGGCTGCGATTTTCATGAAACAAGCAAAGACGGATCGGTGACGCTGGAGCCGGTGTATTGCCTCGGCCATTGCGCCTGCGGCCCGTCCATCATGGTGGGTGACGATGTGCATGCGCGCGTGACGCCAGAACGTTTCGACAAATTGATGCAGCGCGCAGGGAGTAGAGCATGACCGTAAAAATTTTTGTGCCGCGTGATTCCACTGCGGTGGCACTCGGCGCCAATGAGGTAGCGAACGCCATCGTCGCCGAGGCGAAGTCGCGTGGTGTCGCCATTCAACTCGTGCGTAACGGATCGCGCGGCATGTTCTGGCTTGAGCCCATGGTTGAGGTGGAAACCGCTGCGGGTCGTATTGCCTTCGGTCCCGTCAATGAAGAGGATGTTGCATCGCTTTTTGACGCGGGCTTCACCGAAGGCAAAGCGCACGCGCTGGCACTGGGAAAAACAGACGAGATTCCCTACCTGAAAAATCAAGAGCGCCTGACCTTTGCGCGTGTGGGTATTACCGACCCGGTATCGCTGGATGACTACCTTGCGCATGAAGGCTATGTTGGCCTCAACAATGCACTAAAACTCAGCGAAGAACAGATCGTCAAAATAGTCACTGATTCCGGCTTACGCGGTCGCGGCGGCGCAGCCTTCCCTACCGGAATCAAGTGGGAAACCGTGCGCAAATGCGCGCCGGGCCAAAAGTACATCGTCTGCAATGCCGACGAAGGTGATTCGGGTACCTTCTCGGACCGCATGGTGATGGAAGATGATCCCTTCATGCTAATCGAAGGCATGACCATTTCCGGCCTTGCGGTGGGTGCCAACAAGGGCTACATCTATGTTCGCTCCGAGTATCCGCACGCGATCGTCGCGCTGAACGAAGCAATCACCACCGCAAGTAACGCGCAATACCTCGGCGCGAATATTCTTGGCTCTGGCAAAGCCTTTGATCTCGAAGTACGCATGGGTGCCGGCTCGTATGTCTGCGGTGAAGAAACCGCGCTGCTCGAAAGCCTTGAAGGTAAGCGCGGCATCGTGCGCGCGAAACCACCACTGCCAGCGATTTCCGGTCTGTTCGGCAAACCCACCGTCATCAACAACGTCATCTCGCTCGCTTCCGTGCCGATTATTCTGGCGCGCGGCGCCGAGTTCTATCGCGATTACGGCATGGGTCGCTCGCGCGGTACTTTGCCGATTCAGATCGCGGGTAACGTTAAGCATGGCGGTCTGGTAGAAAAAGCTTTTGGCATCACACTGCGCGAAATGCTGTATGACTTCGGTGGTGGTACGCGTTCGGGCAAACCTATCCGTGCAGTGCAGGTCGGTGGCCCACTCGGTGCCTATTTGCCAGAGTCTCAATTTGATATTCCGCTCGACTACGAAGCTTTTCTCGCAATTGGCGGCACGCTGGGTCATGGCGGTATGGTCATTTTTGACGAAACGGTCGACATGGCTAAGCAGGCGCGCTACGCGATGGAATTCTGCGCGGTGGAGTCTTGCGGCAAATGCACGCCCTGCCGCATCGGTTCCACACGCGGCAAGGAAGCGCTGGACAAAGTTATCGCCGGTGAAGATCGTGAACAGCAAATTCATCTCGTGCGCGACCTGTGCGATGTGATGCTCAATGGCTCGCTGTGCGCGATGGGCGGTATGACGCCCTTCCCTGTTCTCTCCGCACTGAATCATTTCCCTGAAGATTTTGGACTCAACAAGACCACTGCCACACCGCAGAAGGAGGCCGCATGAATAAGCTCAATGACACCGACTTTGGTACGCCAGAACGCGAATCTGACACACAAATTACGCTGGAAATCGATGGCGTAAACGTTACCGTACCTGCAGGTACCTCGGTCATGCGTGCCAGCACGATCGCGGGTGTGAACGTGCCCAAACTATGCGCGACCGACTCGCTCGAAGCCTTTGGTTCCTGCCGCGTGTGTCTAGTTGAAATCGAAGGTCGCAGAGGCTACCCTGCCTCTTGCACGACACCGGTCGAAAACGGCATGAAAGTCAAAACCCAGACCTCGAAATTGGCTGACATTCGTCGCGGCATGATGGAGTTGTATATCTCCGACCATCCGCTCGACTGCCTAACCTGCCCCACCAACGGCAATTGCGAATTACAAGACGTGGCGGGCATCGTTGGCCTGCGCGAAGTTCGTTATGGCTACAAAGGTAAAAACCATCTCGAACTGAAGAAGGATGAATCGAATCCCTACTTCACTTATGACGCATCCAAGTGCATCGTTTGTAACCGCTGTGTCCGCGCATGCGAAGAAACGCAAGGTACCTTTGCGCTGACTATCGATGGCCGCGGATTTGATTCACGCGTGACTGCTGGTCAGAACGACAGCTTCATGGAATCGGATTGCGTCTCCTGCGGCGCTTGCGTGCAAGCCTGCCCGACCGCGACGCTGACTGAAAAAACCGTGATCATGATGGGACAGGCAGAGCACAGCGCGATCACCACCTGCGCTTACTGTGGTGTTGGTTGCTCGTTCAAAGCCGAAATGAAAGGCAATGAAGTTGTGCGCATGGTGCCGCACAAAGATGGCAAGGCCAATCATGGTCACTCGTGCGTGAAGGGTCGTTTTGCATGGGGCTATGCGACGCACAAGGACCGCATGCTAAAGCCCATGATCCGCAAGAAGATCACCGACCCGTGGCAGGAAGTGTCGTGGGAAGAAGCCATCGGCTACGCGGCTAGTGAGTTCCGTCGCATTCAGGCCAAGCATGGCAAGGATTCGATCGGCGGCATCACCTCCTCACGCTGCACGAACGAAGAAACCTATCTGGTACAAAAACTCGTGCGCGCCGCTTTTGGTAACAACAACGTCGATACCTGCGCGCGGGTTTGCCATTCACCGACCGGTTATGGCCTGAAGCAAACGCTGG
>Ga0315905_10000628_pt1 | contig 38353 bp, 19 predicted proteins | sample LakEriMetagenome_5_FD_203522 | JGI IMG/M metagenome (GOLD analysis project Ga0315905, IMG submission 203522) | Freshwater fungal communities from buoy surface, Lake Erie, Ohio, United States - Buoy 4 MA121 | ecosystem: Environmental > Aquatic > Freshwater > Lake | place: USA: Lake Erie, Ohio...
TTCTCTTAAGTTGTTTGAGTTCTACAATCTAGATGCAGAACTTAACGGTTTAACCAACCAGCAAACTGGTGAAAAAATTGCTTCTGGTCTTATCCAGGAAAAACTGTCTTTAGTTACTAAGTACTGGCTAACAGAACTAGGTAAGAAAGTGGCTGCTGAAAAAGCTGCCGTAGAAGAACTAAAGAATGACCTTATCAAGAAGTACGGTAAGGAAGATGACAAGGGTGGTATCTCTATCCCTATGGTCATTGATGAACTAGATGAAGAGGGTCAACCTAAAAAAGATCTAGACAAAGACGGTAACTGGTTTACCAAAAAGGTTATCAACCCTGAGTTCCAGTCTTTTGAGCTTGAGTTTAACAACTTGCTTCAGACTGAGAAAGACCTTGAGTATAAAGCTTTTACGCTTGAAGACTTTGAGAAGGTTGAGACTTCTGAGAACTACGGAACCTTCTTTAAGCTTATTAAGGTTGAAGAAACTAAAATTGTTCCATTGAACTAAGCCCCCCTGCTTTCTTCTATATATAAAAGGCCACCTCTTATGAGGTGGTTTTTTTTGCTATTTCAACAAAAATAATGTATATTATATTGTAGACTAGTTAAAACTTAAACACAAACTTATATGGCACTTAAAATTACTACCCAGATTGGAACCGATAAAGGTATTACATCTGAGGCATATGTACGTATAGCTGATTATCAGATCTCTAAATATGGGTCTGCTAACTTTAGAATTGAACTTTTTCAAAGTGAAGAGGATGCAACTCCTGCTACTTCTTACCCAGGAATGGGTGGCGGTGTAGCTCGTAACCAACAAATTGGTGAGAGTTTATATGTAGCTCTAACTAAACAAGTAGAAGAAACTATCACTGTAAAGCGTATGGTTCCTGTACAAGTAGAGTTTGAAGAAGAAGTTGCTGGTCCTTTGGATTCTGACGGTAATCCTACAAGCACAACTGTTACTAGAACTCGTACAGAAACGCAAGAACAAGATGTAGAAGAAACAATCACTAAGACTGTTCCTGATCTAACTTCTGCTGAAGATGTAGATGTATTTGAGTTTGGTTACGGTCATTTGAAAGCAAAACTAGAAGGTCTGTTTGGTGCAGCCAACGTGGTTGATTGTTAATAACTTATTGATACCCAATATACTATGTTACCTACGAAATCCAATACTGCCGATAAGGGTTGTTCTCCGGTGTCCTCCAATTGTGTAATCTGGCAAGGACCGGATCTAGGATGCATTGACCTCTGCAACGGTGATGCAATCTCTGATGTAGTGTACAAAGTAGCTACAAAACTTTGTACTATTCAGACTTCTTTAGACTTATCTACTTTAGACTTATCTTGTCTAGTTTCTTTTTGTTCGGCAGCAAATCCTGCCCCTACTAATAAGACCCTATTGGCAGTATTGGATTTTATTATAGATAAAGTGTGCTGTTTAAATACAGCTATTCAAAACTTACCAGCTGGTGGAGGTTCTAGTTATACTGAACCTAACGTATCATTACCTACTTGTTTACAATACACTGATCCAGGTACAGGCCAAACTGTTACAGTATTACAACATAGTGCTTATACACTAAGACTTGCTAATCAGTATTGTAATCTAAAAGCTACAGTAGATAGTCAAACTACTACAATTGCTTCTCATAATACTAGAATTACTGCTTTAGAAAATAGACCTACAACAACTCTTCCTTTAGTAACTCCTAATTGTATTTTAACTCCTGGTACACCTACAGCTATGAATTTAGTTCTTGATGAACTAGAAGCTCAGTATTGTACACTAAGAGGTGTATTAGGAACAAACACTGCATTAACAACAGCTATTGCTCAGCAATGTCAAGGACTTGGAGCATCTAGTGCTTTAAGTACTTCAGGTACTATTAGTAGTCTACCTGGATGGAATGCTACTTCTACTACAGTTGCTTCTGCAGTTCAAAATCTTTGGGTTGTATTGTGTGACATGCGTCAGACAATTTTTGATCTTAAAACTTCAGTTGGTTCTACAGATTGTTCTTCTTTCTTACTTGGTTTTACAGCTGCAACTAATGAAGCTCGTACTCAAGTTACAGTGTTCTTTAATGGTGGTGGTACAGTAATTCCTTCAGGATTTGCAAACTGTACAGCTTTAGGATCTAAGATTACTATTAAAGATGCATCTGGAAAAACTTACACTGATAATGTAAACTTACTAACTGCTGTTACAGATACAGATGGTATTACTTACACTGTTTCTGGAGCTGCTCTAAATACATCTCAAGCGTACACAATTACTGTAGAAGGGTGTCTTACTAAGAACGGTAACAGTTGTTCTAAGACAGCTACATTTACAGTTGCTGTACCTTGTCCAATTATTTCATCAGTAACTGCAACACTAACCTAGTATGAACGTAACATTAGCCTGGACACCTGGTGCAGGGTCTACATCTCAGAGTGTGCAATATAAACTTGCGTCAGCTTCTACATGGACTACTTTTAGTACTGTGTCGGGTACAACTGCTACGGTGAATGTTACTGGACTTAGTGATAACTTAATCTATGATTTTAGAATTACTACTGCTTGTAATGGAGGAACATCTACAGTAAGTCCCACTGTACAAAAGATTAACATTATTTGTCCTACTGTTACAATAACTCCTGCATCTACAAGTTTATCTTATAGTTTTCCAGAGATTGGTGGTTCAGTGACAACTTATGCTGTTAAACTATTTGATTCAACAGGTAATTCAGAACTAGCTTCTCAAACTCCTACAGGAACTACAACTCTTACAGGAACTTTTAGTAGTTTAACTGCTAGTACAACTTATAAACTTAGAGTGATTCCTACAGCAGGAACAATCACTAAAACTGATTGTGCGTTTACAACTGGTGTGACATCTGCTCCTCCTGTGTGTAATGCTCCTACAAACGTAACTGCTGATTTAACAGCTCAACCATAATATAAACATTTTAATAATATAAGACTATGTCATGCGGTTGTAACGATACTCCCCTACCTTTAGGTAACTGCAACGATGGTTGTGCAGATTGCTCTCCTACTAATACAGTGAGTTTACCTCCTTGTGTAAGTGGTGAACCATGTGATGAAATTTTGTTTACAGATTGTGTAAAGTTTGCTGGACCAAATCTTCCAGCTCTTGGTATTGTTAACGGTGATCGTTTACTTACAGTATTGACTAAACTACATAGAGTTCTTAATGGTGTAATTACTCCAACTATTACATTGGCTAACTACACTGCTACAGCTACTACAACTACACCTTTAGTAGTAAGTTATTTAGGACTTGGTCCCGTTTATACTTCTACTGCTGGTGCAACAAGTAATGGTACAGCTATCACTGTTGGTAGTACTACTGGCTTAGTAGCTGGTATGACTTTAGAAGTGACAGCTGGTGTAGGTGCATTTCCTTCAGGAACTACTGTGGTAAGTGTTACTAGTACAACTATATTTGTAGCTTCAGCAGCACCAAGTACAGCATTATCTGGCGGTGCAACTATCATTAGAGGTACAGGAACTAGTCATCAAATCTTTAACATTACTGTAGTACAAAATACTCCAAGAACATTTAGAGCATTTGTAGGCTCACACGTTGTAGTGAGTGGTACAGGTACAGTCGTATAACAAATAACCATATGCCAGTAGCACCTTGTAATGTATTAAAAACTTTAACTATTCAGTATTCTACAGCTAGTATTATGCCTGATAGTGGGTACACCGTTCAGTGGAAAATTGTAGGAGATGATGTTTGGTATACAGAACCTAATAAAAGAGCTAATCCCATTGTAATATCTGGAGTACCAGCTTGTTATCCTTTAGAAGTTAAACTGTTAGTTGATTGTGGTTCAGGTTTAGAAGTGGTAGAAACATTTGGTGTACAAGGAACTGGTGGCTCTGTTTGTTACGAGTTTGAACTTCTTGATAATGCTGAATATTCATATACACCATGTGGTGGTTTAACAGCCGTAACAATATTTAATTCTACAGGTTTATCAACACCACAAACCGTATGTGCTATTGACGGATCAGTTAGTGGTGGTAGTTACACTCGTAAAAATCAATGTTTAGGATAATTAGATGGCTAATCAATTAACTATAAATTTTACTGCAGCTAGTCCAGCACCGTCTGGAGGATATCTAGTTAGATATTGGGATACGTCTACTCCTGGAACAGTGTTAACAACAACTGTTACAAGTAGTCCAGCTGTTATTAATAATTTACCTGGATACAATTATACAGGTACAATTGAATCAGTTTGTAGTTTTGGTAACTCTACTAGAGTAAATTTTACAGACGCTGTTTGTAATGTAACATTTAATATTTCTTCTACATCCCCAACTAACCAACAAGGTACTAATGGTACTGCTACAATTAGTAATATTGTAGGTGGCTCTGGTTCATATACTTATAGCTGGAATACATCTCCTGTACAGACAACAATAACTGCTACAGGATTAACTGGTGGTCAAACATATATCGCTACAGTTACAGATACTGTAACAGGTTGTGTTACTACAGAAAATATTGTAATTGGTGAAACAAACTTTACGTTTGATGCTGATTACATGGTGATAACTTATGAGTTTACAAATGGAACAGATTTAGATACAAGGACAAGAATTGTGTCTATTGATGGTACAACATATGCTGATCAAAATGGACAAGGTAAATATATAGGATGGGATCAATATAGAAGAACTCCACAAAGTGCTACATATATAGAGAATGGTAGTGTATGTACATTACCTGTTAAGCCATTAGCAATTTGGGGTTCTGATAATCTACTACAAGGTTATGAATCTGTAATGGTTGACTTTACACAACTTGGTGCTGGACAAAATGAAGTGGTAATAGATTGTCGTGCATTTTGGTATAGTGTACTTGGTACTAATCCAGTCAACATAAGTTTTACTCTTTATAAAGGAGGATGTATGATTAAACAAGGTGCAAGTGGATCTCCAGCATTTAATTTTACTAATCCTACAGCTACTGCAACATTAACTGGAGCATCAGCTAGTAAATTAATTACAGCTAAAAATACTAGTGGTACAGCTACAGGTTCTTCTGATTTAGAAAGTCCTAATGTTTCAGTTAATTTAACAAGAGGTCAACGTTTAGCTGTTATTACTTATAACAGAAGTACAAACGTAGGTAATATAGATACTAATGATACAACAACTCCTGTAGTATAATGAAAGAACTAACAAAAATAATAGAAGATAATTTAGGTGTTGATCATGTAATACATGCTTCTTATGATCTTAATAATTCTCACTATACTATTTATAAAGAATATGATGGTATGAGAAATGTAGTTATGAAAGATCATAATACACTTAGTTCATTCTTTAATAATCTTATTGAGGCTGATAACTGGATAAATACTAATTCATAATGCCAACTTTAAATATAACTTTCCCTGCAGCATCACCTGCTCCATCATCGGGGTATAGGGTAAAGTATTGGCCTACTGATGATCCTGCAAACATAACTACAACTATTATAGCTACAAATTCTCTTTCAGTACCTGGATTAACAGGTACATCATATACAGGAACTGTAGAGGTAATTTGTGGAGAAGGAGCTTATAGCTCACCAAGGAATTTTACAACAGTAGTTTAAAAATATAAAAAAGTCAGTGGTTTTGTTGGTTTCCACCTGGCAAACAAGGCCCCTGGTGTTTCTACATCGGGGGCTAAAATTTTTAGAATGTTGATATCTTGTGTATAAAAAGTACTATTATTGATTAACATCAACTAACTTTATACACCATATACCCAATCCAAACAACTATGACGTTAATCAATCAGGTGTATGGCTCTCTCAGATGGAAAAAAACTGATGAGGTCTGTGCTTCAAAGTTAGGTATTTCACTACAAAAGTACCAAGAAATTAAGAAACAAATTTTACAGACAAGAGATCTTTTACAAGATGAACTAGATAGTAGTCTTGTTAATATTGTAGGTAAAAGAATGCTAGAACTGATAGATGATGAGACAATCAAAAATCAGTACATTACAGACCTTGAAGATCAATTGGTGGATGCAATCAACCAAAGTAAAGAAAAGGTCGTAGAATGGAAGGAAAACCTTGAAGAAGGGGTAGCTGAGATTAAAGGTATAGCCTTCTCAGAACCTAAGAGTCCAGAAGAGATAATTAGGATATTAAAAATAGATACAGAAAAGTGGAAGCTTAGTTCCTATTGGAACAAACAACATAAGGACTACTGGCTTATTTCAGCCATGGTTACACAGAAAGTCTTGGAACCCAAGGACTTACTACAAGAAACATTACAGAATTTTAACCCGTCATATAAACCCGTTGCAGAGGTATTTGTTAATGACAAATTTGAAAATCCAACTGTGGGGATCTTGTCTATACAGGATCTCCACTTTGGTAAAGAGGGTAACCTATCCATAGTGGATGACTTTAAAGATAGTATTAAGAGTCTTATATTAAGATCTTATTACTCCCATAATCTAGAAAAGATTGTATACGTAATAGGTGGTGACCTTTTAAACATGGATACCTTTGGTGGATTAACTACTAAGGGTACACCAGTAGACTCTGAACTTAGAGCTCAAGATGCTTATAATGAAGCATTTGACGCCATGTTCTGGTCAGTTAACTTTATCAAGCAGTTCTGTAAAGAACTAGAGGTTGTTTACCTACCTGGTAATCATGACCGTTTATCTTCGTACCATCTGGTACACGCACTATCTAAGTGCTTTACACAAGAGATATCTATTACATTTAATGCTACCTATGAGGAAAGAAAGGTTGTGACCTGGGGTCAGAACTTCTTTGCATTTGAACATGGGGATGTAACTAAGAAAATGACAGCTCTTGTTTATGCCACAGAGTTCCCACATCAGTGGGGACAGACTACGTTCCGTACATGTTATACAGGACACTTCCATACTAAGAAAGTTACTGAGTTTGTAACAGACAATGAGGTGCATGGCTTTAGTATTAAGCATCTTCCTTCTCTATCCAAGTCAGACTATTGGCACTATCACAACAAGTTTACAGGATCTAAGCGTCAGGCGGTTATGGAAATCCATGACTTAACTAAGGGTAAGATATCTGAGTTTACCCATAATGTTTAAACTATAAAAGTTTAAGTAGGAAACCTCGTAGATTTTTCGTAAATTATTAATGTAGCAGTATAGTGAAAACATATAGGAAACCAGACCTCAATGCTCCAAGATATAGATCTAAGAAATTAAACTTTACAAACGTAGAGTTTTATGATAGGTTTATAGAAGAGAACCCAAAGTACTCTTCGTTAAGTGTAGATAAGTTTAAAGAAGTGATATCTGTATTTAATGGGAAGCTTTGGGAAACAGCAGTTAATGAACGTGATGGTGTAGAACTACCAGAACAATTAGGTAACTTATTCATTGGGTCTTGTCCACGTAAGAAAAGACACAATACTAACTACAAGATGTCTAACGAACTTGGTTCTAAAATACAGTTTCAGAATTGGGAGAGTGATAACTATGTAGCTAAAATTTTGTACACTAACTACGAGACTAAGTATCGTTTTAAGAATAACGAGATGTGGTCTTTCACCGGTGTAAGAGATTTTAAAAGAACCATAGCTAGGACATATCCTGAAAACTGGAAAAGATATATACTACTTGATAATATGATTAAGGTGAGTAGAATCTTTAGAAAACAGAAAAGTCAGGACATTATTAAAAATGAAACAGAACAGCTGTTACAACAGTATGATGAGTTTAATCTGGATTAACCATGGCTAAAACTACTATAGGAGATGTAATCTCCAGAATGCGTACACAAATAAAAGCTGTCAGACAAGATGCTTTCTTGACTGATAGAGCTATTTATGCATTCATCTTAAAGCACACTAAGTGGTTGATGAAACGTGAGGACGGTAAGAATCAACTTCTATCTTTTTCAGGAGTTGTACAAACTTTAGATTTTGTTGAGCTTATTGAAGTGGATAAAGTGGAAGCATGCTGCACTGGACTAAGTTCTGATTGTACTATCAAACGTACAAAAGACAAGATGCCAATCTTTATGCAGGGATACTACGGCCCACTTATTCGTTCTACTACATCTATTGACGGTTCTGAAGAACTTCAGCCAACTAATCCTAGTACTTATTTATCTTTATCTAAATCTAAAAATTTTAGATTTAACAAGGCTAAGTATTATTGGTATCTAAATGACTATCTATACTTTCCTGATATAGATTGGGATGCTGTACGTATAGAAGGAATCTTTGAAGAAGATATTTCTGTGTTTACTTGTGCGGCTGATAGCTGTGTTCAAAAAACAGATCAGCCTTTTAATGTTCCTGATTACTTATTTGGTGAAATAGAGAACAACGTATTTAAAGATCTTATGGGAATGATGCAGGTTCCATCAGATAGTTCTCAAGATAAACAGAACGTATTACGATGAAAAGTGAATTACAATATAGAACCTTTGATGAGCTTCTTAATGAAGTTCAAACAGACTTTGTTACCTACAATAATGAGGGGATGATTGAGCCTGCTCAGCTCATTAAGGTAGCACAAAGAGTTAACTATGACTTAGGTCTTAGAATTCACGGTACTAAAGAAAAGGTAATAGATATTGAAAAGAAGAAAGCCAAGTTACCTGGTGACTTTTATGTACTTAATTATGCATACTTATGTGGTAAATATAAAGTATCATATCCTTCTATGTCTGGTCGTCACACAGAGAATGTGATATTAGATCCTACTAAGTGTAGTGTTGTAAACGGTGTTAATACATGTAACAAATGTGGAGGTACAGACACTACATGTATATGTGAAAGAACATATGCTGTAGAATGTAAGACAGGAGAAAAGATATATGTACAGGTAGTTGAGAAACGTAAGCATGAAGTTAAGACTTACGAGACAGTAGAAAAACTAAGTATTGCTACTTCTTCAGGAAGAATAGACGCTCTTAATGATACTCAGAAGACTGGATACATTAAGAACGGATTTATTTATACTAACCTAGAAGAAGGATCTGTATTCATATCTTACCAAGGTGCTTTAGAAGATCATGATGGCAACTTATTAGTATTAGATCATCCTGTTATCAATGAGTACTATGAGTATGCAATGAAACAACGTATTCTAGAAAACTTATATATTAACGGAGAAGATGTTAGTCAAAAGATGCAACTTATTGAGCAACGTTTAAGAGGTGCTCGTAATAATGCATTAAGTATTGTAAACACTCCAGACTTTGCAGAAATGTATAAACTATGGGAGATAAATCGTAAAGCTCAGTATAATAAATACTATGATATGTTTAAATCAACAGACGGTGTTTAATTTATGAGTATAAGTACAACCATAAAATTACCTACTTACAGTTGTAAAATAATTATAAGTATAGTTGATAGTGTTACTATTGAAGCAGACAAAATATATAAAAGACATAAAGTAAAAGAAACATTTGGTGATGAAGCGGAAGGAGCATTAGTTATGCCAGATTTAGATGTTTATTATTTACTAATAGGAGCAAAGTACTTAACGCATAATACAATAGCTCATGAAATATTTCATGCTGCTGTTAGAGTTACAGAAGATAGAGGTGTGATAGATGAAGAAGCACAAGCTTGGTTGGCAGGACACTTAACCGCTGTGACATATAAATTTATAGAAAAGAAGAAGTTAGTAATAAAACATGGCTGAACAAGAATCACAAAATCCGGGAGCTGTTACCAACACCTTTAATAAAGGGATGGTAAAAGATTACAATGAGACTTTTGTAGGTGAAGGTTTGTGGACGCATGCCCGTAATGCAGTTAACAATTCTCATGATGGTCAAGTTGGGGTTATTGGTAATGAACCAGCTAACTTATATTGTGCCACACTTCCTTATACATTAATTGGTACTATACATCTTGGTGACGATCAATGGGCTGTATTTACTACAGATGATCTTAACTCTGAGATTGGAATTTTTGATGAATCAGCTTGTTCTTATACTAAGATTATAAATGATCCATGTTTAAACTTTAAACGTACAAACTTAATTACTGGTGTGTCACGTTCAAGGTTTGACTGTGATACACTACTTTATTGGGACGATGGTTTAAATCCTACTAGAGTTTTGAATATTAATGACATACCTTATGTATGTGTAGATAGTACAGTAAATACAGCAAAACAACCTTTTAAGTATAAACTTATTGGAGCTACTTGTCCTGCTAAGACAGCTAAGACAACTATTATATATAAAGACATTAATTATGTTTCTCAAACTAAGCATTTAGTTGATGGAGAAGTGTTTGAGTTTTTATCTTTTGATAAAGCTTCTGATATGCAGGTTACTACACAATCTTGTGTTGCAGAACCATGTTATACTCACATAATTAACATTGCAATACCTACAGCTGGTCGTACTGCATATGAGTTATGTCTTACAGATCAACAAGCTTATGAACAACAGTTTCCAGGAGGAGTTCTTGATGCGTTAACTGTTATAGCTAAAAAAGTAGATAATAATGGAAACCCTATACCTTGTGGATGTGTATCTCAAAGTACAACCACAACTCCATATACTTTAAACGATGTTACTGTTATATCTCCAACTAACACTGGTATTGGATGTACAACCCCTGTCTGTTCAGACAGACTTGATTGTGAAAAGATAAGACTAGCAAGTATAGTAAAACATCCTTGTATATCTTTACAAAAAGGTAAGGGTGCTGGTACGTTAGCCAATGGTTCTTACCAAGTGGCATTAGCGTATACGGTAGATCAAGTTAAGGTGACAGACTACTTTGGTTTAAGTGAAGTGCAGTCATTGTTTAGTCACCAGAACTTATCTGGTTCTTTAGAAGTGACTATTACAGATATTGATAAAAACTTTGACGAGTTTGAGTTAATAGTTATATCTAACATTAACCAGCAAACAGTAGCTAAAAGTCTTGGTTACTATTCTACTAGTCAAGGGGTTATTTATATAAGTAGTGTAGGTCCAGAATTAATTACTGTACCTCTTACAATGGTTGTTCTTAGAACAGAACCAATTGAGAAATCAGATGCATTATATTCTGTAACTGATTATTTAATACGTGTAGGTACATATACTAAGTTTAGATTTAATTATCAACAACAAGCTAATGCTATTAGATCAAAGTGGGTAGCTGTACAATATCCATCTACTTATTATATAAAAGGAGGAAACAATCCTTCTTTTATGAGAGATGAACAATATGCATTTTTTATTAGATGGGTATACAATACAGGTGAGCGTTCTGATTCATACCATATTCCAGGTAGACCTGCTCTAGCATCTGATAGAGCTACTGTTGCAGGAGAAGATGTATTTGAAATAGAAGATGGTGTAACACCACAACGTTGGAAAGTAGAAAACACAGCTACAGTAGACAGTTTAACAACAAGCACATTAGCGGATGGTGGTAAAATTATTGCAAGTGGTCAAATGGGTTATTGGGAATCTACAGAGTTATATCCTGATAATAAACCACAAATATGGGGAACTTTGTGTGGTCAACCTATTAGACATCATAAGTTTCCTGATGCCACTGTAGATCCTATTATTAATCATTTTAATACTGATGGTCAAAACATTGTTGTTTTAGGCGTACAGTTTGAGAATATTACACATCCATTAGATATGGATGGTAAACCAATTGCTTCTGTAGTTGGATATGAAATACTAAGAGGAACAAGAGAAGGTCATAAAACTATTGTAGCTACAGGTGTATTTAACAATATGCGTGAGTATACAATTCAAGAAGGCACTGTAGGTGTTCAAGGATTGTTTCAGAACTATCCATATAATGACTTATCAGAAGATTATTATTTAACATCTAATGAAGAGATCATTAATGATGGTTCATTTACTAATCGTAAGAAAGATCCTTTAAAGGACTATAGAAAAGATATATTTTCTTTTCATAGTCCTGATACAACGTTTACTAAACCATTTTTATCTATACAGGAAGTAAAGTTATACGGTGAAGTTTATGGTAAGTCTCAAGGATTTTTTGAGAATCCTTGGAGACATCCTAAGAATAAGTTTATTGGTAAAGACATAGAGTTTGTAAACAAAGCTTTACAGATAATTAGAATTATTAATAGTGTATCTACTAAGTTACCTCCAGGTGCTGTAGAGTTTACAGGTAATAATAATCTTCCTGTTAAACTTAATGTTACTCCTGTAGAACCTGAACCAAAGAAAACTGTATTAGGATCAATTCTTGGAGGTATAACAAACCTTATTGCTCCAGGTGCAGGATCAGCAGTATCAGGTGTAGTTGATAATATAGCTTATGGTATTAATCAATTTAGTTATGCAGCTCAACTACTTGTAGTAAAATACATACATACTGAAACTACTAGTGCTCAGATACAAATTTTAATTTACGGTTTAATTCCTAGACGTCAGTATGCTTTACAATACAACTCTCATGGATTCTTTAATAAGTTTGTTCAGTCACAAACTGGTAACAGAAGAAGAAAAATTGATGATAGTTTATATGTAGGAGGAAACGTTCAAGGTTTTAATAATGGTTTTAGAATCAATAACTTATATAGAGGAAACTTTGTAGTTATTAAACTTCCATCTGGAAAGACTTTTACAAACCCTAGAAATATTGATAATAGTAGGGTGCTTATTAGTGATGCTGGTGTAGAACCTAGAAAAGGATTTCAAAGAAATATATCATGTCACTATGGTGCTATTAAAATTCCTTTACCAGCACAATATGGTCAGTTAGAGTCTATTAAACAGGTACCAGTTTCTACTTGTATTGGAAAGACTAATGGTGCAACAGGAGTTAAGTTTACTTCTGATATTTTATTTGGAGGTGATGTATACATTAATAAGTTTACTGAGAAGAACACTATGCCATTCTTTAATGACTGGATGATTGACTTCCCAGATGAAACAGCTTATGATTACAGAAACTATATAAACGTACCTTATCCAAGATATTGGATGAATACTGCTGAAGCAGAATATAAACTTATACAAAGTTCAGCTAAAGAACATCATCATCTAGATAAAAGCTTAAGTAGATTCTTTTACATTCACCAAGGATATATCTACTTATTTAATTCTGGTGTAAGAGAATTTTTTGTTGAGTCTGAGATTAACTTAGCTTACCGTGATTGGGAAGACGAAACATCTAAGCGTCACTATGATAGCAGTTCATTTACTGATCTAAGCTTGATGTTTAGAAGTGATATTATTAGAAGCGGTAACTATTATAAGTATGATTACTCTTTAAGTGTATCTAAACTATACAGTAATTTTATTTCATGGGGTAACGTACTTCCTAGGAACTATGATCCTGAGACTTACTCTACATGCTATACATATAGACCTAACCGTGCAATCTATTCTCTTCCTCAACAGGATGAGATTAGCAAAGATAACTGGAGAGTATTTTTAGCTAATAACTATAAAGACTTTAGTTCTAGAATATCTAATATAAAGTCTGTTAATAAAAACGGTGCATTGTTTATGTTAGCTGATCAAAGTCCTATACAGTTTATGGGAGTAGATCAATTACAGACAGATGCTGGTACTAAAGTTACTATTGGTGATGGCGGATTATTTAGCCAACCTTTTCAAAACTTAGTAAATGCTGATGATTCATATGAGTACGGATCAAACCAAGGTAGATATTGTTCTGTAGGTACAACTCATGGTGTATTCTGGGTAAGTCAAAACCAAGGAAAGGTATTTCACTTTGGTGGTCAACTAGATGAGATATCTCGTAATGGTATGAAGTGGTGGTTTGCTAATTATCTACCTAGCCAATTACTTAAAGCATTTCCAGAGTATCCATTATATGATAATCAGGTTATGGGTGTTGGTGTACAAATGATTTATGATAACACCCATGAGATATTATATATTACTAAGAAAGACTATAAACCTAAGTTTAGTGACTTAGTGTATGATAGTAAAGGATTTTATAGATTAATTAATGGTGAGAAGAAGTATTATACGTTTAAGAGTGAGGCTTTTGAAGAATCTTCTTGGACTATAAGTTATGATCCTAAGAGTAAGATGTGGTTGTCATTCCATGACTGGATTCCTACATTCTTGATTCCGGGTAGATCACATTTTATGTCTGTTAACTCTAACACTATATGGAAGCATAATCAACGTTGTGATAAGTTTGCTAACTTCTACAATAAAGATTATCCTTTTGAAGTGGAGTATGTATCATCTACAGGACAGACTGTAGCTACAGCTAGAAACATAGAATACTTATTAGAAACATATAAGTATCATAATAACTGTGCTGATAAGTTTCATGTGTTAGATCAGAACTTTGATCAAGCTATCATATATAACTCAGAACAGATTTCTGGTTTGCTAGAACTTAGACTAAAAAGTAAAACTAATCCTGTAGATATGTTATCATATCCACAAGTAACACCTTCTTCTATAAGAATTAACTTTTCTAAAGAAGAGAACAAATATAGATTTAACCAATTCTGGGATGTAACTAAAGATCGTGGAGAGTTTAATAGTGTAAACTTACCTATGTTTAATACTAAGGCTAACGGTTACCAGTTTGAAATTAATCCTCAGTATATTAATTATCAGAAAGCACCACTTGAGCGTAAGAAATTTAGACACAATGTAAATAGAGTGCTTCTTAGAAAACTTACAAGCAATGATCTAAAAATGATCTTTAAGATATCTAATCAGAAAATACAACAATCTTTGAGGTAAGACATGAATAAGTTATTACAACATATTATAGATGCTGGTGATGTAGATCACAAAGTTCTTCCTGGATTACAGAAAATGCAAAAGGGTAGTTATCAAGAAGAACTTCCTAAAGCTCAATGGGGAAGTTTTGTAAACCCTGTTACTATAGCTGGTGCTGCAACTCTTTTTGCAAAAGCTAAAGAATTTTTTGGTTTTGATGAACCTAAGATTGTTAGAACACCAGCATCAGCCCCTAAAAGATTAAGCATACGTGATCCTAGAAAAATCATGATGACTACTGGTAAACCACTTAGACCTAACTCAGATTTAGTTACTGGTGAGTATGATTCTGAGCACTTAGGTAATTTACTAACAGAAGCTAAGAGGCGTAAAATGTCTTATAATGACATGATGAATCTTGCTGCTATGGGTTTTCAAGAAACTAAGTGGGGAAGATCAGATGATAATATAGGACACACAATGGGTGATTTTGGTGATGAACCAATGCAAGATACTTATTCAAACTTTATCAATGCTTATAATGCTAAGATGAAGGATGCTGATAGACTGAAGATTAAAGATGAAGCTACACGTTTACAGGTATATAATGGTTTAGGTAAAGTATTCCCTTCTACAGAAGCAGATTATCATGGCTTCAAAATGAAGAAGATATATGGAGTAGAAGTTCCTAAAGGAGGTATAGATTTAAGAAAGAATCCTCTTTACGGTAAACAGGTTATGGATATAAGAGATAATGTGCTTAAACGTAATCCTGAGTTTATGAGATATATGGATAGTACATATAGAGCTCCTATGCCTAAAGAAGAAGAGTTTGCTAATGGTGGCTTATTTAAAGTGTTTGCTCAAGAAGGTTTAGAATATAAAGGACCAAGTATTGTAGATTACTTAGCTACTAAAGGATACTCTGGTAACAAAGCATTTAGAAAAGAACTTGCTGAAAAGTATGGTATAGAAGGTTATAATTTCTCAGCTGCTAAGAATACAGAACTTCTTAATAGACTACGTGAGAATGATGACTTGTTAGAACAAAACTATCAACCAACTCAGGCTGCTATACCTGTAGAAAGAATGATGGAGATGGAAAGTCAGGCTAGAGCTGCAAGACAAGCTGCTGCTCAAAGTGCTCCTCAACAACCAGCTCAACGACCTTTTAATCCTGGTAACTATTATACTTATAGTCCTGATTATGGGGATATGAGAATACCTCAACCAAAGATAAATACATCACTACAACCTAAAGTAAAGTATGATAAGTTTTCTTTATCACCTCAGATGGTAATTCCTTTACCATTTGGGTTTGGTAAACAAACTCCTAGTAAAATACCTAATAGTGAAATTACAGATACTGTTCGTAATGTTCCTGCTAGACCAGAGTTAGGTACTTTTAATAGTGAAAGGTATAATAATGTTCAAGAAGTAGATCCTGTAAATCAAGAAATAGAACCTGAGTTTTTATTTAATAGTGAAAAGTTATTTAATAGTTTTAATAGACCTAAACAAAAGCCATTATTACCTGTAGTAATACCAGCTAAAAAACCAGTTGTTAAAACTGAAAAGTATACTAAACCTGAAGTAGAAGAACTACCATGGTATGAGGAAACAGCAAATGCTGTAACAAACACTTTAAAAGGTTTCTATGATGACTTTGCAGAATCTGTAGAAAAGAGTCCTCTTGATTTTAGAGGTATGAACTTTGGTACTCCAGTTTCTCCACAAGGAGCTACTGAGATGACAAGAGACTTAACTAAAAGAGGATTAGGTTTGTTTTCTCCAGACTTGGCTGAAAAGTATAATAACTGGATAAATCGTCAACAGGCTATAAAAAACATGGATAAAGATCCTAAGAGTAGCATTATAGTTCCTAAGTACGACTTTGCTCCTATGTATGTTACAGGAGATACTATTCCAGATGCTGGTAGTCGTCAGTATCATATACCGGAAAGTATGGATGTTGATGCCTTACGTTTTGGTGTACGTAACAGAGGAGATAATACTCCTATAGATACAGAAGCAGCTTCTATTACAGCATTTCATCCTTTTGTAGATTCTAAAACATATTTTGCTAGTGCTAAAGATGATCCAGCTAATGCTACTTATTTAGCATATAGCCCAGATGGTAGAATACAAGTAGGTGAACGTAAAGACTTTGAAAATAAAAATGTACAAGTAAGCCGTGTATTTTCTAATAAAGTGGTAGATTTTATTAGAGAACCATCAGGAAGTATTAAAAAAGTTCCTGCTGGAGCTAAGGTTAATAAGAATGCATTTTCACCAGCTGTTACAGTACTTGATGACCAAGGTAAGCAAGTACAAGGAAAGCTTAATTTAGTAGTACCTCAAGGGGATAAAGCTGATGAAGCTTTTGGTATAGCAACGGGTGGACGTTTTATTTTTAAGACTCCTGATGGACAAACTCGTTTAGTAAGTGGCTCATTAAAAAATATTGAAGAAGAGTTTAAACGTATTAAAGGAAAGAACCCATATGTAACTGTAGTTAGTTTGGATAATGGTTCTTATTCTCGTGGACTTCGTACTTTTGATAAAAAACTTACTGCCAAAGATTTAAACTCATATGATAACCTAAACCATGGAGGTGGTGGTAACTTTGCTTATTTACTACCTGGTCAAGAAACTAGTAGACCATTAGCCAAGTTTAAAGAGTTTGAACAAGAAGCTACTAAGAAACTTCAAGCTTTATATCCTGGTAAGAAAGTTAGTGTAGGTTATCAAAACACTGGTCTTTATGATCAGACTGGTGGGCGTGATATACAGTCTCAAGTTGAGATTCAGAAAAAAGGTAATTCTCAAACTCCAGTATCTCTTCACAACTTTGGTGCCGCTAAAGATTATATTCTTTATGTAGATGGTAAACCTATTGATGCTAATAAAGATAAGAAGATATATAAGGATGTTCTTTGGAGTGCTGCTGATAAAACAGGAATGTATCACCTAGAAGATTGGGACCCTGCTCACATATCATTAGCTAAAGAAGGACAAAAGACTGCGTTTGATGAACTTAAGTCTAAGTATCCTGAGATATTTACAGATCCTAACTTTGTTAAGAGCTTAGAGTTTATTAACAAGAATAAATCTAATCCTACTTATCAGGAGTACTATGAGTTGTTAAATAACATTCAACCGTTTACTGGACAACCTCGTATTACTGAATTTGAGAAACGAAAAGGTATTACTAAGAAGCAACGTGGTGGTGAAACTGATTCTACATTAGAAAATATACTAGAAGTAGTTGATCCAACAGGAATAAGTTCTTGGGATGATGTATATCGTTCAGCAAATGATCCTAATTCAAAATGGTATGAAACAGCAGTAGAAGTAGCAGGAGCTTTACCGTTGGTAGGTAAACTTGGTAAACTTACAAAAACTGGTTTACATTTAGCTAAATATAAAGGTTTGGATAAATTTTTATTTAATGCTTTACCTAAATCTACTAAACTTAGCAAAACACTACAAGGTGCTGCTATACTTGGAAGAGGAACTGATGCTGCACAAGCTGCTATACAAGCTCCTAATGCTCCGTTTTTTCCTTCAGCTCCTCCACCTGAAGTAGGTCAGTTTGGAGTTTATGCTGGAATGCAAAATTATAAAAAAGAAAAAGGTGGACCTATATTAGATCCTCGTGGTCAATGGGCACACCCTGGTAAGGTTACTCGTATACCTGGATCAGATATTACTATGCAAGGTGTACCATATCCTGTATATGGTGTAGGATCTAATGGTCAAGAGCAGATGATGTACCCAGGACAAGAGTATAATTTTGGTGGTTCGTCTTATGTAGATGAATATCCTATTATGCAAGGAGGTGGACAACGTATACCAATAGCTGTATCTGATCCTAAAGATTCAAGATTGCTTGCATATAATGATAGTTTAGCTAGATACAATAGTACTCGTAATATTCAATCATTTATTAATAAGTACGAACAAGGATCTGGAAATTTAGATCAAATGCAGAAACAACTAGGTACTTTAAAAAAACATAATAAAGAAATACTATCTAATAAAGCTAAATCAAAAGTAAAATATAATGTTCCTTTTGGAGGAGGTAGTCCATTTCTTGAAGGCTCTTATAACCTATTTGAAAAACCACTACAACCTATACAATATAAAAAAACTGAAGAACTTAACCCAATACAATTTACTCCTAAAGGAAGTAAGAAATATATAGTAAATGGAACGGAGGTTAGTGAAGAAGACTTTTTACGATTAGGACCTATAAATGGTGGTAGTAAAAGAGTTATATATAACACACCAAAGATAGAATCACAAAAAGTACTTCGTTTAGATGGAACTTCTGAAACAGATCCAGAAAAAATTCTTAGAGCTTTAGGTATTGCAAATAATAGAGAGCAATTTCAGAATGGTGGGCTTCTTAGTAGGTCAGTTAGTTGTTCTAATTGTGGATGGTCATGGAATGCCGCAGATGGTGGATCTGATCCTATGACATGTCATAAGTGTGGTGGTATGGTTAAGATGCAAGTTGGTGGATTTAAACCAACGTTTGGTAGTATAGATCTTAAAAAACGCTGGGAAAATGGACAATATGTACCACCACTTACAAGTGCAGCAACCACAGAAAGACAATTTTTAACTGATTGGAATAACTCTGCAATGGGTAAAAAAATGTTGTATGATAGTGTGGATAAGGATGATCCTTCTGGAATAAACTATTTATATGCTGATAAAATTAGAGATGATAGAAATGCATTGATTAAACAAGCTAGTGTAAATTTATATGGTAAAAAAGATTTTTCTAAAAAAGTAGCGTCAGTATTTAGTGATAGAAAGGATGTTTCAGGAATAGCTGGTTATGCAACACTCAAAAATCCTTTAATGGGTAAACGTACCGTAGATAGTGTAAATGATTGGAATGCTGCTTTATCAAAACCTGGAGGAAATTATGTTGGTTTTACAATGTTACAACCAAATAAAAATTATGAAATACACATGCATAATGAAGATGAGGGAGATGGTGGTAATCAAACATTAGTACATGAACTTGGTCATGCTTCAGATGCATCAGGTTACTTAATGCCGGATTCAGATTTACAAAAGATAAAGCGTTATTCATATGGTAATGATGGAAAAAGACAACTAAGTAAGTTTCAAAAGTATGTAGCTAATCCTACAGAAACAAGAGCTAGACTTTTAAACTTTAGGTATAATGCTAAAAATCAAGGACTGTATAATCCTTTTAATCAAAAGGCTACAGGTGATGTTCTAAAAAAATATGAAGATTATTTAATGGATGGATATGATCCATTAGAACAACTAAGAGAAGTTTATGATGATAAACAGATTTTAGATATGTTAAACACTATATCTCAATCTAAAAAACAAGCTAGTGATATTATACCATATGCAAAAAATGGTGGCTACACTGTAACCAGAAGTAATGATCGTAAAGGTAAGACACATAAAGTTACCGGTCCTGGTGGAGTTGTTAAATACTTTGGTGATTCTAAACTAGGTCAGCATCCTAAAGATCCAGAAAGAAAAAAAGCTTTCTATGCTCGTCATAAAAAGAACTTAGCTAATAATCCTTTCTTTAGAGCATTTGCTAGAAAGACTTGGGAAGACGGGGGTCAAACAGATTATATGCAAGGTGGCGGTCTATGGGATACAGATAAAGTTGCTTACTTAGATAGTACAGTTAATGCTAATAGAAACTTAGAGTTTATTAGACGTGCTATAGAAAACGATGGGCTAAGTATTCCTACACCTAAAGGAGCTCCAGGATATGGTAAAGGTATGACTAGTTCACATCTTATGACATATGATCCAAAGAGTAGAAGGTCTTATCCTGAACTTGTAAATATAAACGGTACTCTAAAATACTTAACTGGAGATGATGCATATAATTATGCAGAAGATACTGGAGAGTATATACAATTCCCTACAGCTGAACAAGCTAATTACTTTAGCCAAAATTATAAGAAAAGTAATTATGTTAAAGTAGGTAAACAACCATTAGAAAAGAAACACGGTATTAAAGTAACTTATAAAAAATAAAGATATGTATTATCAACAAGGTGGTCAACAGGATCAAATTATGCAGATTATTCAGGCTTATGCTCAGATGAATCAGATTGATCCTAAGCAGTTATTAGAGCAGTTTACTCAGATGGCTCCTGAACAACAGAAAGAAGCTATTATGCAAATGGCTCAAAGTATTCAACAAGGTGCTTCTCAGCAACAACCTGACATGGCTCAAGCTGCTATGGCTTACGGTGGATATACAACAGGTATCTTTGCAGGTGGTGGAGAAATGATCCGTAGAGCTGATGGTTCTTATTCTAAAAGAGGATTATGGGATAACATTCGTGCTAACAAAGGATCTGGTAAGAAGCCTACTAAACAAATGTTAGAACAAGAAAAGAAAATTCGTAAACAAGAAGCAGCTTATGGCGGTGTGTTTGGAAACGGTGGTACTAACAATGCTGGGTTTAACGCATTACCTGACTATGTACAAGCTAAGATTTTAAGAAACATGGGTTATGGTGGTTACTATGATCCAATGGAACTAATGGCAGAAGGTGGTGAACCTAATGGTGAAATGGCATTAGGACAAATGTCTTCTGTAGTTGATAAGATGAATAAGCTACGTGAGTTTATTTCCCCAGATCAAAATTTAGATCCATGGATTGCTTCTAAGTTAGCTGTTATGGATTATTCAGCTGATGCTATTTCTGACTATATGATGTATAATCCTGAAGCTCAGGATGAAGAGATGGAAATGGAAGAGATGGAAATGAAAAAAGGTGGCTCAACATTTAGTGGTAACGCTTGGTATAAAAATGGTGGAACAAATAATCCAGGCTTTAGAGCTCTACCTGAATTTGTACAAAATCAAATACTTTCTAACATGGCATATGGTGGTATACAATTAGATCCAGCTAAGAAAGGAACATTTAAAGCACAAGCTACTCGTATGGGTATGGGTGTACAAGAAGCAGCATCTGCAATACTTAATGCACCAGAAGGAAGATACAGTCCAGCTATGAGAAAAAAAGCTAACTTTGCTAAGAACTTTGCTAAGCAAATGGGTGGTTTAGTAGAAGGTGATGTAATTGATGTTACACCAGAACAGTTACAGATGTTAAAACAAGGTGGTTATAACTTTGAAATTATTGACTAATGAGAATACGTATTACAGGAAAAGGTTTACCTAAAGCTCAAGTTGGACAACAAAAAAGTAATGTCCCTACTACTTTGTTGTATAATGGTGAATTAATATCTTCTAATGATCCTAGATATGCTCAACTTATGAGTCAGTCTTCATCATTTTTAAATTCTGGTAGAGAAAGACTTGGTTTACAAAATGCTAATAAGATAGCTGCTCTTAAAGCTGCGGGTCCTAAACTTCCTAGTTTAACTTTTAAACCGTTTGGTCAAGCACCTATTCAAGCTGCTAATACTTCGGTAGTTACTCCTACCGCACAACCTGCTACTACTACTCCAGTTGTAAGTACAACGTCTACAGCCCCTAAAAGATTTTGGCATTCTGAATGGGATGATGAAGGTTTTGACACAGATCCTGCTGGAGAATTTTATCAAGCACCACAAGCTGCGGCAGTTACTACTCAACCTAATAAATTTGCAAATGCAGTTAATTGGTATAATCAGAATATAGGTGCTCCAGTAGAAAAAGCTTTTCAAGATTTAGATAAAGCTGTATCATACGGAAACTTTGGTACTGAACTTTTTAATAGTTATAAAAGAAAACAAGACTTTGATAAAAGGCTAAGACGCCAAACATCTACAGATTCTTTATTTCCTGAAGTACCTAGTGAGATGTCAGGTAATCGTGGAGACTATGTAGTTAGTGGAAGTAGATTTGGTGAGTTTAGACCAGATGAGTATGTTGTAAACAAAGGTATGTACACTGGTCAGTTCTTACCTAGAATGGCACAGTATGGTGGAGGAGTTATTCCTGAAGCATTAACTATGCCTATAGATCCTATTGAACTATCGTCACCAATACCGTATGCAACATCTGCTCCTGCAGATTCTAATGCTGGTATTCCTACTCCAGCACCAAGATCTTCAAGTGGAGCTAATCCAGTTGCTGAACAAACATGGGAAGAAGTTTCTACAGAGTTTCCAGGTGTTAAACATTTAGGTATCTGGGGAGATAAAAGACATCAGAAAACTAAGAGTGATCATAACTCTGGAGATGCTTTAGATATTGGTATTAAAGATTCAAACCAAGGTGAGGAAATTGCTCAAAAGCTTATTAAAGAAGCTCAGGAAAAAAATATTAAATATATTATTTGGAATAAACAGATATGGAATCCATCTATATCAAATTCTTGGAGACCGTATAATGGAGATAATCCTCATACTACTCATGTACACGTAAGCTTTAATAGATCAGCTCAACCTGGTGGAGGAGAAATTGCTTTAACTCATAATAATCCTTTAAACATACATCATGGAGACTTTACTTCTAAATATGGTGGTAAACAAGGATCTAGAGATTCTAATGGCTACGTTAGTATGTTCCCAGATTTTGAAACAGGTATAAGAGCAGCTAAAGATCTTTTGTTTGGTCCAAACTATTCTAATCTTACTATATCTCAAGCTAGAAATAAATGGGTTAGCGGTAGTCCAGATAAAACTAATAATTCTACCCCAGATATTGTAAAGGCTATGGGCGGAGATAAAGTGTTAGCAAATCTTACACCAGCAGAACGTGATAAGTTAATCAAGCAGTTTGCTAGATGGGAAGGTAAACAAGCATATCAAAAATTAAGTGGCATGCAGTTGTATGCTGATGGTGGATCTGTTTCTTATAGAGAAGGTGATATTTATGAACTAACAGAGGATGAAATTAAGTCTATACTTTCTTCAGGTGGAGACATAGAATTTTTATAAATTTGTAATATATTATAATATGAAAACGTATAAAGTAAGAATTAAAAAATCTCCAGAGTCTATGGCTTATGGTGGTCAATCAAATTATGGCTTAGATCTAGGTCAGAAGAATATATATTCTGATATGACAGATAATCCATATGAGTCAGTATCTAACACTCTACAACCTGTAGATAGAGAAGATGCTAATATTGAAGCTGAGTTAAATGAAACTGCATATGGAGACTTTAATAGTGATGGTCGTAAAGAACATATGAAGATTGGTGGTAAAAGACATAGTCAAGGTGGTACACCACTAAATGTTCCAGAAGGTACATTTATTTATTCTGATACTAAGAAATTAAGAATTGGTGGTCCAGTTCTTGGTCAGTTTGGTAAATCTCCAAATACTAAACAAAAGTATACACCAGCTCAGTTAGCTAAACAGTATGACATTAATAAGTATCAAGCTATACTTGATGATCCATATACTGATAAGATGGCTAAATCTACTGCTGCTCGTATGATTGATAACTATGAGAAGAAACTTGGTGGACTTGCATTAGTACAAGAGTCTATGAAAGGATTTCCTCAAGGTATTCCTGATGTAGCTATGTCTGTATTACCAGAAGGTATGGGACAACAACTTGCTGAGATGGGAGGTTTTTATGGTGGTGATGAAGGTTATTATCAAGGTGGTGGAACTACTCCTAAAAAAGTTAAGAAGGAAGAAATAGCTAAATATGAGAAAGATGGATATAAGCGTGTAGGTAATACTAATGTATGGAGAAAAACAACATCTGGTAAAGATAGTAAAGATATTATTATAACTCCTGGTAAACCAGGTACTATATCTGGTGGTACACCAGGAACATTAACTCCAGGATATAACATTCCAACTGGTGGTAGTAGTAGAGGTGGTAGTGGACCATGTGCTAATCTTAAGTACACAGTTGCTGATATGAATGCTAGACCTAATTGTTATAGTACTTTTTTAAATAAACAAGGTTTTAAAGATGCTTCAGATGGGGAAAAGCAAAAAGGATTAGATGAGCTTTTACGTGGTAAAATGCCAAAGTATACACCTGGTACTAAACCTACAACTACACCTGCAACACCTGAGACTAAAACTTGTCCTGATGGTCCTAATGGAGAAAAAAACTATTATGTTCCAGATCCTAATAATCCTAATCAGTGTATTAGAGCTTGGGAAGACGTGAAAGAAATTACCCCCGAAGAAGATCCTACTACTACAACCACAACCGGTGGCGGTGGTGGAAATGGTGGAGGTGGTGGTAGACGTCCTTACTTTGGTAAGCAGTTTATGGTTCCTCCTAAACGTTATACTCCTTATGCAGCACCTCTTAATGCTATGATTCCAGAACCTACGTTCTATGATCCTAATAGAGAGTTAGCTGAAGGTGCATCACAACGTAACATGATGGCTGCTTATATGTCTCAAATGGATCCTCAACAGTTTTCTGCTAGAGCTAGTGCGTTAAATGCTCAAGGTGCTGAACAAGCTGCTAACACTATTGGTAGATATCAAAATATGAATGTTGGTGTAGCTAATCAGTTTAGTCCTTTACAAACTGATATTATGAATAAGGTGATGGCTTATAGAGCAGACGCTGCGGATAAGTTAGCATTTAATGCTCAGCAAGAAGATAAAGCTTATCGTAATACCATGAGAAACTATCTTAAAGCTCAAGATATGTATGATATTAATGAGTATGATATTAATACTAAACGTATGATGCTTAATGAGACTAATCCATACTATTCTATAGAGGATGGTCCAAGAGGCTCTACTCTTAACTGGAAAGATAAAACTAACTGGATGAATATGGTTACTGGACAAAGTGCTCAACCTTCAACAGAAGATTATTCTAAAATGGAATTAGAGGCTAAACGTTTAAAAGATGAAGGACATGATGCAGCTACTATCAATAATTTTTTAAGATTAAAGTTTCCTAACGCTTATGCTGGTCAAACAGGTAGAGGTGCAAATAATGCTGCAGCTATTCAAGCTCAGTATATGAATATGAATAGAGTACCATCAGCTCAAAGTGCATACCCATTTGGGTATGATGATGGATATGGTTATTAAACTTTTAAGGTTTAGTTTTAAACTTTAAAGATTTTATTGTATATTATATATGTAAACTATGGCACAATACCTTCCTTATATTCCAGAAACCATACCTGAACCGGCTTTATACAAACCGGACTTTAACTTCTTTGATAGAATGCTTCAAAGAAAGCAGTCTATGTTTGAACAAGGTGTTAGTAGAGTTAGATCAGCGTATACTTCTGTATTAAATGCTCAACTTTCTAATAAGCATAATATACCTCTTAGAGATCAGTATATTAAAAATGCTCAGGAACAGTTAACTAAGTTATCTTCTTCTGATCTTTCTCTTATGGAAAACGTAAATGCAGCTGAGTCAATATATGCTCCATTTTGGCAAGACAAGTTTATAGTACAAGATGCTGCAATGACTAAAGGCTACCAAGCTGAGATGCAAAAGCTTATGTCTTGGAAAGACTCAGCTAAACCTGAAGAGCGTGAAAAATACAACGCTATTGCAATGATGGATCTTCAGAATGGTTTAAGTGTATTGCAAAATGCTGATAGAACTCCTGAAGCTTTTGGAGCTGTAGAAATGCGTAAAGCTCAACCATTTACTAATATTGAAGCTTGGTTACAAGCACAAGCTAAATTAGAAAATAAAGAGGTTAAATATGATGATCCTAATGGACCATATCTAATTGAAACAGTTGGTGGTCAGCGGTCTCAACAAAAGTATGCTACATGGGCAGCTTCTAGAATCGGTAATAATTTTCAGGGTCAGTTTGATGTAATAGGTAGAGTAGAAAATGAAGAACGTATTAAGATATTAAAACGTAATAATCCTAATCTTACTGATCAAGATGTTAAAGGAATTATTGCTAAAGATGTAGTATCAGAACTTAGTCAGGGATATACTAAAAGAACTCAAGAAGCAGATGTTGAGATTGCTAGAATAGATAGTTTATTAGGATCTATTGGTCAAACAGGCGGCCCTCAGAATGAGCAGATGTTTAATAAACTTGTGCAAGAGCGTGCTGAACTTGTAGCTAAAAAGTCTGCTATTAATGAAGAGTATAAGTACTTTGATCAAGGTAAAGATAAAGTTTTAGAATATGTAACAAATGCTCCTAAACAATACTTTAGTGTATTAGCTAAACAACGTCTTATTAATAACTGGGCTACTGGTACAGCTAGCCTAGATCAAAAGCTTATAAAAGAAAATACTGGTTTTACTGCTGCTCAAAATATTGATATTAGAAGAGCTGAGCATAATCTATCAGTAATGAAAGCTACTTTTGAACGTGAAAAAGATATATGGAAACGTGAGCAAGATTTATGGGAAAGAAATAATCCTAAAGCTACAGGAACTGGTACCGGAACAGGAAGTGGTACCGGAACTAATACTACTACAACTGATGTACCAGGAGTTTCAGAATCTGGTTCTATGATGTATTCTGGTAAATCTGGTATTGATATTACAAGAACTGAAGCTACGGCTTATGATGTATATAATAAAAATCAGAAGCAAAACTTTGTTGAAGCTCATAACTTAATATTTGATCAACGTGGTATTCTTGGCTTTGCTACAAAGTTAGGCTTGAGTCAAATGGAAATATCACAAGTAGCTACTTACTTACAAAAAGAGGTGGCTAGTGACTATAAGCATGTTGGTACTAAAGAAGAAATAGCTGCTTATCAGAAATTAGGAAATGCTTTAATAGCTAGTCCAGCTGTTAAAGAAGCAGGTATTAAAAGTATTCCTGGTCCAGGTACAATGAGAAACGCTCTTATTGCATATTCCGGGCAGTATTTATCTGAACGTAGTGCTGTTGCTTCAGATGGATCTGATATACCATTAACAAATGATGAGTTTGAAGCTTTAATGAGATATTCAACTGCTGTAAGTAAATTAGATAATTATGCAGCTAATGATAAACAGAGACAAGAACTTATTGAAAAAAACATAACAACTAATAAAGCTTATAGTCATCTTTTAATAGATAAAAATGGTAAAAAAGATTTAGTTACTATTAGTGATCTTGAAAAAAAGTTTAAAGATACACAGTTTGAAGATGAAGATGGTAATAAAGTAACACTATCAGCTAAAGATTTAGCTACTGCTTATATTTCTGGTAATATGACATCATATGTACCTGGTGCTTTTGCAGCTATTGCTCAAGCACAAACGGCTGCTGCTGGAACTATTACATTTGGAAAAACAGTAACAATTAATGGTAAAAAGTTTAGTTCTTATGGAACACTTACACCAAATGCTTTTTCACCAAGTAAACCATTTACTGATTATCCAAAAGGTTTGGAACAGCTTGAAGCTAGTACTTTGGCATTAGATAAAACTTATAAATCATCTGGACAGTTAGCTAAAGATATACAAGGAGCACAACATTCTATTGTTCCTAACTTATTAATGTATAAAAACTTAACTGGTAGACAAGGTGCTCTTTTTTCATTAGTTTATAAACCTAATAAAACTATGTCTGGAGGAGATGATGCTGCTGCTATTGTTAACCAAGCATTTCAAGTTGGTAACTCTGAGGATATATATGATGCTGCTGGAGCTCGAATAACAGATACTAAGCAGATTGAAGCTGTAAGAACATTGCTAAAAAATGAAAAAAATATGGAAGAATATACTACAGCAGAGTATATTCCACAAGGTATTAATGGTAAAAAAACTGTAAGAGTTACTCTTAGTAAACCACTTTCAGCAGAAACAAAAGAACAAATTGGTGGTGTTAATTTAAACGAATTAGGTACAACTTTTAATGTTGTTCTTAAAGATAATACTGCTGGTACTGTTCTTGATAAACTTCCTTATAATACTGGTTTTCAGATTTATGATGCTTTGACAAGAGGTCAAGAAATAAAATCAGACTCAATACTAAATGCTGCTGGGTTTAGTTATACTATTACACCTAATACAACAGGTGTTGATGCTACTCCTGAATATGTTACTGTTGACTTAAAATACAAAGTTAGGACTAATAAAAAAGATCCACAAACTGGTCAATTAGTTACTGGTGTTGAAGAAAAATCGTATCTTAGTAAGATAAACCTTATAGGCAATAATGCTAAATCTCCTGATGAGATCGTACAAACTCTTCAACAGTTGTATTATAATAATATGCAACAGAACAGAGCTGTACAAATGGAGTATCAAAACTTTATGAATACAAATAAAGCTAATGGTGGTTCTGTGTGGGACCCTAAAGCAGCATTGCAAGCAGCTGGATTGTCTCATTTGATTAAGTAAGTAACTATATAAAGATATATACATGGCACTAGAAACTGGTGTAATACCTCAAGAACTTCAAGGAGTTTATTCACAAGATCCATATCTTCCATTGCCAGAACCTATGGGAGCTAATATGTTAGACTTATTAGCAATCCCTAGTATGAGTATGGGTTCAGTAAGTAACATACCTAGTAGAGATGTGGTACAAAGTGGTCTTGAGGCTTTTAGTTCGGCCCCTGCTAGTATGAATACATTAGCAGCACCTGTGTTTTTTGACTATGATGCAGCTCAGGTAGATAGATATAAAGGTTCAGCTAATTTTAATGCATTAGGTTTTGATCCATCTGGTCAAACTAATAATGAGTATAAATATGGAGCTAGACAAACCTGGGGTGACGTTTGGTCTAATGGTCTTTCTGGTATGTTTAGTTTAGCTGGAAATACTTTTGTAGAAGGATGGAAAGGTTGGGGTAATATAGCAGATGCTATAGCAAGTACAAGTTGGGCAGAAGCTGGACAAGATCTTATTGGTACTCCAGAGTATTTGTTAGAGCAGGATAAGATTACTAAAGATATCATGAATAAATATGCTATCTATTCTACTCCTGAATCTGAAGAAGGTATATTTAACCGTAAGTTTTTTGGTGATATGTTACAGCAATCTGGTTTTGCTGTAGGTGCTATTGCTCAATTTTTATCAGAAGAATTACTTACATATGGAATGTCTTCAGCTTTTTCATTATCTAAACTTGGATTAAGAGCTCCAAGTTGGGTAGGAAGAGTTGTTTCTCATGCAGACTTAGCAGATGATGCTGTTAGATTAGGTACCCCTATTTGGAAAGCTCGTTCTGTATCAGAAGGTTTAGTAACAGGTGCTAGAAGATTTATTCCTTTTGCAGACACTGCATATGATTTAAGTAGATATGGTAAAGCTGGAGCTGGTATTGGTCAGATGGCAGCTATTACTGTAGGTGGATTAAGACGTGTTTTATCTGAGTCTAATATGGCTATGACAGAAGCTCGTATGGAAGCTGCTGGTACATATGGAGAGTTATATAATAAATTATATGATGAGGAACTTCGTAAAACTGGGCAAGCTCCTAGTTTTGATATAGAAGAAAATATTAAGTCTACTGCAATGAATGCAGCTCAGGATAACTTTGGTGTTAACGTTGGTATTCTAATGCTAAGTAATAGACTTCAGTTTGATAATATGTTTAGCCGTTTTAGTACGGGTCGTGCATTTTTTGGTACTACAGGAGAATTTGCAGATGATGTATTAAAAGTTACTGGAAAATCTGCTGCTAAAGAAGCAGGTGAAGCTACAACTAAAGCGTATGTAAAAGGACGTCTTGGTACTTTTGGACTTCTTGGTCAGATATCAGCAGACTTTGGAAAGAAAGCTGCTGCTTGGCAAGCTACTAAATCACTAGGACGTAACTTATTTAAGTGGGAAACCTCAGAAGGTTTACAAGAACTTTTTCAAGAAGGATCAAATAAAGGATTAAGTGATTACTATTATGATTTATATCATGGTAAGAAAGGCTATGACTCAAAGTTAGATGCTATTGTAAGTAATATTGATAATCCTCTTACAGATATACAAGGAGCTAAAACCTTCTTAATGGGTGCTTTAACAGGTAGATTATTATCTCCTATTAATTTTGCTGTAGGGAAAGCTAAGTTATACGGTGCTACTACTGGTGAACAACGTCAAGAACGTAAACAAAAAGTAGAAGAAGCGGTAACTTTAGTTAATGCTTTTTATGAAAATCCTAAGATGTTCTTAAATGAACATATTGCAAATGTTAAAGTACAGAATCGTGCTGCTCAAAGTATGGAAGAAGCAATACGTAACCGTGATCAATATGAATTTGTAAACCATAAAGACGGAGCTTTTGCTAAAATGATGTCAGCTGCTATGAAGACTGACATGTTTAAAGCTGTAACTACTACTATACGTGGGTATGGTGAAACTTTTAATGATGAAGAATTTAAAGAAGCTTTTGGTTTAGATAAGACAGAAGAAAATATTAGTTCTGTTAAAGAATACTTTAACAAGGTTGCTGATGAAACAGAGTCTTTCCATAAGACGTGGAAACAACTTAAAGATAAGTTTGGTGACTCTGTAATGCTTGATCTATATAAAGAAGGTACTCCTGAGTATGCTACTGCCCAAAGAGCTAAGCGTGCATTAGATGATGCTATTGAAATACTGGCTACTAATAACTATAAGGCTACACGTTCTGCAGAAAGAGCTGTAAGAATTCAAGCTGAGACTGCTGCAATACCTGGTATTGGTTCAAGTGTAGCTTCTGCTTTTAGAGTTTTGGGTGCTATTAAGAACACAGAAACTGAAATAGAATTACTTCAAAATGAACTTGCAGGTTTACAAGCTTTAGAGAAAAAAGATAAGGCTACTAAAGATCTTATTAAAACTAAAAAAGCTCAGTTAAAGTCATTAGAAGACTGGAGAGATAATCATGAGTCTTTTAAAGAAAAGGGTGTTAAACAAAAAAGAAAGTTTAATAAAGCTCGTAAGTCATTTGAGTCTTACATGACATCTAAAAATCAGGAGTCTGGTATTGATCAAGAAGTAAAACTTGATCAGATGCAGGAGATCTATGAAAAGATGGTTGACTATATAGAACTTAACAAGGATAGTAAAGACTATATTGATGCTTACAATACATTAGCTAATCCTATTAAGTTTGTACAGGCACATCAGCGTTTACTTGATGCTATGGATGCTGCTAAAGAAAGATTAAATGAAGAACATATTCAAGAAGTTTTAGAAGCTGTTTCAGGTAAAAAGGCTGCTACTCCTGAAGATGGTAAAGATGAAGAAGCTCCTGACTTTACTACGTATATGATGGATGCTTATGAAAGCATGAAGACTTCTGGTCAAATTGGTGATATTAATTTTGAAGAATGGCTTAATACTCCTGCTGGTAAAACATTTACTCAGCTTTATAACAAGAAGTATAATAAAAATGAATCTACTAGTCAAGAAGTAATAGATCGTAGAGCTGCTCTTCAATCTCTTAAAGAAGATTTTGAAAATGCTGAGACTATTACGGATGAATTTGTAGAAGATATTTTTAATAAGTTATCTTCTATATTAGGTGTTAATATTACAGATCTAGAAAATGATTATACTAATTATAGTACTTCATTAGCTAAAGAACTAAAACAAGTTCTTTTAGATTTAGGTATTGAAGATCCTACATTAGATCCAGATAGAGCTTCAATTGAAATATTAAAGTACACTGTTCCTAAGTTTATAGATAAATTAATAACTAATAATGGTCTTGGAAATGCAGAGGCTGAAGTTATAGATGAAACTAATAACTTAGATATAATTGAGCTTCCTAAAAGAAAGACTAAAATGACTAAGCCTGCTTTACAGCAAGGGGAAAGTTTAATTGATAATGGTAAGGATGGAATATTTATAGTTAAAGCACCAAACGGTCTTTATCAAATTTTTGATTCTGATCGTAATAATCCTACTGGGGATGGTACATCTGTTTCATATACTACCAGAAATGAAGCATTTCTTGGTAGAGATGAGATGATAGCTAATATTACTAATCAAGATACTAAAGACCGTAGTTTCTATGTATTTGATGGTAAAGAAATACGTGCCGGTTTAGTTCTTACAGATAACCAAACAGGTAAAGAACTTGTAGTAGCTACTAAAGGTGAACCTATTTACTCTAAAGATGATACAGAAAAGAAAAACCCTAGTATTAAAATTGTTCTTCTTAGAAATAGAATAAGAACAGGAACTACTATAACTATTACTAATCTTAATAACTATAGTATTAAGCAAAAGACTGAAGCTTTAGAGAGTGGAGAAATTGTTGATACTGGTGTATTTAGACTTGTTCGTACTAACGAACTTAGTAGAATATATCCGTTTGTTGATAGAAGTACAAATGAATCTGAACAAGCGGCTCAAGCTAGACTAGATAATTTACTTAGATCAACTGATCCTAAGACTCTTGCTGCAGGTATTACAATCAAGATTAAAGAAAATCCTAAATCAGATGCTGTTAAAAATGTATCTGGAAATAAGAAAGTTAATCCTAACTTAGTTCAAGGACGTGAGAAGTATCAGATTCAAATTTTGTTTAATGGTGCACCTATTGGATTTTTGACTAACTATGATAACTTACGTTATATTAATGAGAATGGTGTAAACGTACCAATTTCTAATCTATCAGTAGAGCAGTTTAGAAGAATATTTGATAGCCAGGGTAAAGATCCTAAAGAGATGATGAATGCTTTTAAAGCTAACTTTGAATCATCAAGAGCTGTATATAATGCTTTATCTCAATATGTTAAACCTGGACAAGAAGTAGAAATACCTGCAGATGAAGTAGCTAAGATTGTTAATTTTAATATAGGATCTGGAGAATCTTCTTATGTAGAAGAAGGCCAAGCTGGTACTCCTTTTAAGAATTTACAACATAATACAATTAATGGATTCTATTATATTATAGATAGAAGTAAACGTTATGGTAAAGGTTTTACCTTCCAAACAACAGAAACAGCTATTACTAATGCTGTTGGTAAAGATCGTAAAGAGATTGAAAAACAAATAGCTTTAGTTAGAGCAGTAAGAGATACTACAGAACAACTAGGTAGATACATGGCTGTAGTAAAATTACCAAATGGACGTATTCATTTTATTGAGTTAGCTTCTGATCCAATGAACGATGAGCAGTTAACTGATCTTGTTACAAAACTTAATGATCGTTCTGCTGAAACTAAGTCAAAGAACGTAGAAGTAGGAAAGGATGATCAAAAGAACGATACACCAATACGTAAAAAGATTGACTTTAATAAAGAGTTAAATGATGAAATTGTTTCTAACTTATTTATTTCAGTTCCACAAATTGCTAAAGGTACTTATATAGACTTTGCATTAAATGATACTGGTAGTCTTGAACTTACCTTTCATAAAAAAGTAGGGGATAAAAACATCCGTAGACAGATATATGTTTATGGAAAAACTAAGTTTGACCCTGCTAACTTTAAAGATGCCGATGATATGCTTGAGCAGATAAACGCTGCTATAGAAAAGCATGACAAGGAATATGCTAAAAATGAGTCACATAAGATAGGCTTTAAACTAACTAAGCAAAACTTTAAAGTATCTGTTCCTGATGCTATTTCTGTTTCTCAGTTAGAAAATAATCAAGTAGAATTAAGATCGTCTGTATATAATACTATTGTTAAAAACTTACCGTTAACTATTAAAGCAGTAGCTGTTGATTCTGCTAGTCTTCCTGCAATTCCACAAACCGTAGTACCTACTACTCCTCAACCGGCATCTAAAAATAAAGAAGTAACTGATGCTGAAATACAAGCTGTTTTTGATCAATTAGGAGGAACTCGTGATACTCAAACGCCTTCTACTAAACCTGCACAAACACCAGTTAATACTGAACTTGAGCAGGCTAAGATGGAAGTAGATACTCTTATTAGAGATAAAGAGCTTGAGGTTGTAAGACGTAGAGATGAAAAGATTGCTACTGGTATGCGTCCTTCTTTGGCTATGATTGAAGCTAATAATGAAGCTTCTTCTATGTTTGATAAAAAGATTAAGGAGGGTAAGGATAAAATTAATCAGATTAAGAATGCTGGTAGAAATACAGCCTTAAAGATTACTAATCGTCCTACATTTAATCAAGGTAGTGTAGTTAATATTGATGACTTTAAAAAGTATATTAGCCGTATCCTTGGAGATAAGGTCTCTGTACAAGAGCTAGACTTTATGGCTACTGCTCTTAAAGATGGTCAAGTTACAGTGGGTAAATTCTTGACATATCTTGAAGTACTTCAAAACGGTACAAAAGCTGTTAAAGGTCGTATAGAAGTAGGTGCTGATACTGGTTTTAAATACCATGAAGCTTTCCATGCTGTCTTCCGTTTAATGCTTACAGATAAGCAGATAGATAAGCTATTGGCTTATACTAAAATGGAGGTTAACAAAAAAGGTATTGATGTAAAAGCAGAGATGCAGAAAATGCGTGAACTGCATACTATCTATGCTGAAATGAATGAGCAAGAACTGGAAGAAAGATTCTATGAGGAATACATGGCTGACCAGTTTGAAGACTTTAAAGGTAACCAAAAAGATAGCAAGACTCTTCCAGGTATTCGTGGATGGTTCCAAAAACTTCTTGATCTTATTAAAAGCTTGTTTAATCGTTTCTCTCGTAATGAGCTTACAAACTTATTCCGTGAAATAGATAGAGGAGCTTATAGAAATAATAAAGTAAGAGAAAATAGATTTACAAAGCCAGATGCTTTAAGTATAAGTGAACCTGTACTTAAAGCTATTAAAGTGGGAGAAGTAGATGTACTAGATGAAAATGGTATGTACATTACTATTCCTAGATATCTTTCACAACAAGAAGGAGATCAACTTGCTAGTAATATAGCATCTAAGTATCATTTAAGAGTATTAAATGGTACTGGTCAGTATAATAAGATGCAGGTGCTTAATGAAATCTTTGCTGACTTTATGGATCTGTATGATATTAATGGTTCTAAAAAAGAGTTCTATCTTAATGAGATTGATACTCTTTATGAACAAGATCCAGATCTTGCTAGACAATACCAAAATAAACTACAGCAGAAATATCAAATTTTTGTAGAAGAACAAAACAGAAAGTCTCTTGCTGAAGCTATTGATACCCATCTTAAGATAATGGGTTATCAACAAGAGCTTGAAGATGATGAGTTAACATCTATGGAAGATGAGTTTGGTTCTAGAGTTACTACTGATAACTGGAAAGAAACTCACTCTATTGGTGGTTTTGGAAGTCTTAGTAAGTTCTTACGTCAATATATTGCAGCTACTACTTATGTAATAGATAAAGACGAGTTTGGAAATACTGAGTTTGTAAATGGAGAACCATTGGTCCAAGCAGTAAACGCTAATTTAGTTTATAATGGTGTATTAAAAGCTGTTGCTAATATTACAGATCAAAATCAGTTTGTAAACAGACTTCAGCAACTTCGTTCTGAAAATACAGAAACTGGTAAGTTCTTAAATAAATTCTTTAATGATGTTGATCTAAACATAGATCCAACTACTGGTGGCTTTTCTGTAGATAATGCTAAGCAATCTACATTATTCCAGATGGTTATTAAAGGGTTTCAGCAGTATACTGTTGACTATATCTTTATTAACAAGGACATTCGTCAGAGTAAGAAAGTTTCTGCTCTTATGATTGCAAACAGAATGGGTGTAGCTAAGACGCAGTTTACACAATGGCAAAATGCTTATGTACAAGTATTTGAAGATCAAATTCTTAAGCTTAAGACTACTCAAGAAAAGAAAGCTTTTGCTAAAGAACAGACTAGTGCTCTTCAAGATTTAATGACTTACTTAGATCCTGGTGCATACATCTCAGATGAAGATATGCATATTGAAACTCAGCGTATTAGTAACGAACTAAAAGAAAATCTTGGTATTTCTTTATCACCTTTGTTCTTAAAGTTCTCTATCTCTGCTGCTAAAGATCCAGGTATTAGAACTGAAAGCCAAAGAAAGCTTGCAGAATCATACTCTGATGTAACTGGTATTACTATAGATTCTATTAAACAGATTGTTAAGTCTGTTCAAGCTTTAGAAAATCCATTTGCTAAAAACATTGATAGTCTTAAGAAAGATGATACTGAGATTGTTCTTCCAGGAGAAGATAATGATCCATCTGATCTTTCAGATGACATGGGTGAAGGAGGTAACGTTACTCGTATAAATGAACTAGCTAAAGGTAATGCTATCTTTGATGAGACTGTAAGCAGTACTTCATATAAGAATGCAGAAGGAGAGTTAGTATACAGCCATCAACTTCCTACATTCCACTTAGTTAAAGTTAATTCATTAAACGATCCTTCAGTTTTAGATGACATATCACAGGATGATTTTGTTTCTGGAAATATATTACTAGACTCTTCTGAGTTCCGTAGTTTAGTAGGGGATTTAAGAGTAGAAAGAATAGAGGGTATGAAAAGCTCTATTCTTAATGAGACTGCAGATGGTGGTTTGATTGAAGATAAGACTATTACTTCTAACCAGAACAAAGGTATCACCTATGGTAGTTTTTCTGATCGTGAGTTTATTATATCACTTCTTGAACTATATAAGTATAATAAAGAAGCAAGAGGAGAAAACGGTATATTCTATACAACACAACACTTAATAAGGGTAATTGAAGCTTCTAATACTGCTGATACGGTAGCACTACCAGTTATTAAAGCAGTAGAGACAGACCCTGATAATAATACAAAGCTTTCAAAAGAAGCTGTAGATATTCTAGCTAAAGAGGTAGCAAGAGAGTTTGCCCGTATTCAAAAAGTAGGTAATGAAATTCGTACTAAAGTTTTTGAAGATGGAGAGATTGAAGGATACCACTATGCTGTAGATCAGAACGGTTTTAGAGATTCTAAGAAAAAGCCTAGAGGTGTTAAGTTCTACAAGATGGCAAACATGCTTGGAAAAGAACTAGCTGAAGAACTTGAAGCTGATGCTACAAATCCAGCTTTTGATTTAAGTACAAAAGCAGCCAAGATTAATGCACGTATTCAAGAATACTGGGCAGAAAGAATGGATGAGTTTGTAGATACATTAGACAACCTTGGTGTTATAACTATAAGTAATACTGCTGAAGCAGGTGAGACTATAACTAATAATTTAGTTGATGACTTTATTACTACTGGTTTTACAACTAAAGGAGATGATAAAAAAGCTGTAGCTGACGAAAGAAAGAATGATAAACTAAATCTTATCCCAGGATCTGTTAGACATAACCTTGGACAGATTTTACTTAACGATTATATTAATACTTTGGCTTTCAATCAGTTATTATATGGTGATGAAGCTAAAGCATTTAAAGATGAGATTGATCAGGTTAAGCGTGCTAAAGGTGCAAACGGTTCTGGTCCAAGTTTAGAATCTGTTATACTATCTCCTGAGCTTGGTATTACTGAACAGTTTACTAAGTCTCACATGTTAACGTTTACAGACCCTAAGTATAAATCTAAATATGCTGGTGGTTTAAAAGATAAAGCAGATGCTCAGTCTTACACTACTGTTAAAGGTGCAAGATATACATTATATGGTCTTGGTCAACTTACTCCTCAAATAGCAAAAATTCTTGATAAGATTGAAGCTGGAATATCACTTACTCCAGATGAGATATTTGGTCCAAATGGATTAGAAGCTATAAAAGGTATGCTTAACTCTAAAAAGCTTGTATACTTTGATGGACCAATGTATGTTAAGACATCAACTATAATGCTTACTAAAGAGTTTACTTCTATGCAAGTAGATGGTAAATGGGTTGCTCATGTTGGTAATGAAGAGCTTCATGACTTAAGAGAGAGAATGGAAGCATTTGAAGCAGC
>Ga0315905_10000629_pt1 | contig 38322 bp, 29 predicted proteins | sample LakEriMetagenome_5_FD_203522 | JGI IMG/M metagenome (GOLD analysis project Ga0315905, IMG submission 203522) | Freshwater fungal communities from buoy surface, Lake Erie, Ohio, United States - Buoy 4 MA121 | ecosystem: Environmental > Aquatic > Freshwater > Lake | place: USA: Lake Erie, Ohio...
TGATCGGGCCCACGCTCGATCCCGCCCGCGAGCGCCTGGCGGTCGATCTGGCCCAGTGGCTTGTCGGCCGCGACGACACCCTCGCCCGCAAGCCAGACGCCGAAAACGAGTGGCGGTATCCCCGCCTGGGCATGTCACCCCGCGAGCAGGGCCTCTGGAGCCGCATGGCACTTTTGGGCCTGCCGGTGATGGCCGCCTTTTCCGGATTCGCCGTGTTGCTGTACCGCCGCCTCCGCTGACGCGGTGCCCCGGTTTCACACCAAGCGCTGTTGGTTTTGAGTGAGAGAATAGCGATGCGCCAGTCTACGGTTGGTTTGATTCTGGTGGGCCTGGCCGCCCTGGGCGGCGGCGCCCTGCTGCTGTCCGACTTGGGTGGCAAGCGCGGTCAGGTCGCGGTGGTCGACCCGTTGGCCAAGCTCGATCCGGTGGGCATCAGCAGCCTGTCGGTGCGGGTGGAAGGCCAGCCGCCCGAGGAGATGGTCACCCTGTCCGGCGGCAAGGACGGCTGGTCCATGCCCGGCAACTGGCCCCTGCGCCAGGCCGAGGCGAAGGAGCTGGTCGATCTGGTGGGCAACCTGCGCACCCGTTTCGCCCCCGAGAAGGTCTCCAACGACAAGGACTGGAAAAAGCGGGGACTCAAGCCCGCCCAGGTGGAACTGAAAGTGACCCTCGCCGGCGGCGGCGACCTCAAGCTCGAGCTCGGCGAGGACGAGAGCGCCGGACAAAACAGCTTCAACCGCCCGGTCTGGGCCCGGCTCGATGGTTCCAGCGAAGTGTTGCGTCTCACCCCCGGCACACTGGCCGTGCTGAAGCGCCCCGCCAGCTTCTACCGCCAGCGCCGCCTGTTCGCCGTCAACCAGGAGGCCGCGCGAAAGCCTGGCGTGCGCCAACCTGGCGAGGCCGGCCCAGTGGCCTCCGCGGTTCTGGCCAAATCGATCGAACTGAACGCTTCCGCGCCCACCGCTGATGCCAAGGATGCCAAGGATGCCTTGTCCGGCGCCCTGCGACTCGACCGAACCGAACCCGCCGCCGGCAACCCCTCCACCGGCGCGCCGGCCTGGCGTGTCAGCTCCGCCGATGGAAAAAACCGGCTCGATTTCCTCGATCCCGCCGCCGGCGATGCCCTGCTCAACAACATCCCCGAGATCTGGGCCGAACGGTTCTACTTCGGCGATGCCGCCGCACCCGCCAAGACCGGCCTCGACAAACCCGAACGGGTGCTGACCGTCACCGACCCCAACGGCAAGGCCATCAAGCTGATGATCGGCAAGAAATCACGCGAACGCTCCTTCAAGCGCCTCGTGCAAACCCAGCCCCCTCCCGGTCTGCCCCCCGGCATGCAGTTCCCCCCGAGGGAGGAGGTGGTCAAGGAGGATTTCCTGTTCGCCCAGCTCGCCGACAATCCCCAGGTGTTTGAGGTGAAGGCCGATCGGGTGAACCAGGCCTTCGTCTCCCGCGCCAAACTGCGCGACTCCAAGCTGGCCCGCTTCAAGGTGGCCGATGTGGAAAAGCTCCAGATCACGGGTGCCGCCCACGCAGCTCCAATCACACTGGCCAAAAAGGATGGCAAATGGAGCCTGGAAGCCCCCTTCACCCGCCTGGCGGATGGCGCCAAGGTCGAATCCCTCATCGGCAAGCTCGAGGGGCTGGAGGCCAAGGAAGCCGATGTGGAGGAGCCCGAAGCCAAGGACCTTCCCGCCGGGCTGGCCGCGGCCGGTTTGGACAAACCCAAGACCCGTATCGAGCTGACGGTTCGGGAAACGGATCCCTCCAAGCCCGCCCCCGCCGAGGGGGATGCCCCCAAATGGACCCGCCAGGTGGTCTACGAGGTGGGTAATCTCGATGCGGCTGCCAACAAGATCATGGTCCGCTCGGAGAATCTGCCCCGCATCAACAAGGTCGACAATGGCCTGAAGGACCAGCCGGAAAACCAGATCGCCGCCGTCACCGCCCGCCAGGCCGGCGATTACCGTTCCACCCAGCTCTTCGACATCGACCAGGCCGCCGTTACCGCCATAACGCTGGACCGTGCCGGCAAAAAACTGTCGCTGAAGCGCGAGAAAGGCAAGCCCTGGATGGTCGAGTCACCCGCGGGCGAGGCCGATGCGGGCGAGGTGGACAAGCTCCTCACCGCCGCGGTCACCGCCCGGGCCGCTGACTTTGTCTCCGACAGCGTCACCGCCGACAAGCTGGCCGCTGAATACGGCTTGGGGGCCGGTGCCACCACACTGACCCTCACGGTCAGCCCCGAGGGAAAACCCGCCCAGACCGCCAAGCTGGTCCTCGGCAAGGACCGTACCGGCAAGCCCGGGGTTTTCGCCCGGGCCGAGCTGGATGGCAATGCCGGCGGCCAAAAACCCGGCGAATCCCTCGTGGTGGCCATTGCCCCCGAGGTGAAGACCTCCCTCGATCGCGACGCGATGGCCTTCGTGCCCCGGTCGCTGTGGAACCTCAATGAAAAGGATGTGACCGCCGTCACCATCCGCCGGCCCGACGGCACCGAATTCAAGCTCATCCCGCAGCCGCCCGCAATCACCCCATCCGTCGATCAACCGGTGGGAGAGGCCACCTGGAAAATCCAGGGCCCGTTCGAGGCGACTGCCAGTCCCCAGGTGCAGGACCTGGTCCGTTCCCTGTTGAATCCCTCCGCCCGCTCCTGGCTCAGCCTGGCCGATGACCAACTGACCGAACGGGGTCTGGACAAACCCCTCACCGTGAAGGTGGAGGTGAAGGAGGGCGCTGCCCGCGTGCTGCTGGTGGGCAAGGAAGACCCTGCCGCCGTCACCCCCGCTCCCGCGGGCGTTCCCCAGCCCGCCGAAAAACCACCCGTGGGCCGCTACGCCAAAATCGAGGGCAAGCCCGGGGTGCTGGTGGTGGATGGCAAGCTGGCCCAGGCGGCCTACCGCACCGCCCTGGAATGGGTGCCCCTGCCAGCACCCACTCTGGACCCATCACGCATCCAGAAAGTGGAAATGAAACGCCCCGACCGCCCGTTCGCCCTGGAGCGCAGCACCCGTGGCGGCTGGCAACTGCTCGGCCTCGGTGATTTCTCCGTTCCAACCGACGAGGACAGGGCCCGCCGCCTGGAGGAAAACCTCGCCTCGCCCAGGCTGGTCAAACTCGCCGCCTACGGCAAGGAATCCCAGGACAAGGCCCGCGAGTTCGGCCTGGATCAGCCAACCCTCGACCTGCAAATCAACCTGAAACCCGCCGCGGCCGGCAAGCCTCCCGAAACCAAACGGGTGCGCCTGGGCAAGGAGGCCGCCGACAAGAGCGGCACCTACGCCCGACTCGATGACGAGCCATCGGTGGTGCTGCTGGACCCCGCCACCTCTGCCGCCCTCACCGCCGGCCCCACCGAATACCTGCAGCGCCAGCTCCTCCCCAAGGAGAAAATCACCCTCACTAAAGTCACCCGCTCCGGGAAAGCCGGCGAACTGTCCGCCGAAAAAACCGCCACCGGCTGGCGCGCCACCAGGCCCGAAGGCTTGGCGGTCGACAGCTCCACGCTCTCCTACCTGATGGAATCGCTGGAAGGGCTCGATGCCCAGTCCGCCGAGGCATGGCAACCCACCTGGTTGCAAGCCGACCTGGTGAAGTTCGGCCTGGACCAACCGGAAGCCACCTGGGTTCTGGAAGGCACCGTCGATGGCAAGCCGGCCAAGCGCGTGCTGCAGGTGGGCAGGATCGCCGATGAAAAACGGGGCAACCGGTTTGTCCGCGCCGATGGCCCGTTGGTGGGCCGCCTCGCGACCGAGGTCGCCTCCAAGCTTGTGTCGCCCACCCTCTATTTCCGCGACCGCACCGTCGCCACCCTGCCCGGCATTCGCGAGGCCAAGGTGTCCTCCGGCGGGCGCATTCTCTCGTTCCGCTTCGAAGGTGACCGTTGGAAGCTGACCAACCCCATCCAGGCCGAGGCCGATCCCTCGCTGGCCGGCTGGCTGGCCCAGTTCGCCCCGCTTCGCGCCGGCGAATGGCTCACCCGCAACGATACCCCGGAAGACCGCAAGGCCCTGGGCCTCGACAAACCCGCCACCCGCTGGGAACTGTTCGGCGAGGGCGGCAAGAGCCTCGGCATCCTAGACATCGCGCCACCCGGCGTGGACGGCTTCGCTGCCGCCGGCTTCACCGGCTCACCCAGCCTGTTCAAGCTCGACGCGGTCCAAGCCCGCCAGGCCCAGGGCGAATACCGGATCCGACAAGTCTATGATCCGCCCTTCGACCCCAGCCGCGTCCGCCGCCTGACCGTCGCGCCTTCCGAGGGCAAACCGTTCACCCTGTTGCAGGTCGGTACCGGCTGGGTGGTGGAGGCTGATCCCGCCTCCAAACCCGATCCCAACACCGTCAAGGAAACCCTCGCCGCGCTCTCCAACCTGCGGGTGACCCGCTATGTGACCGACAAGGGTGGCAAGCTGGCCGATTACGGCCTCGACAAGCCCTACTTCAGCCTCGAGATCGGCAACAGCCGCCTGCTGATCGGCAAGCCTGTCAGCGATTCCAGCAAGGACCGCTTCGCCACGCTGGCCGTGGAAGGCTTCGACACGGGCGTGTTCGTCATCGACGAGCGCGCCATCGACTTGCTGGCCCGTCCGTTGACGCGCTTCACCCAGCCACCCAAGGACGCCCCCGCTCCCGCTCCGGCACCCGCCGCGGGTGGACTCAATTTCAACCAGTAGCAGGGTCTATTTCCGCCAGCCGGTGGCGTCGATCCGCTTCAATTCGGCATCCAGGTCGTCCCCCTCGTAAAAGGACAACCAGCCCCGGCAGCGGACCGTCTGCCCGGGCTCGCAATCCGGGAATTGCGGGTCCGCGTGCAGGCAGGGGCACGGCGCGTTACCCCACGCCCGCTGGATCGGCTCCCAACCGGTGATGATCCACCGGTTCAGTTCCTTGTGCCGGGCAATAGCGTAGGGCGCCTGGAATTTCTTGGTGGTGTTGTCCTGGTGGGTGAACCCCGGGGCGCCCTTCAGCATCACGCAATTTTGCACCCGCAATCCGGTCAGCTTCTGGTCGGTGCCATTTTTCAACCACAACTCCATCCGCACCGCCTGCTGGTCCGGATGCGCCTTGGCCCCGAAGACGATCCCGTTGGGCAACGGCCGCTCGATCTCCAGATCCCCGGTTTCCAACCGTTTCCACTCCAGCTTGGGCAGCGTGACCTTTTTCAGGTCCCACAGCGTGGGCACATGGGTGTGCGCCAGATAGGTCAGGCCAATGTTCGAAAAAACCGCCTCGGGAATGTCCGCCACCACATAGCCGGGCTTCTCCGGCGGATCCCATGGCGTGAACACGCTGATCTTCGTCTCCCGCTGGGGATTGACCGCCCCGTCCAGAAAACCGATCCGCGGGTGCCGGCCTCCCGGGTAGGGCAACACCACCAACCCTTCCTCCTTTTTCCGTTTGACCGGCGCCTTCCCTTCCAGCCCCAACCGCTTCAAGGCCGCCACAACCTCATCTGCCGGCAAACCGGTCACCTGGCTCATCTCATCCACCGAGTACCGGTGATGCACCGCCATGTTGTCCAGCCAGTACCGCAGCTCAGCCTCATTGGCTGGCTTGCGCGCCTCACTATTGTCCACAGATTGGGAGTTCGCACCGGTGCCGCACAGGGCCAGAATCAAAATCATCCAGAATCGTCGCATGGCGTTCATCCAGGGCCTATGGGTAGGGCAGACAGCCCTCTGATTATCCGCCCGCGCATCCACCACGCAACTGTTTCAAACCCAAAGCGCCGCCTCTATGGCCAAACCCGGCCCGAACCCCAGCATCACACAGGGCAGTTCCGCCCCGCGTTCCATCATCCTCTTGGCGATAAACAACAGCGTGGGGGACGACATGTTGCCAAAATCCCGCAGCACTCCCCTCGAATCACCGAGCCCACCGGCGGCGAGGCCCAAGGCGATTTCGGTCGCCTCCAGGATCCGCGGCCCCCCGGGATGCACCGCCCAGGAACCAACCTCCGATCGTGTCATCCCCTGTTTCGCCAGCCAGCGATCCACCCAAGGCCCCAACTGCGCCTCGATCACCTTGGGCACTTCCTTGGTGAGGGTCATCTCAAATCCATGGTCGCCAATCACCCAGCCCATCATTGCTTGCGTGTCCGCCACCCGGTGGCTGCCGTTGGCCATCAGTTTCCAGCCACGGCCGGCTCCCCCGCCATCCGCCACACAGACTGTCGCCGCCGCCCCATCCGCGAACAGCGAGTTCGAAATCACCCGGCTGGGATCCCAACGGCAGTGATAATGCAGGCTGCATAATTCCACCGCGCAAAGCAACACCCGGGAATCCGGCTGGGCGGCCACAAGCCCCCGCGCCACCCTCAATCCATTCAAGGCCCCATGGCAACCCATGAATCCCACATGCGTGCGCTCCACATCCGCCGACAACCCCAGGGAATCCATCAGCGAAAAATCCACCCCGGGCGCCTCGAATCCCGTGCAGGAGACCGTCACCAGGTGTGTGATCTGTCCGGGAGAGCAACCGGCCTGCTCCAGGGCGCTCCCGGCCGCCTGGACCGCAAGCGTTTTGGCCTCGCGTTCGTAGTAGCCCATGCGTTGCCCCACGCTGGGCCCGTTCCATTCCGACCGCTCTTTCTCGGTCATCCCTGCCAGCGGCCGCCGGACCAGGTCGGCCAGCTCCGCCTCTCCGAGGACATAGTACCTTTTCTCTATCCCTGATTTTGCATACACACCCGGGATCCAGCTCTCCTGCTCGGCTGTGGGCCGAAGGATGAGGCGGGCCACCTCCAGGTCGCGCGCGCGGTCGTAACAGTGCCTTGGCACCGCCGTGCCGATGGGGCCTAATCGCATTTGCTGACACCTTCCCCAGCGACTGCTGGCCCACTCCCGTTTACTTGGGGTGCTATCCCCCATGTTTTGCCACGCCCGGTTCCCCAGGCGAACGGCTTGGCCAGAAAAGGTGCAACCTTCAGAATTCTAACAGCCCAGGCCACCAACCCCGGCCGCCTTAAAAAAGCCGCCAACGCCCTGCAGGTAAAGCCTTGAAACACGCCTCCATGCCCCCTGGGCCAGATTGGCTCGCCTCCCAGCGCCAAGGCTGTCATCCCGGGCAACAGTTCCCGCGCACCCGCCAGGGCCCATCCCATGCCTTCCCCGGTGAACGGCTCGATGTACCCCCGCGCATCCCCAACCGCCACCAACCACCGGGTCTGTCGCAGACGAGGCTTCCGGGTCAACCGGGGCGTCCCCCGCCAACGCGCCTCCAAAATCCCCTCAGGCGATTGCCAACCCGCCTCGCAAAGCAGTCTCCCGGCCAATGGCCCCAGCCCACCACTGTCCCGCACAAAACCGGCATCACAGGCCATCGCCAGATCCAGCCTGCCATCCTCCAGCCGTGCCAAACCCAAATACCCTCCCCGCCCGACCGCCATGTGGATAACGCCGGATTCAAAGCCTTCCGAACAATCCTCAGGCAAAACCACCCCCGCCCCGATCAACGAGCCTTCACGCACCCGCGAAACCTCCCCGGTAGCGCACCCAAGCAGTTCAGACCCAAGACCATCCGCTGCCACCACCAATCGTGAACGGATTTCTCGCACTCCCGCCTGGTCCTCCAGCCGTAGCGTCACCGCCTGATCATCTTCCCCCACATACCGGGCTTGCGCACCAAATCGGATATGGGCACCGCAACCACGGGCCGCCTCCACCAAGGCAAGATCCAGCCTCGCCCGGCTGATAACGCTCCCGGAAGGAAACCGGCAAAAAACCGAACGGCCACCAGCACCCAGACGGATCCCTCGCAGCGGCCTCGCCTCAAGCGCCAGCGCCCTGACTGCGGCAATGGGACTATCAGCCAAGGCACCAAGCGCCCGGTCATTCAGACAGCACCCACACACCTTGTCCCTTGGAAACCTGTCCCGTTCCACCAACAACACATCAGCCCCCGCATGGGCCAGGTGGGCGGCCACATAACTGCCCGCCACGCCGCCACCCACCACCACGGCGTCCCAAATCTCCCGCTCGGGAACTGTCATGGTTTCTCCCAGCGCATCAGCCACATTCCGGGAAAGGCGGAACGCACCAAGACTCCATGCAACCCCGCGGACTCGGCCAATTCCCGTGCCTCCCGGATGGTGAATGCAGCCCGGATGGATGCCGGACCATCGTTGTGGACCAACGGCGACCGCGACAATAGATGGGATCCGATTGTCACCAGCATCTGGTTCAACCAACCGCGGCTGAGATCCGCGATGACCAAGCCTCCCTGCACCAATCCGGTTAGTTCCACCAGCAAGTCATACGCTTCCCGGTTGGTGAGATGGTGCAAGAACAATGAACTGGTCACCCAGTCCGGTTGCGGAAGGCCCAAGGGGAATGAGAGGGCGTCCGTAACCCGAAACCGGATTCCCGGCTCCCCCGGATAATCATCCCCCAAGGCGCACGGCACCCCGGAGGACATACAGCGTTCCATGGCGTGCCGCAGGGCTCCCTCGGCCCGGTCAACCGCGAGGATACGCAGGTCCAGGCCTGCCCGCCGCGCCCGTTTGAAGAGGTGGATCGGCAGGTCGGCCCCGCCTGTGGCCAGGTCCAATAACCGCACCGGCCCGGTTTGCGGTTTTGCAGCCATCCCCAGCAGCAGTTCCCGCCATACTTTCTGGTGCACCCCGGAGGCCCGGTTCAAACGCGCCAGCCCTTTCAGGGCCAACTGGTGGTCCGGGTAAGAAATTCCAGGCTGATCCATCCATTCATCCGCAGGTTGTCGTCGAATGATGGGCTGGACCGGTTTTTCGGGGGGAAAGGGCATCAAGGTTGGATTATTCCGCCTTCATTCAGGATCCATATTGCTCGACGGGCCATGGCATGGGCCTGATCTGGCGCATATTTCCATTATGGTTAAGATAGCGAAGATGATCCGGAGGGGTTCATGCAATCGCTGCAAGTAACAGCCGCCGGACATTCCCAAACCGGAAAGCGCCCCCAAAACGAAGACGCCTTTCTACTTGATTTGGCTCATGGCGTGTTCGTGGTGGCCGATGGTATGGGCGGGCTAAATGCTGGTGAGGAAGCCAGCCGATTGGCCACCGCTGAAATCCCCAGGGTGATCCAGCAGCGCATTCTTGGAAAAGACCTGCCCGAAGAGGCTGTGGCTATCGCCCTGGAATATGCCAACCAGAAGATCATCCAGCAGGCAAAAACAGATCCCGCCATGCAGGGCATGGGCACCACAGCGGTCGTGGCGTTTGTCTTGCCTGACAGGGTGTATGTCGCCAATCTGGGGGACAGCCCGGCATTTCTGGTGCGGGATGGTAACTGCACGCGCCTGACGCACGATCACACCGTCACCGATGAACTGGTTCGCAAGGGGCTGCTCACCCCCGAACAGGCCAAAACCCACCCCTGGCGTAACCGGCTCTTCAAATACCTCGGGTGCGAGGAAATGAATGAATTGGCGGAAATCCACGAGTTTCCGCCCAAGAAGGGCGACCGGCTGGTGCTGGTCAGCGACGGGGTGGCCAATTTCATCCCCAATGCCGATTTTGTCGCCACCCTGGCAGCCCATCCCCTGCCCCAGGCCGCCGCGGAAGCCTTCACCAATCTCGCCCTTTCCCGCGGTTCCCAAGACAATGTCACATGTCTCGTGGTGGCCTTGGATTGAAACCCCGGCCGATTGCTTCGGATCAACCCCGGGATTAAACTAAGAAGAAGATTGCGGAGGCCTGGGCCACCGCAAAAACCCGCCTGATTCTCCCACTTTCCGGGAGCCCGTCGATGCCTTTTCCCCGAAAGCCCGGCAACGGGGATACGCCCCCCGGCCTCAGGGCGGCTTGGTTCCTTTTCTGGATGTTTGCCTTTGCGACTGGCGCTCAGGCGGGCAACCCATCGGATGACTTTTTTGAACAAAAGATCCGCCCGCTGCTGACCGAGCAATGCCTGAAATGCCACGGGGAGAAAAAACAACAGGGTGGCCTGCGCCTTGACAGCCGGGAGGCCCTTTTGAAAGGCGGGGATTCAGGCCCCGCGCTGGTTCCCGGCAAGCCGGATGCCAGCCTGATGATCCGGGCGATTCGCCATGATGGCGATCTGAAAATGCCTTCCTCCAAGAAGCTGCCAAACAGCCAGATAGCCCTGATGGAACGCTGGGTGGCCGACGGAGCCACCTGGCCCAAGGGACAATCCAGCAAAGTCACCAAAGCCGATCCCAAAAAACATTGGGCCTTTCAGCCTGTCACCCGCCCCGCGATTCCAACGGTGCGAAACACTGGCTGGCCTCGCACCGCGGTGGATGCGTTCATTCTCGCCAGGATGGAAGCCGCAGGCATGGAGCCGCTGCCACCCGCCGAACCAGCCATGTTGTTACGGCGCGTCACCTATGACCTGACCGGACTTCCCCCCACCCCGGAAGAACAGTTGGCGTTTGAGCGGGACCACTCTCCTGAAGCCTACGCCCGGGTGGTGGATCGCCTGCTGGCCTCACGGGCCTATGGGGAACATTGGGGCCGGCATTGGCTGGACCTGGTTCGCTACGCCGATACCGCGGGCGAAAATTCCGACCATCCTCTGCCACACGCGTGGCGCTACCGCAACTGGGTGGTGGACGCTCTGAACGCCGACATGCCGTATGACCGCTTCGTGCGTGAGCAACTGGCCGGAGACCTTTTGGCCAAGGGATCCTCAGGGCGCGAATATTCGGACCATATCGTCGCGACAGGCTACTGGGCCATCGCCCGCCGATTCGGTCACGACATCGACAAGGACCACCACCTCACGCTGGAAGACGCCATTGGCACCCTGGGTCAGGGCATACTCGGACTCACCCTGGGATGCGCCCGCTGCCATGACCACAAGTATGATCCGTTGAGCATGCAGGATTACTACGGTCTGTATGGCATCCTTTCCAGCACCTCGTTTTCCTTCCCTGGTTGCGAGCCCAAACAGCAACCGCGCGATCTGGTACCCCTGCTGTCATCCGCCGATCGGGACCGGATGGTACAACCGCTCGACGCCGAAATCACCAGGGTGGACTCACGCCACAAGGAACTGATCGCCAAACTGGAAGCACAATCCAAGGCCAGTGCCATGCAAGGCTCGAACCTTTCCAAAGCACTGGCCTCGGGCGTGGTGGCTGAGGGAGGCACAGTCTCACTACCAGAAAACGACCTACGGGCTGTCTCTGTCAAAAAGGGTGAGGCGATTGTCCTCACTATCGGCAACAACGGTGGCTATGGAGCCGACACCACCCGGTTGGAGCTTTCCGTTGAGGAGATCCTTCCGGATGGCAAAACCGGACGCATGTGGTCGCTGGAGGACCTGCAGTCAAATTTCCACGCCAGCAATCCTCATGCGGACCGCCATGGTAACCCCAACACATGGCTCCTGCTGGCTGACAAAGGCACGGCCCGCCTGTTGCCCGAAAAGGTGGGAAACATCAACAACCGGCCCGAACTGCTGGCTTGGCGACTGACGGACAACCCCGCTGTTCTGGTGAACACTTCCAACCAACCGGTGAATGTCTGGACCTCGCTGGCCGCCAAAGGGATTTTCGCGCATCCCGGGCCTGATTCAGCCGTCGCAATCGGATGGCTGAGCCCCCTGGACGGTAGCCTGCGTTTGCGTGGCCTTGTTCAGGATGTCCACAAAGCCCCCCTCGACGGGGTCAATTGGAAACTCAACCAGATGCTGTCGCCCCATTGGGCCAAAGACCTGCTCAGTCAATCAGAAACAACCCGGGAATTGACGGCGCTGGATACCCGCCTAAAGGAACTGAAGTCGGAAAAAGCCAAGATTCCCGTGGCCTTCGCCGTGGCTGAAGGCAAACCCGCCGATGCCCGTTTGCACTTGCGGGGAGACCCCGAAAAACCTGGGGACGCCGTACCACGAAAAAATCTAGACATTCTGGGGGGCCAGAAAATCCAAAACGGCCAGGCTAGCGGCAGGCTGGAGCTGGCCAACTGGCTGACTGCGCCGGACAATCCGCTCACCGCCCGGGTGATGGTCAACCGGCTATGGCAAAACCATATGGGCAAGGGGATTGTCATCACCCCCAGCGATTTTGGAACCCGTGGCCAATCGCCCAGCCACCCCGAGTTGCTGGATCATCTGGCTTCCACCTTGGTCCAATCCGGCTGGAGCCTGAAAAGCACCCATAGGCTCCTGGTCCTGAGCGCCACCTATCAGCAGCAGGCGGTGGCAAGTGATCCCTCCGGGTTGTTCCGTGGTCATTTGCGACGGCGGCTGACCGCCGAGGAAATTCGCGACAGTTTTCTGGCAGCGAGCAGTGAACTCGATTCCGCTCCCGGCGAAGCGCATCCCTTCCCGCCGGAAGGCTCCTGGAGTTTCACGCAGCATGGCCCCTTTGCCGCGGAGTATCCGACCAACAAACGGACCATCTACCAGATGCAGAAACGAAACCGGCGCGACCGGTTCCTGGCCCTGTTTGATGGTGCTGATCCCAACGCCAGCACAGCCAACCGCGAGGCGACCACGGTTCCAACCCAGGCGCTTTATTTCCTGAATGACCCGTTCATCCGGGCCAGGATAACCGGGCTGGAAAAGCGACTGGCTGGTTTGCCAACCGACCAGGCCAGGCTGGATGCCTGTTGTCGGTTGCTGTTTTGCCGACCCGCTTCGGAAGCGGACCGGCAGGACATGGCTGAATTCCTAGCCGGCTACCCGGACCTGGCCCCAGGCGCCGCCTGGCGCGGCTGGCTTGGCGTGATGCTCGCGGCGAACGAGGTGCTGTATGTGGACTAAACCTCCCAGCCGCAGGCAAACCATTCGCAGCCTGGTGGCGGGCAGCCCGTTGATGGCGGGCATTCTTCAGCCGATGCTTGCCAGGGGAGATTCTCCCACGGCGGATGCCTTGGCCCCCAAGACGCCTCATTTCACCCCCAAGGCCAAGCGGGTGATCTTCCTGTTTATGACGGGCGGGGTGTCCCATGTGGACACCTTCGATCCCAAACCCAAGCTCACGCTTGATGTGGGCAAGGAGGTGAAACTCGACCACCCGGAAATCAAGGACCGGCCCGGTTATGAGCGCATCTTCCTGAAGAAACCCCAATGGACATTCCGGCCCGATCCGGCCACGGGTATCGAGGTGAGCGACCTGTTTCCCCATGTGCGCCACCGCATGGGAGACATCGCCTTGATCCGTTCGATGCACACGGATCATTCCAACCACTACAACGCCACGCTGGGCATGCACACCGGTTCGTTCGCCTTCGCCCGTCCCAGCATAGGCTCCTGGATCAGTTATGGTTTGGGCACCGAAAACAATAATCTGCCATCGTTTGTGGTGATCGCCCCGGCGCAAACCTACGCCGGCACCCAGGTTTACGCCAGCGATTTCCTGCCGGGGGCCCATCAGGGCACGCTGGTCATGCCAGGTGCCGAACCTGTGGCCAACGTGAAACCAGCCCTGCCGTTCAATCAGCAGGAGGCGCAACTGCGCGCGCTTGGAAAAATCGACCGCAGGCATCTGCTGGCCCGGGGGGAGGACCCGTCCCTTGCCGCCAGGATCCGCTCCTTCCAAACCGCGTTTGGCATGCAGATGGCGGTGCCGGAGGCCTTCGACCTCTCGCGGGAAACCGATGGAACCCTCAACCTCTACGGCATGTCGCGCGGCCAATCATCCGGCTTTGGCTGGCAGTGTCTGGTGGCCCGCAGACTGGTGGAGCGAGGCGTGCGGTTTGTCGAGCTTATCGACACCGGATCCTCGGGCAACTGGGATTCGCACGGCGACATGATGGACCATCAGAGGCTGGCAAAGAATGTGGACCAGCCGATCGCCGGCTTGCTGCGCGATCTTAAAAACCGGGGCATGCTGGAGGACACCCTGGTGGTCTGGACGACCGAATTCGGCCGCACTCCCTTCAACAACACCGCCGATGCCAAGGGGCGCGAGCACCACAACTGGGCGTTCAGTTCCTGGCTGGCCGGAGCCGGGGTGAAAGGCGGGGTTGTCCACGGGGCCACCGACGAGCACGGCATGCGCGCGCAGGATGACCGAGTGCATGTGCACGATTTCCACGCAACCATCCTGCACCTGATGGGCTTCGACCATGAGCGACTCACCTATCGCCATGCCGGGCGGGATTACCGTCTGACCGATGTGGCGGGGGAGACTGTTCGGGGGGTACTGGCATGAGCCGGGCGCTGGCATGGATCGCCTTGCTCTTGGTCTGGCCGCGGGCATGGGCGGGTCCGGTGGAGGACCATTTTGAAAACAATGTCCGCCCGCTTCTCACCAGCCAATGCGCCAAATGCCACGATGACAAAAAACAGCAAGGCGGATTGAGGGTCGACAGCAGGGCGGCCCTGCTGAAGGGGGGCGAGTCCGGGCCCGCCATTCTTCCGGGCAAACCGGAGGATAGCCTGCTGATCCGCGCGGTCCGGCACTCCGGCGAACTCAAGATGCCCAGCGGTAAGAAACTGCCCGCTGAGCAGATCGCTCACCTGGAGCGATGGGTGCGGGAAGGGGCCGTTTGGCCGGGGCCTTCCAAAGCCCCTGTAATCGGCGATGTGATGGCGTTTGGGAAGAACCTATGGTCCCTGAAGCCGGTCAGGAAAGTTTCCGCTCCCGAAACCAAAGACAAGGGGTGGGCCAAAACTGATATCGACCGTTTCATCCTCTCGCAACTTGAGAAGAACGGGCTTTCTCCTGTGGCTGACGCCGACCGGCGCACCCTCTTGCGGCGAGTGACTTTGGATTTGACCGGCCTGCCCCCCACCCCGGAGGAGATTGCCAACTTTCTGTCCGACAACTCGCCTGGGGCCTATGCCAAGGTGGTCGACCGGTTGCTGGCCAGCCCGCGTTATGGCGAACGTTGGGGCAGGCACTGGCTGGATGTGGCGCGTTATGCCGACACTGCCGGCGATGGGGCCGACTACCCCACGCCGGAGGCATACCGCTACCGCGACTGGGTGATTGATGCCATCCAGGCAGACATGCCTTACGACCATTTCATCCGCCAGCAAATCGCCGGCGACCTGATCAACGACCTTTCCCCCACCCAGTACGCCGAGGGGGTTGTGGCGACGGGTTTCCTGGCGGTTGGCAAGCGGTATGGATACGCCCCCAATGCAGATTTTCAACATTTGGATATCGCGGATCTCATCGAGTCGGTAGGCCGGTCCGTCCTGGGGCTTAGCCTTGGGTGCGCCCGCTGCCATGACCACAAGTATGACCCGGTGAGCATGCGTGATTATTACGCCCTATACGGTATTTTTCAAAGCAGCCTGATCAGCTTTCCCGGCGGGGAGGAATACAAGCAGCCAGCCAACTTGGCCCCATTGGTTCCCCCTTCGGAAGCCAAACGGCTGGATGACCAGCAAGCCGCGCTAATTTCCGCCGCCCGGGCCAGGGTGGAAATGCTGCAAAGCCAAAGAGCCGCCCTGGATGGCACGGAATGGGCAGGCGGCCCGGACCTTGGTTTTGAATCGCAGCCCACCGAAAAGGCACCCGGCAAACCCTGGTTAGCCATGGGGGCCAACACGGTCTCTCCCGAGGCTCAGAGCCCTTTCGCGCATATCCATCCACCGGGCAAACAGGGCGTGCGCATGGCTGCCAGCCTGCCCAACGATGGAATCCGCATGGTTTTGCCCCGCCCCATGCGCAAACGGCCCGGCCAATCGATGCACCTGGCGATTGATTTTCGCACGCTGGCTGAGCCCGCCCAACCGGGGGCTTGCCGTTTCTATTTTGGGCGCGGTGTCATTGAGTCCACCGCCATCGATTTCTCCCTTTCCACCAACCAGTTCGCCATCCGTCAGGCGGATGGATGGAAGGTGATCCGCGCCATAGAACCGGGTGTTTGGCACACCCTTGCCGTCACCCTCCAACCTGAGACCGGGGCGATAGATGGGGTGGTGGGGAAACCCGGTGATCTCACGCCCATCCATGCCAAAATCCTTCCCAACTGGGACGGGGTGATCGACACTTTCATCTGCGACGGATTGGGCCATCAACCGGGCAAGGTCTGCACGCACGACCTGGACAACCTCGCACTGAGCCCGGAGCCCCTGGGAGCACCAGGAGGACCGATGGTGCGGAAGCCCACAGCTTCCCAGGCCAGCTTGGACCAACTCGCCAAGATCGACGCTGATTTGGCCAAAGCCAAAAAGGAACTGGAAACCGTCTCGGCCCGTAAACCCTACCCCGCCGCCTACGCGGTCGCGGAAGGCAAGGCCGCCAACGCGCGGATCCAGTTGCGGGGCGAACCGGACAAACTGTCAGACGAGGTTCCAAGGCGATTCCTCGAAATATTGGGAGGCGAAAAAATATCAACCGGCAGCGGGCGGAAAGACCTGGCCCGCTGGCTCACCGATCCGGCCAACCCGCTCACGGCCCGGGTGATGGTGAACCGCGTGTGGCAATGGCATTTCGGACAAGGTTTGGTCGCCACCGCCAGCGACTTTGGCACCCGCGGGGAGAAGCCCAGCCACCCGGAACTGCTGGATCACCTCGCCGGCCAATTCATGCGTGATGGCTGGTCGCTAAAGTCGCTCCACCGGATGATGCTGCTGTCGCGTGTGTACCAACTGGCCAGCGATCCATCAGCCGAGCTGCAGGCCAAGGATCCAGTCAACCGTTGGCTGGGCCATTTCCGGCGCCGCCCGCTGGATGCTGAAACCCTGCGTGACCAGATGCTGTTCGTCAGTGGAACACTCGACCTGGCCCGACCCGGCAGGCATCCTTTCCCGCCGGAGCCCAATTGGGGATTCACCATCCACAATCCGTTCCATGCGGTGTATGACTCCAACCACCGCTCGGTTTATTTGATGAGCCAGCGAAATCGTCGGCATCCGTATCTGGCCCTTTTCGATGGCGCCGACCCGAATCTTTCCAGCGCCGGACGATTGGCCACCACCACCCCCACACAAGCGCTGTACCTGATGAACAGCCCGCAGGTCCACCGGCAGGCGGAAGCATTGGCCAAAAGACTCCTTCTAGCCTCCTTGGATTCGCCCGCCAGAATTCGACTGGCTGTCGAAATGACCACAGGTCATCCACCCGGTTCGGAAGGTGAGCGGGAAATGCTGGCCTTCCTGGAGGATTTCGGCCGAAAGCATCATCTGGAAAAGGCCCGGAAATCGGATGTGGAGTCCAAAGCCTGGACCGCCCTATGCCGGGTGCTGCTGGTCAGCAACGCGGCGATGCACCTGGAGTGATGCCGATGCCCATCCTTTCCAGAAGGCAATGGCTGCAGAACGCTTCCGGCGGCATGGGCGCGATCGCCTTGGCGGGGATACTTGCTGAAGAGGCCCGAAGCCAGCCCCTGGACCCGATGGCCCCGCGGGCCGGACACTTTCCGGCGAAGGCAGACCGGGTCATCTTTCTGTACTCAACAGGCGGGGTATCGCAGGTCGACACCTTCGACCCCAAACCTGAATTGACCAAGCGCCACGGGCAGACCATCACCGCCACGCGCTGGTTGAACAAGCCGGGAAAATTCGACCGCTTTCTGATCAAATCCCGCTTCGGTTTTGAAAAGCGGGGAAAGAGCGGCATACCCACCAGCGAACTGTTCCCCCACATCGGCTCGGTGATCGATGACCTGTGCGTGCTGAACGCCATGGTCGCAGAAAGTGACGGGCACGACAAAGGCACACTGGCAGCCCATACCGGGTCGGCCCAGTTCGCCCGGCCCAGTGTGGGCTCCTGGGTCAGCTACGGCTTGGGCACCTTGAACCGGAACCTGCCCTCCTTCATGGTGCTTGCCACGAAAGCACCCTACGCAGGAGCCCAGACCTGGGGGGCGGATTTTCTGCCCGGCTGCCACCAGGGTACCCATGTGGTCCCAGGTCCGGACCCGCTGCCCCATGTGCGGCGGCCCGCATCGGCAGGGCCCCTGCAGGAAATGGAACTGGGACTGTTGGCGCGGTTGAACCAACGCCACCAGGCCAGTCGCGCCGCCGATCAGGCGTTGGAAGCCAGGATCCGCTCGTTTGAAACAGCGTTCGGCATGCAGGCGGCGGCACCCGAGGCTTTTGACCTGTCACGCGAAAGTGCGGAAACCCTGAAACTGTACGGCCTCGAACCGGGCACCACTTCGGGGTTCGGCTGGCAGTGCCTTGTGGCGAGGCGTCTCGCGGAACGCGGCGTGCGCTTCCTGGAATTGATCGATGTCGGCTCCAGCAGTTCGGAGAACTGGGATTCGCATGGCAACATGGCCGACCACATCCCGCTGGCCAAAAAGATCGACCAACCGATCGCCGCGCTGATCACCGACCTGAAGCGTCGGGGCATGCTGGACAGCACCCTGGTGGTGTGGACGACCGAATTCGGGCGGACCCCGTTCAACGCCACCAAGGACCACCCCGGCCGCGAGCACCACAACCTGGTGTTCACCTCCTGGATGGCGGGGGGTGGCGTGAAGGCTGGCATCACCCACGGCAAGTCAGACGAGCTGGGAATATTTCCCACGGAGGGTCAGGTGCACACACACGACCTGCACGCCACCATGCTGCACCTGCTGGGGCTGGACCACGAGCGGCTCACCTACCGCCACGCGGGCCGGGACTACCGGCTGACGGATGTAGCCGGCGAGGTGGTGAAGCCGGTGCTGGCGTGAGGATCAGACGGCCCCTTTGGGCAAATTTCCGACCTGGATATGGGGGCAAAGTGCGTCACGGAGCGCCAGCACCAGCTCCATCGGCCCGCTGAACCTCTTTGCCGGGTCCGGATTGAGGGCCCTGCGAAACAGGCTATTGGTGGCGGCCACCGGGTAATCAGGACTTCCGGGATCAAATTCCGAGAGTTCTTTTTCCTTCAGGGCAAGCACGCCCTTTTTGGATGGGATTCCCGGGTCAAACGGCATTTTTCCAGTCAGGTAGTGGAGCAGGCACGCCGCAAGGGCATAACAATCCGTCGCCAGGCTTCCAGGCTGGCCGGTTCCAAACAGCTCCGGCGCCCGGTAGTGGACCATGCTGCCCAACAAGTGGTTGCCGGCTTCATCCCTGTAACCGATCCTGCCATCAAGAGGCAGGGGAAGGAACCCGACACGCAACCGGTCGGCTGCGTCGAAAAAGAGCGCGCCTGGATGCAGGCAGCCGTGGACCACGCCGAGGGCATGCGCCTCGATCAGGGCCCTCGCCGCGCTGCCGGCATACCGGGTCAGCCGAACGGGAGGAACTTTGTCGCCCAAAAAGATGCGCTTGGACATGGTCCCCAAGAGGCTGTAATCCCGGATGACATACCAGAGCACCTTCTTGTCGGACAGGACTTTGCGCCCGACCTCATGGATCGCGAGCATGGTCCTGTTTTTCATGCCACCGAGGATCGAGCTGTCCTGAAGCAACCGGCGAACCCAGGCCTCATCTTCTCCAAAGGCAGGTGGGAATATCTGCAATATTACCGGCAGGCGCTTTTTTTCCGAGTAGCCCAGGAAAAATTTCCCCTCCCTTGTCTTGCCTAGCAGCCGGCCGACATTAACCCCGCACAGCATACGGGACCCATCCACCGGCTCCCCCAAATCCACCAAATAGGCCCCAGAGCCCACCCTAAGGATATCCCCCTTCTTGACGGGCATGACCGGCTCGCGCAGGTCGTTCACATGACAATCGCCGCGACCGCGCAAGTCGAACAGCAACCAATGGCCCTCCTTATCGCAGAAAAGGATCGCGTGCCTTGCGGCCATGCCTTTTCCGCGAACAAGCCAATCGCAGCCCGGCTGGTTGCCGATCAGGATCGGCCTGCCCGGCACAAAGATCACCGGCCTGCCTTCGGTGAGCCCCTGGGGGGTAAGGGTCAGCAAACGGGGCGGGGCGGCAGGGGCCATCGAGCCACCCACCTCATCATCACCCATGAAAGCAGGGACGGCCTGCGGGGTGACCAACTTCCTCTTGACCAACTGATCAAGAAGCTCCTTGGCCGTCTTTATCCCCCGGCGCGGAGGACTTTTGGCAATCATCGCCTCAATGACATCCAGCAGGCTGGAGGGAACCAACGGCAGGGTGCCGCGCAGATCTTGAAGACGCTTGGTCGGGTCCAAATGCCAGGCGAGGGTCCCACCCTGCTCCCCCGGACCAAACAGACCAAGGTAGGCGGCCCCGGTCAGGGCTTCCAATGCCAGAAAACCCAGACTGTACAAGTCGGAACCGGGTCCCACAGGACCGAATGCCGAGTCATTGCACTCCGGGGCCTGGTATCTTGGCAGGGGATCCGGATCGGGCAGGGGATCCTTTCCCGTGTAGGCGAAAGGACGAAAATCACCCAGCAACAGCCCGCCATCAGGACCGATGAAAACAGAAGTGGGCCCGAGGGCAGTGTGGAGATATCCGGCCTTGTGCAGGGCTTCCAAGGCCTGGCCGCATTGTTCCAGCAGGCTCGCAACCAGGCCCGGATTCATTTTGCCCTTCCGGGCGAGGTATTGCATCAGGTTGCATTGGGCCTCGGCGTAAACCAGGGTTTTCCCGTTGCGCAGGATTTCCACGGGTTTCAACAACCAGCGGTTGTCCAGTTTCCTGAATATTTCGAATTCGGCTTTCAACTGACGGGCATGGTACCCTTCGGGGTCTGGCCCCTTGACCTCCTTGACCACATGGCGAAGGCCGGTCAACTCATCCTCCTGCAGCAGGACCGAAATCCCATTTCCTTCCCGCAGGGTACCAATCGTCTTCAACGACATCAGGTGCCTCACTTGAGAGACGAACCCACCAGGCGTCCGGCCCGGAAGTCCTTATTTCTTGGGTAGTTTGCGGTGCAGCAGGACCAACTGTGCGCCCACCGAGGCGCCCAGCTTTTTCAATTCGGCCCGAAACGCCGTCAGGTCATCTCCGCGAAGACGGTTCGGGGCGTCCTCGGCGGCCATGCGCTCAAGCAGGGCCCTGGCCTGGTCGAGGCAACGAAATGCCTCAGGGACCTTGTTCTGCTTAACAAACAAGCTGGAATCATCCATCAGCCGCCTGACCTGGGCAATGGGCGGCCCCAGGATCGGGTCCTTGGCCTGACTTTCCAAAACCGTGGGCAAACCCGCGGTTGACCTTGGCACCATGGCGGCGCGGTTTGGCTGCATGACCAGGAACACCGACACCGCGACACAACCGGCGATAAAAAGGTATTGCCAGATTTGAGTATGCTTTTTGGCGGTTCCCGGCGGGAGAATGACAACGGGCTGACTACCTGTGACAAGACCCTCGTGGGAAACGAGCCTCAACAGGGTGTTGGCCGTGGGCTGAAGCAGGCCCCCCTCGTACCAGGTGGCCTGCTGTCCGGATTCAAGAACCTGGGAATCCAGAAAAATTCCGGTAGGCATTCGGTTGACCACCAGCCAGCCGCCCTGTTTGTTGACCAGATGGAGGTTTCCATCGGGCCAGCCCGGGTCTCGCATGCGAATGTGGCAACCGCCGCCGCGGCCGATGCGGACTTCCCGCGCCTGGACCACATAGCTCCAGCCGGCGTCAGCACCCTGCACCACTTCTATCCGCACCGCCATGAAACCCCCGTCATTTCAGCCGAACCCCTGGCCATTCGTCAGGGTGCCGCGGTGGTGGGCAACTTCCCGGTGGGAGCCACCTGCACCAGGATCACCGACCCGGCGATCAGTATCAGACAGGCGAACATCACGCACATCGCCGGCCAGGTGATGTGCACCTTCGCTTCCTCCGCCGCCTTCTCAAGCCACTGGATACGCCTCTGCCGCATCTGCTCCGTCAGGTTGCCCAGGGTATCCTTCAGTTTGCTTCCCTTCTCCTCGGAGGTGTTGACCGAAAGCACCATGGACTGGATGTCCGGATCAAGCAACCGCTCATCCAACTCGTTCAGCGCCTCCTGCTGGGTGGAACCCTGGTCCATCCGCGCGTCGACCCGGGAGAACTCCTGACCCAGGGCGCTTTCGGGGACCTCCATGGCCACCGCCTGCAGGCACTCCTGAAAGGTGCCGGCCCCGGCCTCCATCATCAGGGACATGAGGTCCAGACCATAGACCAATTGATACACCACATCGCGCTTGTGTTTTTCCGCCTTGGACACCTCGGAAGCCAAGGCCAACTGGGGCCAACCAAACAAAACACCAATGCCAAGAACCAAACCAAGGACAGCCGGAGCACCCAGAATCAGCGGGAAAAAACCCACAGCCAACCCCATGAACAATCCCTCGACATACTTGACCGCCCACCATTCCCCCGGAGACCAGAATCCGAGGCCCACGATATCGAGCGTCTTTCGGATTTTCGCCATGGTCTGGGCGGTTGAACCGGGCGTGTGTTCCAGTTTGTCGGCAAACGGCAACACCACAGGCTCCAGAACATTGAAAAGGGATGAGGCCTCCCGCACCCTTTTCCGCCGGTTCAGCTCGATTCCGGGCAGGGCCTCATCCTTCCGGGGCCAGTACATCACGGTCACCCACCACCAACCGGCCAAAACGCCGGCCAGGCTGGACAGACCCAGGCAAACCAGCGCCATGCGCTGGTCGATGGAAGCCAGGTAGATCATGGTTCCATGGCTCCCCTCATCCGTTCGGTCCGGCGATGATCCGGGACGCCCACATGAGACTCAAATAAGTGATCAGGGCGGTGACCAGCAGCAAAATCTGACCCGGCAGGGTAAAAAAAACCACCCCGCCGATCTCGCCGTTGAACATGGTCATCATGAGCAGGAAACCCACCGGGAAAAAACCAAGCACGGTGATCATCATTTTTCCGGCGGCTGTGTCCGCCTCGCGCTTGCGTCTTACCCTTTCGATTTCCTGGAGACTGCGGGTGATACGCTCCAGCACCTCGGCCAGCGGACCACCACGCTCGAGGGCCACCTTCAGCACGGTCACCAGCAGGCTCATACTTTCCATTTTCAGGTTGCCGCGCATGTCCTCGAGAGCCACACGGATCTCCGCACCCTGGGCCATGCGCTGACGCACCTTCTGAAAATGCCAGCGCAAAGGCTCCGGCAGCCGCTGGCTGACCTCCTCGATCGCCTCGGGAAGGGAGGTGCCCGCGCGCAATTGCCCGGCCAACTGACGGGTGGCGGACGGGATCTGGGATTCCAAAAGTCCCTGGTGGCGTTTGACCCTGGAACGCAGCCAATTCGGGAAAAACTGGGTGGCGACAAAGGCGAGGAATATCCCCACCGGAACCATCCCCAGAAGGCAAGGAACAATCAACAAACCCAGGGTGGCAACCCGCCAAGTGCGGATCCAGTCGGTTAGATACCCGCTCTCGAGGCCCAGGGCACCCATTTTCCCCTCCAGCTCGCGGCGAAGGGGTTGGTCGAACCGGTCGGTCCAATCAAGAACTAGAGGAACTGTCACGAAGGTGGTAGCCCCGGACAAAAAGCAGGCGGCCAAACCGGCGGGGCTCATGCGGCGTCCCCCTCGCCCAGCAACGCGACGGGATCCTTGACCAGCCCCATTTCGATCAGCGCGTTCAAAAAGGTCGGAAGGCTACCGGTGGGTTCCATATCCCCGGCTTCGCCCTCACGCCTGAACAGGGAGGAGATGACCACACCGCCCTCATCGATCCCGACCACCTCGGCAATCTCCCGGACGACCTTGCGCTTCCTTATCTGCACCAGGGTGCGCGGTTCAGACTCGCCTGGAGCAGGCGGCATCTCTTTGGTTTCGCGGGTGGTCACCACCCCCAACTGGACGATCAGGTCCACGGCGGAAACAATTTGCCTGTGGATGGCTTCCACCGGAAGCACCGAATCGGCATTCTGCTGCACGAGGACCTCCAGGCGCTCAATCACGCCACCGGGAGTATTGGCATGCAGCGTGGTCATGGATCCATCGTGCCCGGTGTTCATGGCCTGCAGCATGTCGATGGCCTCGCCGCCGCGGCATTCGCCGACGACTATCCGATCGGGCCGCATGCGCAGTGAGTTTTTCACCAGGTCGCGAATGGAGACCTCGCCGCCCCCCTCGGTGTTCGCCTTGCGACCCTGCAATATCACCACATGAGGCTTGGGTATCTGGAGTTCTGCGGTGTCCTCGATGGTGACCACGCGCTCCTTGTCCGGAATGTAACCGGCCAGGGCGTTGAGCAGGGTGGTTTTGCCGGTACCGGTGCCACCGGCGACAATGATATTGCGGCGGTTAATCACCGCGGCTTCCAGGAATCTGTCCGCTGCCGGGCTGAGCGACTTATAACGGTCGACCAGGTCGCGCATGGTGATCCGCTGCCTGGGGAAACGGCGGATGGTGAGGCAGGGGCCCTTCAGGGCCAACGAGGGCATCACGGCGTTGACGCGGCTGCCGTCAGGCATGCGAGCATCGGCCAGGGGTTGGGCCTCAGAAATCTGCCTGCGGGCCCGTGCCACGATCTTGTTGATGGTGATCAGCGGATCGGTCAGGAAGCGCCGTCCGGAATTTTCCAACACACCGTTCTTCTCGATGAAGATGGTGTTGGCATCGACCACCATGATCTCGTTGATGGTGGGATCGTCCAGCAACTCCTCCAGGGGGCCGAAACCAAAATAAAAGTCCTTGATCTCCTCCTTCAGCCGACGCAGGGCCAGGTAGCGCCTCGTCAGGGGACTGGGTGCCGATTTACCACCCATCAGATCCTGCCACAGGCGCCAAAAGCCAGTCCGCACCACCCCCATTTGCGCGGTGAGATCCTCCAATCCCTCGAGCCCCAGGCCGGCTTCCAATCGGATAACCAGATTCTGCAACTCTTTTTCCATTTCCGGTTGTTTGGTGCGGAGGCGCCGCCAGGTCTCAACCTCGTTTTGATCCTTGAAATTCTCGGCCCGCAAGCCGGAGTTGGCGATCAATCGGTTCAGCAACGCCGAACGGACGCCCACACCCGCCAGAAAATCCGCCATGGCGGTGAGCTTGCCGGGGTCGGGGATTTCGCCCGACTGGCTGGCGATTTCCTCGATCTCGGTCTCCAGGCCGTGGACATATGAATCCTTGACCCAATCGGCCTTATCGCCGGTGTCGGTGGCGTGCAGATCCAGCAGTTGCTGGTGAACGCTTCGCACCAGGTTTACCGACCTCTCCTCCATGGCGGTCAGGTTGGATGAATCATCCTTGGAGGAATCATCCAGCGAGACGGTGAGCGTGTAGGGGCCCAATTCCACCTGGACCCGCTGCCGTTTCAACGGCAGATACTCGTCACGGCGGGTCAGGACCTGGCCATCGACCCGTATGAGCTTGCCGGAGCGGTTCCAGAACCGCCAGCCCTCGCCCCCGCCGACATCGTTGTCAAACACCCCCGCTTCAAGTCCGATTTGCGGATTTTCCAGGACCAAATGGTTGTCCGGGTGGTGGCCGATACGGACGGGATTGAGGCGCGGCGGCAATTCCTTGAAGCCGGTTTTCCCAGTCAGTTTGTTCACATATTCAATGCGCATGGTTTCTCACGCGTTTCATTTATTTTTGTCTTGCATTCCCGGTCCACCACCCGGGGGCCCCGGAAAGCCAGGGACGGCGGGCGCGGCCTTGGGTTGGGCCGGCGGATTGGCTCCATTTGGGGCGGGCGCCTTTTTCGGAGCGATTTCGTTCGGCTGCAACACCACGGGAGGCAAACCGATCTCCTTTTCGCCGGGATTGTATCGCTCCACACTTTGGATCCGGTCATCCAAACCGCGGCCCGTGCGCATGGCAATGATGGCGGCCGCGGCCGGTTCCACCATCACCTTCCCATCCGGTCCTGGGGCCAGCATGCGGACCGCCACAGTCAGCTTCCGCGAGGCCAGGCGCTCCCGGGACGGCAAATCGATGCCGAGGAGACGGAAAGGCCCCAACCGCATGATGGAACCCGTCATCCGGGCATTTTCCCCGGGAACCATCTCGGGGCACAGGCAAACGATCCAGTCCCCGGGGCGAAGGTCATTCGCCACACGCTGGGCGGGTATCGACAGGGTCAGCGTGGACTCGTTGGGTTGCAACAGGGCGGTGATATCCTCCACGGAACTTCGCACATCCCGCAACAGGACCAGTTCGCCCGCTTTCAGGTCGCGATTGAGGGTTTTCTGGACCACCCTGCCCAAATCCCCCTGGTGAAGAATGGATTGGAGGGCCTCCGGTGGCGCTGTGACGGGAAGGACGGTCATGTTTTCTTCCCGGAGAGGCTGCCCCGCCTTCAGGTCGGTCTTGGCAACCATCAGGGGGATGGGCTCCTTGACGGTACGCAGCACCGCGAAATTCACCCCGGCGGCGGCGATGGCAAACAGCAGGGGAATCCACCAGGAACTGGGTCTCATGGTCGGCTACTCTCTTCCAGCCCAGGCCTGACCAACAGCCAGCCCCGCACTTGCCCTGATTTGGTTTCGGTCACAGCCCCTGTCGACTCGCGCCATTGGCAAAGCAGGGTGATTCCATCCAAGGTCGCTTGCCATTGGTTGGCGCCCACATTCTTGATTGTACCCCCTCGCGCAGCCACCAAATTCCCCATCAATTCCGCCCCGTTTGGATTGTCTGTGGAGGCCAACAGCTCGGCGACCACGCTCCCGTCGGGTTGCACTTTCCGCCGCAAAGGCAATAGGCCGGGAGCCCAATCCAACCAAGTAGATGAGACGCCTATTCGCGCGTGCAAACGAATCTTTTCCTTCAAGGCTCCAGCCTCTCCGGGGTCTTCGCTTTTTCGCATTTCCACAGGTTTCACAATCATCCATTCCCATCCGGCATCCTCACCGGCCATGAATGCCTCGGCCCACAGGTCCGCCTTTTCAGTCGGCCGGATGGATTTGCGAGCGCCCGTTTCCCCCGCGAGGAAGGAAATACCTCCCCGGCCGGTGCCAAAGGCAAACAAAATCAACCAGATCCAACCGCAGGAGCAGACTCCCAGCAGAATCCACCGGCCCCAGAGACGGCTGCCACCACCCACCCGCTTCAAGGTTTGCGCTCCAAGCCGATACTTGCCAAGTACAAACTATCCACCACCAAGCCCAGGGTTCCCAACAGGTTTCTGGCCCCAGCGACATTTCCGCCGCCACTGGCTTGGCCGAGGATCAACTGAATACTGTTGAGGTCTTTTTGCACCGCCAGAGATCCGCCCACGGTCGCCGGATTGAGCTTTGAAGTATTGGCGGTCCCGAACCAATTCAGGTCCGCCTGGGTGAGGGCGCGGGTCAGCAGCGCCAAGGAACCGTGGGGGGCCCAATACCCGGGAACCGAGTTCCATGCCGAAATATTGGAGGCACCCCAAGTGCCGGCTACCACCGTGGTGTAGGAACGCGAGGCCAACTGCTCGGGCAAGGCCTTGGATATACCGGACCAACGGGGATGTTCGCTTCCGACACTGGCCTCCAAAGAACTGAGCATGGGATCGGCACTTGTTTGCAGCAAATTCAGCTGGGGCGCGGAGAGGCGGTCCCGCCACCCAGCCTGGCGCGCGGCAGCCGCATCGGAGACCGTCACGATGGAAACCCGCGCCACATAAAGCAGCAGCATGCCGGTCAGCAACAACACCGGCAGCACCAGAACGAATTCCAACGGGGCGGAGCCCCTTCTAGGTCGCTGGTGGAAGCGGGTTTTAGTTTCCATGTCCGGCATCCTAGTGGCCCGCCAAAAAGGCCGGTGGCAGAACGGCCATCTCGCGGAGATTGGCCGGGAAATCACCGAGCAACCCGGCAAGGAAGGTGGCCGCTTCACCGGCCCGGCTCGCGGGCACGAGGCGAACCTCCCAGTCAGGTTTGGGAATGGGTTGAGCCACGGTGTCCGGTTGAGTGTCTTTGTCGGGTCCGGTCTTGGTGTCGAATCCGGGACCGGGATGCCCCACCACCTGACTGGCCCAGACCAGCGTGTCCCAACCGTCGTTGTCCTGGTAGCCGGTCGCGGGTGCGGCAACAGTGGGGTTGGCCGCATAAATCATGGCCTGAGAATAAGCGGCGATTTTTCCATCGGCGGAAACGGCCCCTTCCAGTAGTTTGGGCAGGAAACTGGAACGGTCATCGCGCCAAGCAAACCCCACCACACAAAAGCGCTGGTCGGCGACTGTGGAATCGGTTCGCCAAGCCTGGGAACGCTGGTTGGCCGGGTTTATCGTGTCCGCCATGACAAACGGATTCCAGGCGGTTTTGGCGCCGTTTGCCAGCTTCATGCGCTGGGCGATACCCTCGGTGGTGATCTTGGTCCGTCGCCAGTAATAATCCTTGAACCTACCCAGCAGGACCGTGTCCTGCCCCCATAGCAAAAGTGACCTGCGATGGTATTGAACCCACGGCGTGGTGGCGCGGACCCAAAGGCTGTCAACAGGGGCCACGGTTCCGGGTTCCCGCAGAACCGGCAAGGCGGGATCGGTTGGATAAATCTCAGCCTCATGACTTCCCCGCACGCCCTCCATGGCGGCCTGCGCCAACTGCGGGGCCTGGGCCACCAACTGGGCTGTGTAGGCATCCAGGGCGCCTAACTGGCTCCAGACCGCAGCATTCATCTGCTGGGTATCACGAGCCGCCTGGAGGAGTGCGTCGAGAGCCCTTGTTTCCAAGACAATTTTCTTTTGCATGATCAGGGCCGCATTGGCGATCTGGAGGGCCTCAGCAGTCATATCCTTGAAAAACTTTGTGTTATTCCGGTTATCCGTCGTGGATTCTTCATACAAAAGGCCCGCGTAGAACTGGGCCACATAGGTATGGAAAACCACACCCTTCAAGCGACGGAAAGAATCCCCGATCGCACCCCTCAGGTCATCATAAATCCAGTTGCCGTTGGCATCCTGCCTGTTGTTCCTGTCCAGAACAAGAACGGATTCGGGATCAGGCATGACCCCGGTCAACTCGCCGGCAAAGCGGGCCGCCTCGTAACCGATCTTGCCCACCACCGTGGGGCCAGCCATGAGGTTCTGATAAATCGGCTTGCTGTAGGCCTCATTTTTGTCAATAAAATTCGTCTGAAATCCACCACCGAATTCATCCCGCTTGGGATTCAGGGAAAACTGGATCAAGGCCCCCAGGCTACCGTTACCGAACCAATCATGCGCCTCCTGCAAACGGGTAGGTGGCGGATTTTGGGTTAATTTCCTTTCCCAATTGTCCTGATGCACGCTCCAGGCGTTGATCAGGCCGGGTGGATAAAAAGTGAGGGTGAAAGGAGCCGTCTCGTCTATGCTTCCATCGGGATAGATTCCATCCAGGGCAGCGTGCAGCGCTCCGATCGCCGCCAGCTCTCCCGCGAGATGCTGGGCATGAGCCAGCGCGTTCATGCCACGGGCCAGGGGGACCGCCGCGCTATAGGCCACCGCGTCCGCGGTGTTCTGCACCTCCACCTTCAATCGAGCCGTGCGGCCGACATTTCCTACCAGACTGACAATCACCAGCAGGAACATGAGCACAAAGATTGAAGCGACGGGCATATTGGCGTCCCGTCCGTCATGAAAACGGAAGGCCGCCGCGGCCGCACCTTCCAGCAATCTTTTTTCGCGCCCCCAACCCATGGGCTGACCCTCCCGGGTTATTGCGGACTCCGATACTGGATGGAAAGGGACCGTTGGGTATTGCGAGGGTACTCGGCGGGAAGCACACAGCGGCTTTGCACCAAGTGGTATCCCTTACCCATGCTTCCCGGCTGAACTATGGCGGCCACCCCAGGAATGAGGACTTGGGGCTGGAAAGTCACGGTGACTTCGACCTCCCCATCCGGATTCAAGGACGGGTCATAGACCGAGTCGGCGACGATGACCACCTCCGTCCTGTGGGCAACATCGGTGAATTTGGCGGCAACAGCATCCGACAACGCGGTATCGCCCGAAATCAGTCCATACGCCTCGGCGGCCATGTCAGCCTGGTCGGCAACCTCTGTCGCGGACCACCCGGCGGGTGTCGGTGGCAGGTTCGAGGAAACGGTGCGCCCATATGGTGTAAGCGCCAACCGCGCAGCCATGCGGACCTGGCTTTCCCCATAGCCAGATTGGTTCATGGGCAGCCAGACCGCGGCGGAACGCGCGGCGGAATACGCCGCGCGGGTGCATGCCGCCTTGGCCAGCAAGAGGTACCCGGCTTCAAACCAAACGAGGGAAAGAACCAAAAAAAGTGGCAATACCATCACAAAGCCGAGTGCGTATGAGGCTCCCGATTCACACCCCAGGAAACGCTTTATCGAGCCCATGGAAACAGAGCGGAAACACCAAACCGTGGCCAGCAAAGTGACCGAAGTAAAACTCCAGAGGAAAAGCTCCCAAGTCATATCCCAAGGCATTTCCGACATCGCCTCAGTTCCCCGTGATGCGGACCCAGATCCAGAAGCGGCCGAATTCAAAAAGGCCAGCCGGCAAACACCTTTGCCAGCCGATGGAACGCGGACAACGCCGGGCCCATCAGCAACCACAATGAGGAAGCGACTGTCATGGTGAGCCCCATCACCAAAACCAATTCCATGGCCGCATACCCCCGGCGGGGCTTTTCCTCAGGTGGCTGCTTTTGCAGGATCATACGCCCCGCCTCCCCTTAAATATTACCGGGATTGAAGACCAAGCCACCCGCTTAATCCGGGGGTCCAATGGATCAGCAACCCGGCGAGGAAAAAGGGGGCCATTGGAAGTTGGCCCCGCATCGCTTCCCGCGCCCGGTTCCGCCAATCCCCCGCGGGTGGATGAATGGGCAACAAGGTTTTCTTGAGCACCCACAACCCGCCAACCAAGCCCGCTAGCAGCGTGGTGTTGAACAAGACCTCACCCAAAGCGGCCGGTCCCAGGAATAACCCCATGGCACCCGCCAGTTTCACATCCCCGGCTCCACCTCCCAACACCGTGTACAAGAACAAAAAAACCACGAAGCCGAGCAGGAAACCAAGTATCGCCTCCGCAAGCGAGGGAAAACCGAATCGCTGCCCAGGCGGATCCGCGCGATAAAACGCCAACATAAGTTGGGCCAACGCCCCCCAAGCCATAGCGGTGTATGTGGCCCAATTTGGGATACGCCTGGCGGAAAGGTCCGTGGCGGTCACCACCAACAGGAGGAGCAGAACCAGCCAAGAACTGGGATTCGCCCAAACCGAACCGGCCGGCCCAAACCCAACCATCCAGCCAATGGCCAGCAGCAAAGCGGGAGCCAGCCATGCCACCAGCCAATTCACATGCCGCCCCTCCTGATACCGAACGATCGACCCTTGCGAATCAGCCAGCCACAAAATCCACTAGCCAATTCCCAGGAAACACTGGTTAAACGGCCTGAATGGTAGTAAGCCACCGGGCGACGAATTGTCAAAAGGAACGGGCTGGCATGAAACCACGCCAGCCCGAAAGACACGCAATTGGCAACGGATCAACATCTATTACAGATTGTTGATAGTGGTATCGACATCGGTTTTGGTGTCGCTGAACCAAGTCTTGATGGAGCCCCAGAAGCTCCAGACCAGCAGGATGATGACGGCGGCGAAGGCCAGGATCATGGCGACTTGGACCGCCTCCATGCCATCCTCGTTCTTGTGAAATTTTTTGAGCGCGCGAAACATAGGAGTTCTCCCGGTTAAAAAACAAACAAGTCATCCCTCGTCGATCGTCAGCAACGAAGAAATAACCTCCTGAAACCAACCCCGAATCCCGAGGACCTGCTTGCCGTTCACAGTCACCGGCAAAGAAGTCCAAACATTCCAAATGGCCAGCACCACCACGGCACCAAAGCCCAGAATCATCACCGCCTGAATCGCCTCCATGCCGCCTTCACAACGATGGAATCGACCAAGCTTTCCCTTCAAGCAATCCATTCTCGCTTTTAGCCCTAAAAAACCCATATCCGTTTTCAGTCAGTCTACCCGCCAACCACCAGTCTCCTAAACCGACTTTTAATTATTCGCACTTCAATCCTCACTTAGCTCACTATTTCCAAAAATCCAAAAAAAATTTTTGCACCATCTTTTTTCCTAAAAAAACCGGAAAACGGGGCTCATTTTTGACCGATATCCCACCAATTTTCCTTCGCTTCCCACCAAAAGGCTGGGGAAATTACTTAACTACTCGTTATCTTTTTTCAGCTGATTTTTTTGCCAGATCGGATTGGTTAACACCCTGCTTTCGGCGACCATTGAATTTAGAACAGTCTGCCCGAATCGGGAGTTTTTGCCCGTCCATGCCAATTCCGTTTCTCCGCCCCGCTTGGAAACCAGTCTGAAAACAGGCTTCAAGCGGTACCTTTCCCCGGGCCCCAGGCCGTAACTCTCGCTTATGTCCACCACCTTGCGGGTACCGTCGGGCATGCGCGAGATCTGAATGATCACATGCATGGCCTCGGCCACCTGCATGCGCGCCACATAGACGGGAAGCACAACATCACTCATCAGGCAGAGGGTTTCCAGGCGCACCAAGGCCAAAAGCGGGCTTGAGGCGTGCACGGTGCTGAGTGAGCCGTCATGGCCGGAAAGCATGGATTGGACCAGATCCAGCGCTTCGCCACGCCGGACCTCGCCCACGATGATCCGGTCGGGGCGCATGCGCAGCGAATCAATGAAAAGGTCGCGAATGGAAACCGCGCCTTTGCCATCGGTTCCCTGTTGCTTGGCCTCAAGATAAACAGTGTGCTCCTGTGCCAGCTGCAATTCTGAGGAATCCTCGATGACCACAATCCGCTCGTGGCTGGGGATTGTGAAGGAAAGGGCGTTCAAAAGCGAGGTTTTGCCGCTACCGGTGCCCCCGGAAACAACCATGTTCCTGTGGGTCTGCACCATGAGGGCCAGATATTCGGCCGCCATGGAGGACAGGGATCCTTTTTTCACCACCCATTCCAGGGTTGTCTCGTTTTTCTTGCCGAATTTACGGATGGAAAGGCATATCCCCAACCTGCTGCAGGGAGGGATGATCGCGTGGACCCGGAAGGCGTCGGGCGGCGGCAGACGCGCGTCCATGCTGTGGTTGTGTTCGTCGAGCCGGCGGCCCACATACTCCGCCAGATTTCTGACGGCGATCTCAAGCGCGTGGGCGCTGGGAAAGCTCCTTCCAGTCAATTCCAGACGGCCAGAGCGCTCGCAGTAGACCCTGTCGTGACCATTGATCAGGACCTCGCTGATATCCTCTCGCTCAAACAGTAGGTCGGCAACCGGCTTGAAAAAATGGCGCAGCGTCTTCTGGTAAACCTGATCCCGCTGCATGGATTTTCAGTCTTTCTTTTTTTGGCTAGCGTTCGGTTGGCCCGAAGTCTCAGAAGGAATCAGGATTCCGGAATCCTTGGGAACCCCGCCGGTTTGCCCGGAGGATCCGGAATGAATTCCGGTGCCCGGTTTCGGGTTGGCTTGGGGGTTGGCAACGGGTTTCCTGAGCAAGAGAACCATCAAAACCGCCAAAGCAGCACACAATATTGCCACAAGCACGATGAGTACTTGGGTGGTCTGGTTTTGGCTGCCCCACCAGCCTTTTCGGTTGGCGGGTTTTTCAGAGGCGGGCTCATTCCTGGCAGATTTATCCTTACTCGCCTGGATTTGGGCAAACGGTATGGAGCGGGTGGCCTCGGCCCCGAGCACAGGGGCAGGCTCTTTGCCCAAAGGCTTGAAGGGCGGCATGCCCACCTTGGTAAGCCCGGTTGGCCCTTTGGGTTTGTTTATTGTCTTGGATTTCCCGGATGTCTTGGCAGAAACTGGAGTATTGATGTTTTCGCTGGTTGCCCCCGGTAAAACGGAGAAAAAAACCTGCTGAACGCAGACGGGACATTCCACATTGATTCGCATTTCCCTGAGGAAAACCATCGAATCATCCGCTGAGAGGCGAAAAGCCTCATGGCATCTCGGGCAGCGCACATTGGTTTGGTTCTGCTGCAATTTTCGGCTCATCCATTTTTGGTGGCAGGTCAAAGCCAAACCCGGTCTGAAGCCCGCAAACTTCACCCTGAAAGACCTTTGCAACCAGCCAGACCCAAGGTTCTAGACGGTGAATACTAGGTCACATCTTTTGATAAGCAAAAATTAAAATATTTTAATTTTTTGACAGCGGGATTTCCATGCTTTTGGGGTTCCGCCACACCTGTGTCCCGTCCGCGCGGGTCATGCTTTCGAGCTTTTCGGCTTGGCGGTCGTATTGCATTTGGGTGGGTTTTTCGTGTTCCAGCAACCAGCAGGGGGATGTGGAGGGTGGTGCCCCCCCCTGGGGTATGTTGTTTCCATGGGTGAACTCCCCTCCACTGCCAGACCATCTACGGATGGTGGACCCGTAAAGTGTTGGGCCCATTGTTCCTCATGATGGTGGTCATGGGAGGTGGAGGCAAAAAACACAACTGCCCCAGGCCCGATAGTCGGGCCCGGGACTGTCAGATTTTCACGGATTACGAAACCCGGGGGAGCTTTGTCTGCCAGGTTCCGATCAGGGCGCCGCCTTCGGAGTGATATTAATATCTACGGGGGCAAATGCATTTTCCACGGGGGCATACCCTGTATCCGCTCCAATTCCTTTACGAGTCCCGATGAGCGCCTGCCCGAAGGCGGACGGATTGTCCTTTGGGTTCTGCCCGGCGATCGATGCATCGTTTGCGACTAGATATACGAAATTCTTATACCCGGTGGTGAATCGCTCATCGATCGTGGCGTCGCCGAGGATTTCCAGACTGGCCCAAGTGCCAATATAGGGAACAAACTCGCCGACCTGGTTCCAGTCGCTGTTCTTGACGATCTCTTCCGTCGAATACCAGAAGCTGCCGTCCGACTTGTAGGCGTAGATCCAAAGCGAGTTGCCGCGGATCAGGATGCCGAAGGTGGCGAACTGCTCGTTGGGTGCATCAATGTCGCTCCACTCTCCGAGCACGGTGTTGTAATAAGTTGGTTCGGTGGTCCAACCGGTGAACGGGCCTCCGTTCCCCTGACCGGTGGGCAGGTTGATCTGCGGGCCCACCTTGGTTCCGCCGGCGTTCCAGCGGGTTTCCATGATGTCGATCTCGCGGCTCCAGGGGCCGGGAATTTCCTCGCTGCCGCCGCCGTTCGGGCTGCCGTCGGAGTAGTAGGCAACCCCGACGCTGGGATTGACGCGTTCCGCGAGGTAGAAGGTCTCGCAGAAGGAGTTGTCCGAGGATCCGGATGACCCGATCCGGATGTCCATCTGCCAGAGTCCATCGAAGCCGCATCCCGGTCCGTAGGAAGCCTGGAAGTTATCATCCAGGGTCACCGGGAAGGCTCGGCTACCGTAGTTGGTGCCACCGGGGTAGTCGATGGGTGCGTTGGACTGGGAGGCGGCCCCGTCCTGAATCGTCCACCGACCCACTTCGGAACCGTAATCGATTCCCCAAAAGCTTCCTCCTGGCTTCGCCACGGAATCGGTATTGCCCATGCCACTTGTCCAACCAGAGTTGGTGATGACCGGGGGGGCGAGATTAAGGGCCAAATCCTGCCAGTTGGTTTTCCATCCGGAGGCCGTCGAGTCGGCACTGTTGTAGGTAAACAGCGCCAGATTGTTGGTGTCATACAGGTAGTCGTAACCGTTGCTTCCTGTGGCGATGACGGAGTGGCCGAGGACCTCGGTGCCATCGGCCGCCAGGATATCGAATTCGAAGTTTGTCCCCACGATGCCGCCCAGTCCGCTTCCCGACGCGATGACGGTTCCCACGGCCGGGCTTGCCCCTGTTCCGGAAATGGCGGTGAGCTTAAGGTCGTAGGGCGAATTGTTGTTCCATCCCCAGATGGTGGAGGAGGGGATTGGGGTTGATTCGTTGACCGTGATCAACTGTCCGGCGATGTAGTAGGGCGCGTAGTTCAGGTTGCTGGAATCGTCGGCGCTGTAATTGAAATTCAGGAGTCCCGTGGTGTCGTACAGGTAACGGTTCCCATTGCTGTCAACACGGGTCTCCACAGCGGCTGTGCCGATCGAGGTGGTGGAATCGCCGGAATCGGTGCGCACATCGATTGAATAGGTGTCGAAGATGGAGTATCCGTATGAGCCACCATTGGGCGTGAGCACGGAACCCTCGGCAGGTTGCAAATCCTGTCCACCCTGCTGGGTGCCATCCAAGAACACAAGGTAGTATTCAGAGTTGTTTATCAGATTGTAGATCGAGTAGGTGTACTGGGGGCTGGTACCGTACCCGGGGTTCGCAGACAAAAAGGCAACGCCTTCAGGGGACCCGGCGATCAAGGGCATGACTCCGAGGACGCCACCCCTCAATCTTCCCGCTACCGCAACCCAGCCTTCCACTTCCTGGGGCGAACCGTTCCGGCCCAGGAAAGCAAAATAGGCCTTTTGGACCAGGCTCGCCGTGTGCTCGGGGCTAGTGAGGAAGGAATAGGCCAGCTCTGTTCGAGTCGCACCCCGTTGCAGTGCGGCCAGGTTGGAGGCATACCCCTGCTCATCCGCGGCCCGGCCCAAAACCTTGCCGTACAAGGCGGAAACGAATGCCGCATCAGTCGGCGCTGATTTTTGCGCGAATTCATCGGAGCCAAGAACGGACGCGGAAACCCATCGATGGTTGTAGCCGCCATCACTCACGGCGGTGTAATGGGCCAATCCGCCCAGGTCCGGGGAACGGTTCAGGTACTGGGTGTAGGCCTGGGTCACATTGTGTCGGACGGCTTCCGGCGAATGGATGAAATATTGGGCCACCTGCGCCAGATTCGCCTGGCCGGATTCCAGCTTGGCAGTCCAATTCGCCAAGCCGGCGGAGTCCGCATTGCGGTACAGAAGTCTTGCGTACAGGTGGTGAACAAGATTGGCCCTATAACCACCGGAAGGATTCAGTCGGTTTTCCAGTGCCTCCAGCGCCGGCTGCTCGTCACGGTCCTGGAACTTGAGAAACTCGACATCGTAGAGCGTCGCAACCCGCGCGTCCGCATCTTCGGCACGCGTACGGACCTCGATGACCGAGGGATCTTCCGTAATTGTCACGATGTACTGCGACCGATTGCCTTTAAAAACAACGGTGTCTAGGCCGCTGTCGCCATGAATTTGGTCGTTGGTGCCGAGCGCCACGATCCGGTCGTCCCCTTGGGCGCCGTAGATCACGTTGGGCAGGTCGGACCTGCCAACTATATCGTTTGAGGTTGTGCCGCCCCAGATGGTCATGTCGGCAATTTGCTGGGCGATGCCCAAGCCCCGATCACCCCAGGTAATCTGCTGAAATGCGTCGTCGGAGCTTGTCCGGAAAATATTGAATTGGGCGAACCCCTCCGAATCATAGGCGGGGCTGGTTTTCAGGTCCTGCTCCAGGAAGCCCGAAAACATCCGCCACCCTGACGGAAGCACGGCGGAGAAGAAGTTGTCGTTAACGTCGTCCTGGTTGGATACGCCCGATGTCTGCATGATGTACAGGCTGCCCCAGGAATCTCGAATAAAGTATCGCTCGATTGGCCCAGATTCATCCTTGGCAAACCAGGTGACATCCGCATTCTTGGTGTTGGCAGAGTACTTGATGACGCCAGGGGGGGGAGTCGTGGTGAGTGCTGCGGCATGGTAGCCGCTCTCAAAAGTAATATCGTTGCCATCGCTGTCTTGGTAGTCTTCGTAGTCAGTTGGGTCGAACGGCCAATTGGCGCTCACGGTCTGCGCGACAAAGAGCCATGTGTAACCTTCGGAAGTTGTGATGTATGTTTCCGAATCTGCCGAATCAGGGCTGGTGAGGACATCTTGCAAGCTTAGCTGGGCGTTGCGTGTCGTGTTCTTGATGTAATAATCGTCTGGTTCATAACCCTCCCACTTGTCCTCCGGGATAGGGTTGGTGCCACCGGCTAGATAGACTTGGGTGGGGCCTTTGTAGTCGGCTCCAAGGTTGCCTACATAGGCGATTTCGAAACTGCCTGCCATCACAAGGCGGCTCTCCAATGCCTCAACGGCCAGTGCGGCACGGCGGCGTTCATGGTCGATGCCAGCAGAGCTTTTCCTTGCACTCAGAAAGCGAGACAAAAGCAGGGAAATCATTGCAACAGCCTCACCAAGATTTTTTGTCGGACAAGAAACAAGTAGCCAACCGGTTTTCCTGCACGGGCACTGCGGGCGATGGCTATGTAAGGTCACTGGAATACTAAAATTGCCTAAATTATTTAATTTTATTGAATTGCACAACGGCTGATAAGGCAATAGCACTTCTGTAGGACTGGCTTTTTTATTACTAAAGGTGCAAACAAACGCTAGGTTTTTGCCGGTGTTTCCTGAAAAAGCAGCTTCTGGCGCAGCTTTGGTGGCTCCTTCGCCAATGGGACCATTCCAGTACTTCCGTATCCTTCCGGCGAAAGACCTCTGAACCTTTGTCCAGAGGTCTTTCGCCGGAAGGATACGAAGATAACCTTGTGGATTTCAGATCCACGAGGGTTAAGCGATGGGTGAAGTTGAGCGGAAGCTGCACTGGCCAGGTGTGGTCAAACATCAGCCTTCCAGCGGCCAGACTATCACGCAATTCTGCTGTCTCAACTCCTTCGCCCAAGCGGTCAGAGACCAACTGGGCGGTGACCGGCTGTCGGGATCCTGGTGTTTTGGTGGCAGGTCAAAGCCAAACCCGGTCTGAAGCCCGCAAACTTCACCCTGAAAGACCTTTGCAACCAGCCAGACCCAAGGTTCTAGACGGTGAATACTAGGTCACATCTTTTGATAAGCAAAA
>Ga0315905_10000630_pt1 | contig 38304 bp, 43 predicted proteins | sample LakEriMetagenome_5_FD_203522 | JGI IMG/M metagenome (GOLD analysis project Ga0315905, IMG submission 203522) | Freshwater fungal communities from buoy surface, Lake Erie, Ohio, United States - Buoy 4 MA121 | ecosystem: Environmental > Aquatic > Freshwater > Lake | place: USA: Lake Erie, Ohio...
AATCAGGATGTCGGGCTGGACGCTGACGGCGACGGCGAAGGCGAGTCGCATCATCATGCCGGACGAGTAAGTCTTCACCGGTTGTTCGATGAAGTCGCCGATGTCGGCGAAGGCGGCGATTTCATCAAAGCGCCGGGCCATCTCAGGGCGGGACAAGCCATAGATCGAGCCATTGAGAAAAACGTTCTCGCGGCCGGTGAACTCGGGGTTGAAGCCGGAGCCAAGCTCGAGGAGGGCGGAGACGCGGCCGTTGACGTGGAGCGAACCGGAGGTGACGGCGAGCGTGCCGGCGATGAGTTGGAGCAGGGTGGATTTGCCGGAGCCGTTGCGACCGATGATGCCGGTGGCCTCGCCGCGGCGGATTTCGAACGAGATGTCGTCTAAGGCGTGGAAATCACGATAGCCGCGGGCGGCACGAGCTGTCAGCGCAAGGTGCGGTGCGCTCGATCGGGGGAAAAGCGCGCCCGCGGCGGCAGCGAGCGGAGAGCCGAGGCGGGCAGACGGTGACGACCAAATGCGATAGGCTTTTGAGACATTCTTGGCCGAGATGATGACGTCGCCGGGCATGGATCGGATTGGGCTCCGGAGGCAAGCGCCAGCCGCAATCACTCGCAAGGCCGGAGTTGTCCCCATCAGGCCGGCGCGGACAGAATCGGAGCGAAGGGAAAACGATCAGTCGATGAACTCGTCCGCGGGGCCAACCCGGTGGATTTTGCCCTGGAACGGACCGATGGGGACCACGCGTTCTTTGGGGTCAGGCTTAAGCAGCGAATCAAGCATCAGCTGATTGTTGAACCAGATCTTGAGGCGGGAATGATTCTCGCCCGGCTCAGTCGTGAGCTTGGCGATCACCTCGTGATCGCGGAGGTAGTTGATCGTAGCCAGATTGCTCTCGGAGTGCAGTGATCCGTCGCGGGCCAAGCCCACCCGGATCTTTTTCCGCCCGACTTCATAAAAGAAAAAAATGCTCCAGGTTTCATCCTGATGTTTAAAGTGCCACACCGGTTCCCAAGCGTTCGTGTCCTTCAGCGGCAGGGTGATTTTGATGCCAAAGGGGATCGCGGTGAGGTTGGTAAATGGCTGCGCTGGGTCTAACTTGGTGTAGCCTTGGGCGGCGCCCAGTACCAGCGCGCCGAGCATTGAGCTTGCGATCGCTCCGCGACCAAAAATAGAGAATGCCCGATCAAGGATCGTGGGTGAACGCCAAGACCAGCCATAGAGCCCCAACACGGCGATCCAGCTGAGCAATGTGACCCAAAAGGCGACGCGCAATGCGGTGGGACCGACATAGGATAGATCCACCCGACTCAGGCCCGCGGAAACCGGAACCATGGCGAGTCCATCGGGCGAACGCATGACGGGGACGGCGCGGCCGTCGACCTGAGCGCGATAGCCTTCGATGAAAATTTTTGGCGTCTCCAGCCAAGAATCCGCCGCGCTGCGAACCGTGACGCGAAAGGGGTTCCCGCTCAGTGTTTGCAGGGGCAGGCGGCTGGGACTGAGCGAAAGCAGTTCGAGTTTACCGAGGTTGCTGATCGGGGGTCGTCCGGGTTGGGCGTAGAAGCGAACTTGAACTTCGTCCGCTTCTGGACCGGTGGTCCAAAGGGTGAAGCCATCTTGGCTGCCGGGGCGGGTGCCGAACGCCATCGGAGCTCCCGAAAGTGGAAGTTCATACTCCCGGTAGATGAATTTCCCGAGCAGCTGCAGGGTTCCATTGACCTCGGGGTCCGTGAACTGAAATCGGGCGAAATAGACCTGTTTTGATTCCAAACGAATAGGAGGATTAAAATAGCCGCCGTAGTCGGTTGGGACAAAAACATGTTGGGTGCGGAGGCGGGGCTCCCGATCGGGGACGGCGCGATTTAAGGCGAGGCGATTCAGGTCGATCGGTTCAAGCGAGCCGCGCGCAAGCAGCCGGTTCTGCATGATGGGGTTCATCGTGCCGTGGCTAAACCGACTGGGGAGTTGGCCAAAATATTCGTAGGAGTAGCGACTCATGAGGGCGTTCTCCGGCCGCATGCGGAGGTCGCTCATCAGGGGGCTACTCGTGATTGAATATCCGCGCGCCACGAGTTTCCGGACATCAAAAGCGCTATAAACAACTCCCGCAGCCAGGCCGGCGACCAGAAACTGCGGAGCGCGCTGAAACAATCCTCGCCCGGCGCGAGGCCACGCGTGGAGTGCGAGAAAGGGCACCAAGGCAGAGAGAATCGGATAGAATCGCTGCATGGGCCACTCGTGAGTGGCGTTGATTACGATCTCCGGCATGATCGCCCAAATCCCGCCGGAGATGAAGGGGGAGGGGACCAGCAGCAGCAAAAGACCGACTGCACCCAGCGTCAGCAGGCCCACCGCCCAATGCCGAGCGGGCCGGGCGATGATCGCGACTAGGGCGACGAGGAAAGCGAGCCATAGGGCAGGACCGAGCTGTAGATTTCGGATGAGATCTGCTCCGGCTGCGTCGATCGGTTGACCGAGACCGGCCCAACCTGCCTTGAGCGTGGCGAGGTTGGCTCCGCTGCGGACATTGGCGACCAAGTTGGGGTCACTGGGTATCTGCAAGGTATACACCGAAACAAAAACGTAGCCGCAGAGCATGAAACAAAGGGCAAGGCCGGCGAAGGTCTGCGTCACGGCCCGGCCTTTTTCCCGGTGCATGACCAAGCGCGCTGCAAGGACAAGGCCCACCAGGAAAGACGTCCACAACGCCACCGGGGGATGCGCGAGCCAGACCATCGCGAGTGCCGCCGCCAAGAGGCCAAAGGTTGGAGCAGGATGGGGTGTATCCCAGAGCCGAATCACGCAGTAAAAGACGATCGGGAGCCAAGGCAGGGTCAGCCACGTGGCGATCATGTCGCCGCTGTAGATCAGCGCCAGAACGCCGGGGGAGGTGCCGAAAGCGCAGGCGAGCCAAAATGCCGCGCAAGCAGCCGACGGTCTCAGCCGCGTGAGTAAAAGATAAATGCCGGCCACCGAGGCCGCGAGGCTGAGGACGATCAAGAGATTTTGCACCGCAACTGCGGTAAGAGTGGGCCCCGCAAAAAGGCTGACCACCGCGCCGAGGTAGGAAAAGTAGGGCGCGGTGCGCAGCGGATGGATATCGCCGTTGAACGCGTGGGCGCTGTTACCCACATACATTTCGTATTCACCATTGCGGAATTGTTCGGCAGCGTCGGTGAGTTGCTGGGCGTAGTGGTGGGCGTCGCCGCCGCCGACCAGTTGCGTCGTGGCGTAGGGGTGGATCACCCAACTGCAGACCCCGATCAGGCCCAACCACCGCAGTGCTTCACCCGAGGTCGAGCGGGTGCGGCGGGCCTGGCGCAGGAAAAATCTCTGGGCTAAACCGCCGACCGCACCGGTCGCCGCCGCAAACGCCAATTGACGGTAGTCGAACGCTTCCGGTGTGTGCCGCAACCAGACCCAAAAGAAAACGATACACGTGGCCGCCAGATGGTAGCGGGGGCGTCGCAGCCAACGCCCAAGAATCCGCCTCAAACCAGAATCACACAGGTAAACGCTGAGTAACCAGACGGTAAGGAATCCAACGACCGTTGCCGTGTTCCAGTCGCCCGAAAGCTTGAAGCGGTGGGCGAGCGGGAGCCCAGCGGCCAAGACGACCAGAGGGGCGGCGAATCGAACCGAAAGCTGACGGAATAATTCTAAATGGCTCCGCCAACGGAGCAACATGCGGGGTAACATGGATCCGGCAGGACGCCGGATAAAAAATGCGGGGTCAATCGAAAGTTGACCGAGAGATCAAATCACGTCCGCGAAGGTCGTCTGAAGTTTTATAAAAACCCACCGGCCGAAAAGAAAAACGGTGATCCCTGCGGCGTAAGTGTAACCGAGGTGAGTCAGGTTGAGCGCGGTGTCCCACACCAACGCATCGCGGGCCAATTCGATCGAGTGCAGTAGGGGGTTCCATTTGAGAAACGCCCAGATCTCGGCTGGAATTTTCGCGATCGGATAAACCACGGCGCTCGCATAAAGCACGACTTGGCCGACGAAGGGCATGATTTGGCCGAAGTCGCGAAAAAAGACTCCCAGGGCGGCAAAAAGCCAGCCGAGGCCGGCGGTGAGCAGCAAAAGCGGGAGCAGGATCACCGGTAGCCAAACGAGGCCGGCGATGGTCACGCCACGGCCTAACGCGACGGCGCCAATCACCATCAGAGTGATCGAAATCAGTAGATTGAACCAAGACGCGCCGAGCTGCGCGAGCGGGAGCAGATCCAGCGGGAAGACCACTTTTTTTACCAGATTGGGGTTGGCGAGGATGATCCCCGGAGCGAGTGAAAGCGTCTCAGACGTCACTTGGTGCAGAATGAGCCCGAGAAAAAAAGCGAGGGCGTAATCGGTGCGAGTCTCGTCGGGCAGGACGCCGAAACTCCCGCCAAAAATCTGCCCAAAAACCACGTAGTAGAGCCCCAGCATCAGCAAAGGGGTGAGAACGGCCCAGACGATGCCGAGGTAACTGCCGCGGTGGCGTAGCTCGACCGTCCGAATGGTGAATTGCCACCACAGATCCCGCTTTCGGGCGAGATCGTGGAAAGGAGTGGCCATGCTGGGTGCGCTCATCGTTGACCGAAGAACGAGCGCACGGCGGTGGCCACGGAGTCAATCTGTTCGGCGGTGTGGTGCGGGCTGATCGGCAGGCTCAGGACTTCTTCCGCCAAGCGCGCGGCGATCGGAAAATCGGCGGCGGTGTAGCCAAGATTGCGATAGGCTCCCGAGCGATGGGGCGGAATGGGATAGTGAATCTGGGTGGCGATGCCGTGCGCGGTGAGATGTTCGCGGAGAGCGGTGCGGTGGGCGGTGCGCACGACGAAGAGGTGCCAGACGGGCTCCGCCCACTCCGGCACGAACGGCAGCACGAGATCGCCCACCCCGGCGAGTTGGGTGAGGTAACGCGCGGCGAGGGTGCGGCGGCGGGCGTTCCACGCGTCGAGGTGGCGGAGTTTGACCGCGAGGAATGCGGCGGAGAACTCGTCGAGGCGGGAGTTGAGGCCGGGCTCGTCGTGGTGGTAGCGCTCACGCGAGCCGTAGTTGCGCAGGGAACGCAGGCGTGCCGCCAACACCCCGTCGGACGTCGTGATGGCGCCGGCGTCGGCGAGGGCGCCGAGATTTTTGGTGGGATAGAAACTGATGCCGGCGGCGTGGCCGAGGGCGCCGCTGGCGCGACCATGGCAACGGCCGCCGTGGGCTTGGGCCGCGTCTTCGAGCACGAAGAGACCATGCTGGGCGGCGAAGGTGTTGATCGCGGTCATGTCCGCGCATTGCCCGTAAAGATGAATGGGCAAAATGGCTTTCGTGCGCGGCGTGACGAGTGCGGCGAGGCGGGCGGGATCGAGATTGTAGGTGCGCGGATCGGGCTCGCAGGGAATCGGCGTGGCGCCGACGTGGGTGACGGCGAGCCAAGTGGCGATGTAGCCGTTGGAGGGGACGATGACTTCATCGCCCGCTCCGATGCCCCGGGCGATGAGCACCAGTTGCAGGGCTTCGAGGCCGTTGGCGACGCCGATGCAGTGGGCGGCGCCGACCGACGCGGCGTAGTCGGATTCGAAGGCCTCAAGCTCGCGGCCGAGGAGAAACCAGCCTGAGTCGGCGACCCGCGCGTGCGCCGCATCGAGTTCTGGGCGAAGCTCGGCGGTGGCGGCTTTGAGGTCGAGGAAGGGGATGGTCATGCGGGGCGGCGATCCAGTGCGGGTGGCGCTTCAAGCCAGGTCGTGCTGGCCGTAATGTGCAGTCGGGCCGTGCTTCCGCAAAAAATGGCGCGAGCTGAGCGTGGGGTCGATCGGGGCGAGGCGCGGAGCGAGTTGGAGGGACAGGATCGCGAGGTGGGCAATCCACTCGAGGGCGACGGCCACTTCGGCGGCGTCGGCCGCCGTTTGGCCCCAGGTAAACGGCGCGTGACCGTTGACGAGCGTGCCGCGCAGGGCCAGCGGATCGCGGCCTTGCAGGGACTCGACGATGCTGTCGCCGATGGCCCATTGGTAGCCTTCGCCGTTGATTTCCTTGCGGGTGAGCTTGCGGGTGAAGGGAATGGCGTTGGCGAAATAGTCGGCATGGGTGGTGCCGAAAACCGGGATGCTTCGGCCCGCCTGCGCGAAAGCGGTGGCGCAGGAACTGTGCGTGTGCACGACCCCGCCGATGGTCGGGAACGCCAGAAAAAGCCGCCGGTGCGTGTCGGTGTCGGAGGAGGGCTTGAGGGACTTTTTTTCGACTGATTTGCCGTCGAGATCCACGAGGACGAGATCGGCGGGACGCAGATCGGCATAGGCGATGCCGCTCGGCTTGATGGCGAAGATGCCGCGGCGGCGGTCGAGGGCGGAGGCGTTGCCAAAAGTGAGGTGCACGAGGCCGTGGCGGGGTAGGGTGAGGTTGGCCTCGTAGGCCTCTCGTTTGAGTTCGGTGAGCATGCGCAAGAGAGTTGTGGCGGAATTTGGGGTTTCCGGAAGCGGAATCCCTCGGATCGATTTCTTTCTTGGTTTCAAAAACGCGTTCGCGAAGCTTCCCCATCCGCATGGTTACCGAAGGCCGGGTATTTTCAGGCAAACGCATTCTCCTTACCGGTCACACGGGTTTCAAGGGGTCGTGGCTGGCCGAATGGCTGCTCAGCCTCGGGGCGGAAGTCCACGGCCTGAGCCTCCCTCCGGACCCGGGCGCGCTGTTCGACCAACTCGGATTGGCGCCGCGAATGGAGCATCGCCTGGGTGACGTGCGGGATGAAGCCGCCGTCGCGGCCTGCGTGCGCGACGTGCAGCCCGATTTTGTGTTTCACCTCGCGGCGCAGGCCTTGGTGCGACGTTCGTACGTGGATCCGCTCGAGACTTTTACCACCAATGTCACCGGCACGGCCCAGGTGCTGGCCGCGCTGCGCAGCCTCACGAAACCCTGTGCGGTCGTGATCGTGACGAGCGACAAATGCTACGCCAATCACGAGGCCGGCCGGCTTTACCGCGAGGGCGATGCGCTCGGCGGCCGCGATCCTTACAGCGCCAGCAAAGCCGCCGCGGAACTGGTCACCGCTTCGTGGCGCGATTCTTTTTTCTCGGTGGATAAAATTATTGCCGGGCTCGTGCCGCCCGTCGGCATCAGCACGGCGCGCGCGGGCAACGTCATCGGCGGCGGTGATTGGGCGCTGGATCGCATCGTGCCCGACAGTTTGCGCGCCTTGGCCGCCCAGCAGCCGATCCGCGTGCGCAATCCGGCCGCGATTCGCCCGTGGCAACACGTGCTTGAGCCGCTCGGCGGTTACCTGCGGTTGGCGGAAGAGATTTACGCGGCGCTGTTGGGTCGATCCGCCGCGCGCTTGGGCGAAGTCTGCGGCGCGTTTAATTTTGGCCCGGCTCCGGCGGATCATCGTACGGTGCGCGATCTGGTGGGTGAAATCCTCAAGCACGCTCCCGGCGCCTGGGCAGACGCTGCCGATGCCTCCGCGCCGCACGAGGCGAAATTACTGCACCTCGCGACCGATAAAGCCCGCGCGGTTTTGGGCTGGGCGCCGCGCTGGGGATTTGAAACGGCGGTCGCGCACACGATTGCTTGGTATCAAGCTCCCGCCACCGGAGCCGGCGCTTTCACTCAGCGCCAAATCCAAGCCTTCGCCCAAATTTCACCCGCATGAGTTTTTCCGAGCACAGCGAGCCAGCCTTGACGGCCGAGATTTTGCGCCTGACGCGCCTGCGGACGACCTTGGCCCACGAAGCCAGTCGCCCGGCGGCGCAGCGCGAGTCGGCGTTTGTTCCCGGCGTCACGCCGGTGCCTTACGCCGCACGCGTGTTTGACGCCGACGAAGTCGAGGCGGCCGTAAAATCTTCCCTCGATTTCTGGCTGACCCTCGGCGTCGAGGGCGAGGCGATGGAGCGCGAGTTGGCGGCTTATCTGAACGTGAAGCGCTCGCTCTTGGTGAACTCCGGTTCGTCCGCGAATCTGCTCGCGATCGCCGCGCTGACCTCGGCCAAGTTGCCGGCGGCGAAACGTCTGCGCCCCGGCGATGAAGTCATCACCTGCGCCGCAGGTTTTCCGACCACCGTGACACCCATCGTGCAACACGGTGCCGTTCCGGTCTTCATCGACAGCGATCCGGTCACCGGCAACGCCGACATCACGCATCTCGAGGCCGCGTTCCAACCGGGCCGCACCAAGGCGGTGATGATGGCCCACGCGCTGGGGAATCCTTTCGACCTGACCGCCGTCACCGCGTTCTGCCACGCGCACGACCTCTATTTAATCGAGGACAACTGCGATGCGCTGGGGAGCCGTTACGCGTTCGCGGGCCAAGCCGCGCAAGCGACGGGCACCTTTGGCGATCTTTCCACGCAGTCGTTTTATCCCCCGCATCACCTGACGATGGGCGAGGGCGGCGCCGTAAACATCGCGCGCGACATGCGCTTCAAAGTCATCGTGGAAAGTTTTCGCGATTGGGGGCGCGATTGCTGGTGCGGCAGCGGCGTGGACAACACCTGCGGCAAACGCTTCGGCTGGCAGCTCGGCGAACTGCCCGAAGGCTACGATCACAAATATATCTACAGCCACCTCGGCTATAATCTGAAGCCGCTCGATTTGCAGGCGGCGATCGGCCGCGTGCAGCTCCGCCGGTTGGCGGCGTTCGGCGAAGCGCGGCGGCGCAATTGGCAACGTCTCCGGACGGGGCTCGCTGGCTTGCAGGATTATTTTGAGTTCTCGCTGCCGACCCACGCTAAAAGTTGGAACGGGGCCGGCTTCGACTGGGCGCAGGGACCGGGCGGACCGCAGGCCGATCCCTCGTGGTTCGGGTTCATGCTGCTCGTGAAGGACGACGCGCCGTTTACGGCCGCGCAATTGACGCGCCATCTCGACGAAAAGAAAATCGGCAACCGCCGGCTGTTTGGCGGGAACCTCGTGCGGCAGCCCGCCTTCGTGCAGTTGCGCCGCGATAATCCGGGGGCCTTCCGCACGGTGGGGGATTTGCGCGGCGCCGACCGGCTCATGCGCTCGGCGTTGTTTGTCGGCGTGTATCCCGGTTTGACCGCGCCGATGATCGACTATGTGGTCGAGACCGTCGGCGAGTTTTGCCGGGTCGCGGCGAAAGGCCGCATTTCCCCTCCATGAAGACGATCATTCTCTGCGGCGGCAAAGGCACGCGACTGCGTGAGGAAACCGAGTATCGGCCCAAGCCGATGGTGCCGATCGGCGAGCGTCCGATTCTTTGGCACATCATGCGCCGCTACGCGAAGTATGGGCACAAGGACTTTGTGCTCTGCCTCGGCTACAAGGGCGAAATCATCCGCGACTATTTCCGGAACCACCCGTGGCACAACCGCGACGTCACGCTCACCTTGGGGCGGACCCACGAGCCGGAGTTTCACTGTCCGCAATCAGATGCCGACTGGAAGGTGACGCTGTGCGAGACCGGCCCCGAGACCCTGACGGCGGGACGGATCTGGGCGGTGCGCGACCACGTGCGGGGCGGGCCGTTTTTCCTGACCTACGGCGACGGCGTGGGCGACATCGATCTGGAGGCCGTGCTGGCGTTTCACCGGAAATCCGGTGCAGTCGTCACGCTCACGGCGGTTCACCCGCCGGGCCGGTTCGGCGAGGTGAGCCTGACGGCCGACGGGCGCGTCGAGAGTTTCAACGAGAAGCCGCAGACCGAAGCGGGCTACATCAACGGCGGGTTCATGGTCTGCGAGCCACAGCTTTTCGATTACCTGTCGGCCGACCCGCAGGTGATGCTGGAGGAAGCGCCGCTCCGGCGCCTCGCGGCGGAAGGTAAGCTCGCGGCGTGTCGGCACGAAGGGTTCTGGCAGCCGATGGACACTTATCAGGAATTTGCCCTGTTGAACCGGCTTTGGAGCGAGGGACGTGCGCCGTGGGCGGGGTAACGGCCGAGCCGCCGTTTGCGGCGGAGGATCTGGCGTCGGTGCTCGCGGGCATCGCGAGGGTGACGGCCGATTTGCGGAACGCCCGCCTGCTCATTACGGGCGGCACCGGTTTCTTTGGTCGTTGGATGCTGGAAAGTATGCTGGCGGCGAATGCGCAGAACGGCGCCAACCTCACCGCCACCGTCTTGGCGCGTGACCCGGCAGCCTTCCTCGCGCGGGTGCCCCATTTGGCGACGGCCCGGGCGATCACGTGGGTGACGGGCTCGGTGACGACGGTTCGGCCGGAAGATTTCGCCGGGCAGCGCTTCGACGGTGTCATTCATTTGGCCACCGAGTCGGATTCACAGGCCACGGTAAGCCAGCCCGCCGCCGCGATCGATGTGATCACGGGCGGAACCCGCCGCATGCTCGACGTGGCGGTCCGGACCGGGGCGACGCGGTTTCTCTTCGCGAGTTCGGGCTCGGTTTACGGGAAGCAGCCGTCGACGGTCGAGCGATTGGATGAATCTTTCCCGGGTTTGCCCGACCCGAACAATCTCACCGATGCCTATGCGATTTCCGGCGAGGCGAAGCGGCAGGCGGAACTGCTCTGTGTCCACTACGCGCGCGAGCACTCGTTGGCGGCGGTGATCGCGCGGGGCTTTACGTTTGCCGGGCCAGGGCTGCCGCTCGACGGCAAATTCGCGTTTGGGAATTTTATGCGGGACGCGTTGGCCGGGCGGCCGATCGTGCTGACGGGCGACGGCACGCCGGTGCGGTCCTACCTCCATGCGATCGACCTCACGGTCTGGCTGTGGACGATGCTCGTGCGCGGCGCGCCCGGCCGGGCCTATAACGTGGGCTCAGAGCACGCGGTGACGTTGCGAGAATTGGCCGAACTGATCGCAGCAGAATTTGGCTTGGCGGAGGTCAAAGTCCTGCAGAAGCCGCTCCCGGGCCAGTTGCCGCACCGCTACGTTCCGTCCACCGCGCGGGCCCGCGCAGAACTAGGTTTGAGCGAAACGATCAACCTCCCAGAAACGATCCGGCGCGCGGCGAAAGGGTTCGGGCGGGGAGTGCAGCGTTGACGGCCAATCATCACGCTGCCACACCATAACTAGTTTGACGTCAGCCATGTCCTCCTCGCTAAAAGAGCAAATTGTATCACAGAGTGCTGATCTTTGTCAGCGCTATGGGGTAAGCCGGCTTGGCCTCTTTGGGTCGGTGGCTCGAGGGGAGGATAATGAGGGCAGTGATATTGATTTTTTAGCCGATTTTGAAAATCCGGTGCCTGCCACCATGGCCGATCGGTATTTTGGGTTTATTTCTGAGGCCTCCCTTCGTTTCGGCCGACCTGTTCAGCTCGTTACTCCTCGCATGGTTCGTAATCCTTTTCTGAAACGCAGTATGGAACGTGATTTAACCATGGTCCATGGACGAGATTTCACTTAAATATTATTACGACGCGAGGGAAGCCGCTCGAGCGATCATGCGCTTCACTGTAGCTCGGAGTTACGATGATTATTGCAGGGACGAAATGTTATCCTCTGCCATCGAACGTAAGTTTGAGATTATCGGCGAGGCCTTGGCGCGGATCCGACGTAAGCGACCGGAAGATTTGAGCGTGATCGGAGATTGGCCTGCCATCATCGGATTCAGAAATATTTTGGTTCATGCTTATGAACATATCGAAGATTCCGTTGTATGGGGTATCGTCACTGAACAATTACCGCGATTTCTTGAGCAATGGGAATCGAGACCGGAGATTGATTCACTCCCTGACCGTAAGCCCGAGTGAAACGCGGTTTTGAGTGCAGCGTTGACCTCATAGGTTGGGCGCTAAGATTTTGTTCCTCTCTGCATGTCTTCCCAGCCGCTGTTTATTTTTGAGATGGCCAACAATCACATGGGCGATGTCGCCCATGGGATCAGAATCGTGCGCGAGTTGCGCGAGGCCTGTGCGGGCTTTGATTTCCGCTTCGCGGTGAAGCTGCAATACCGGCACCTGCCGGATTTCATTCACCCGGATTTTCGTGCGCGGACCGATCTTAAGTTCGTGAAGCGGTTTTCGGAGACGGCCCTCAGTTGGGACGACTACCGCCGGATCAAGGACGCCATTGTGGAAAACGGGTTTTTGTCGATGTGCACGCCGTGGGACAACGTTTCCGTGGATAAAATCGTCGAGCACGGTTACGATTACCTCAAGGTCCCGAGTTGCTACCTCACGGATTGGCCGCTCGCCGAAAAAATCGCGACCACGAACCTGCCTTTGGTGATTTCGACCGCGGGCGAGTCGTTTGAGGACATCGACCGGATCGTCAGTTTTTACCAACACCGCGACAAGCCGCTCGCAGTCATGCATTGCGTGGGTGAATATCCGACCGCTGACGACAACTTGCAGCTGAATCAGATTGAGCTGCTCCAAAAACGTTACGCCGGAGTGGAGATCGGTTATTCGACCCATGAATCGCCGGAGCAGTGCGAGGCTGTGATGATGGCCATCGCCAAAGGCGCGACGCTTTTTGAGAAACATGTCGGCGTCCCGACGGAGAAGTACGCGATCAACGCCTACTCCGCGACTCCCGCTCAAATCCGTCTTTGGCTTGAAGCCGCGCGTCGCGCGCAGGCGATGTGCGGCGTGAGCGGCCGGCGGCACGGGTTTTCTGCGGCCGAGCAGCGCACCTTGGGTGACCTGCACCGCGCGGTCTTCGCGCGCCGGCCGATCCGCGCCGGGGAGGTTATCACGCTCGACTCCGTTTTTCTGTCGATCCCCGGCACCGCGGGCCAACTCGTTGGCCAAGACCTTTCGAAATACACCGAATACCGGGCGACCCGCGCCTACGCCGTCAACGAGGCGATCCTGCGCGCGGAGGTCGAGGCGACCGACACGCGCAGCGTCATCCACGGCATCGTGCGCGACGCCAAAGCGATGCTCAAAACCTCGGGCGCGATCGTGCCGGCGCAGTTGGAGCTCGAGGTGTCGCACCACTACGGCATCGAGCGTTTTCGCGAGTTCGGCACGACGACTATCACGGTCGTTAACCGCGAGGCCTACTGTAAACGCGTCATTTTGATTTTGCCGGGCCAAGCCCATCCGGAGCAATGGCATGAGTTGAAGGACGAGACCTACCACCTCTTGCACGGCGAGATCGAGCTCACCCTCGACGGCGTGCTGCGGACGGTGATGAAGAACGAAGTCGTGGTCATTCCCCGTGGCGTGAAACACGCGTTTGCCAGCGCGGCGGGAGCGGTGATCGAGGAGATTTCTTCGGCGTATGCGCAGTCGGATTCCTACTACACCGATCCGCGCATCGGCGAAAATCCCAACCGCAAGACGTATGTTACGAATTGGATGGATTGAACCGTGAAGGCTGACGCGGAAATTCTGGCGCTGCGCAAGCGGCGCAACCGCTTCATCTGGCTCGCGGTGGGTTCACTGGTCCTCGTGATCAGCGTGGCGTTGCCCCGCCGGCTCGCCCGCCACGCCGCGCACAAGCAGGCCAATGCGGAGCTGCTGCAGTTGCAGAATGAAATCGTGGCGCTGCAGGCCAAAATCCGGACGGTGCAAAACGACCTGGTTGCCATCCAAACCCAACTGAGCGCCCCGGCCAATTGACGACCATGCCCGACGAGCCGGACCCCATTCTCGAGCTGGAGATTGCGCGCGAGGGGCGCGAACTGGCGAAGACGTGCGCGTGGTTTGCGGTCGCGATCGCGGCGGTGATCGCGTTCGCCAATTTCGGGCCCGAGCCCGCGGCCCTCGTCGCGGCGCGCGAGCAGGTCGCCCTCCATCGCACGATTCTACGTGAGCATGATGCGCTGCTGCGGCAGAACGAAGCGGCGTTGCGCGAAAACCAGGCTCTCCTTCAGGCGCGGCGCAAATAATCCATCCTTCATTTTTTATCCGGTGAAACTCTCCGATTACGTGGTCGATTTTCTGGTCCGCCAAGGACTCCAACACATCTTTCTGCTTCCGGGCGGGGGCTGCATGCACCTCATCGATTCGGTCGGGAAACGGCCTGAGCTCGACTACGTCGCGTGCCTTCACGAGCAGGGCTGCGCCTTCGCCGCGGAAGCTTACGGCGAGTTCACTAACCGCCTCGGCTGCGCCCTGGTGACGGCCGGCCCGGGCGGCACCAACGCCCTCACCGGCACCGCGTGCGCGTGGATCGAAGGCTCACCGTGCCTCTTCATCTCGGGTCAGGCCAAGCGCGCCGACCTCATCCGGCATCAGCCGTTGCCTGTGCGCTCGATGGGGCAGCAGGAGGTCGATATCACGGCGATGGCCGCGCCAATTACCAAGTATGCGGCGATGGTAGTGGAGGCCAAAGAAATCCGGTTTCACCTCGAAAAAGCCGTCTGGCTCGCCACCCACGGCCGTAAGGGCCCCGTGTGGCTCGACATCCCGCTCGATGTGCAGGCCGCCCAGATCGAGCCCGACTCGCTCGTTGGCTTTACCCCTCCCGCACCGCCGGCAGCGGAGTTCGCCGGGCCGATCGCCGCGGCTCTGGCAGCGCTCGCGCAGGCGCGGCGCCCCGTGGTCTATGTCGGCAACGGCGTGCGGACGGCCGGTGCGGTCGAGGCATTTCGCGCGCTCGTCGAACGCCTGAAACTTCCCGTCCTCCTGACGTGGAAGGCGGCCGATTTTCTCCCGGAGGATCATCCAGCCTACATCGGCCGGCCCGGCGGCATGGGCCAGCGCGGGGCGAATTTCACGCAACAGCGCGCCGACTGGATTCTCGTCTTGGGGGCCCGGTTGGACCTGCCGTCCGTCGCGTTCAACCACGCCAACTTCGCCCCGCGGGCGTTCAAGGTGTTCGTGGATGTCGATCCGGCGGAGCTCGCCAAGTTCAAGACGAAGGTGGACGTGCCGGTCGCGGCGGATCTCGGCGAGTTTCTGCCCGCCTTACTCGCCGCCGCCGACGGCGCGGCCGTGCCCGATTTCCAGCCGTGGCGCGACGAATGCCGTGCGCTCTCGGCGCGTTATCCGGTGGTCCTGCCCGAATACCGCACGCGCGCCGACACGCCGGTCAGCACCTACGTGCTGATGGACGTGCTCTCGGACTTGCTGGACGAGCGGGATATTTTGGTCCCCGGCAGCTCGGGCCCGTGCAGCGATATTTTCTACCAAGCATTCCGCGTGAAGGCAGGGCAACGCATCTTGAACGCGCCCGGCCTCGGTGCGATGGGCACCGGGTTGCCCGGCACCATCGGCGCGGCGCTGGCGGGCGGCGACCGGCGCGTTGTGAACATCAACGGCGAGGGCGGATTCCAGCTCAACATCCAGGAGCTCGAAACGGTCCGCCGCTTGCAGCTCCCGGTCAAATACCTCGTCCTCGATAACGGCGGTTATCGTTCGATCGTGGCGATGCAACGCAGCCATTTCCAAGGGCGTTTTGTGGGCTCGGAGCCTTCGAGTCGCCTGACGATGCCCGACACCGGCCGCGTCGCGGAGGCCTACGGGATTCCTGCGCTGTATGTGGATTCGCACGCGCAGTTGGAAGCGGTGTTGCGGGACGCGCTCGGTCGCGCCGGTCCGGTGGTGTGCGTGATTAAAACCTCGGTGGATGAAGTGACGGCGCCGAAAGTGACCTCGGAAATCCGGCCCGATGGCAGCATCGTTTCCAAGCCGATGGAAGACATGTGGCCGTTTCTCGACCGGGCTGAATTTGGTGCGGTGATGGGGAGCTGAGACCGCGTGACTACCGTGAGCGCGTCCGATCTCCGGGAAATCGAAGACCTCTTGGCCGAGCCCGTGGCCGCCGCCGCCGAGCGCGAGCGGACGACGTTTGCGGAGCAACTGCGGGCCGGCGACGGCACGGTGGTGCTCTTCGGCGCGGGCCGTCTCGGGCAACTCTGCGCGCGGGCGCTGGCGAGGGCCGGCGTGCCGCTGCGGGCGTTTTGCGACGGCAATTCGCGGCTCCAGGGTACGACGGTCGCGGGGGTGGAAGTGCTGGCGCCGGCGGAGGCGGCCCGCCGTTTTCCGCAGGCGCTGTTTGTCGTCGCGATTTGGACCGGCACCGCGCGCGAATCGATGCCGGAGCGCGTGGCGTTTCTGCGCGGCCTGGGCTGCGCGCACGTCACGAGTTATGCGCCGCTCGTTTGGGCGCACGGGGCGGAGGAAGCTCCGTTTCATTCGTTTGATTTGCCCACGCGGACCTTGGAGGCGGCGGCGGCGTTGCGGGAGTTGGCCGCGCGCCTCGCGGACGACGCCTCACGTCGCGTGTTCCTGGCCGCGTTGCGGCAACGGCTGCGAGGGATCTTCGACGCCACGGCACCGGCGGCGGAGCAATATTTCCCGGGCGATATCGTGCGGCTGACCGAGGATGAAGTCTTCGTCGATGGAGGGGCCTTTGATGGCGATACGTTGGCGGATTTTGTGGGTCGGGTGGGGGAGCGATTTGCGCACTACCATGCGTTTGAGCCGGATGCGGCGAATCGGGTGCGACTCATGGGTCGGTTGGAGGGCTTGCCCGCCGCCGTGCGCGAAAAAATCACGATTCATCCCCTCGCGCTGCATGCGGAGTCGGCGACATTGAGTTTCACGGATCAAGGCGGGCCGACTTCGCATGTGGGGACCGGCGGCAACACCTCGGTCCGGGGCGAGCGCCTCGACGCGATTTTAGCCGTTCAGCGGCTGAGTTTTTTGAAACTGGATGTCGAAGGCGCAGAACGAGCCGCGCTGGCCGGGGCGAAAGCCAGCATCATACAACACCGCCCGCAGGTGGCTGCCTGCGTGTATCATGAGCCCAATGATCTTTGGGAAATCCCCCAGCGGCTGGCCGCGCTGCTGCCGAACAGCCGTTTTTATTTGCGGCAACACGGCTTCGATGGGTGGGAAACGGTCGTGTATGTCGTTCCCCAGAAATAGCGCTGAGCCTTTAAAAGATTAAGGGTTTTTCGAGCCGCAATCCCCGCTGAAAAAAGTAACGTGCGCACGTCAGGTCCGGCCTCGGTCATCAAGCCCAGCCTCTGCTCCGTTCCCATCAAACGCGGCAGCATTGAAGAAGCGCCTGCTTCTTCGTTCGATTGCTGCATGGATTCGACGGGATCGCTGTAGCGCCCCGAGGGCAAGACGGTTTAAATCAAGCGGTTAAAAAACACCATGGGCTAGCCGCCGATGGGAGTCGGGTAGGAGCCGTTGCGCTACGCTAAATCCCGTCGACTGATCGCCTAACAGTATGATGGTGCATTGACGGGCACATTTGATTGATGTATCTACTCATGTATGAAGACGATTACGATCAACGTGAGTGAGCCTGTTTACGCTGAATTTCAACGTTTTGCGGTGGATCAGGACCGACCAACTTCGGAAATTATCCGTGAGGCGATGGAGTACTACCGACAAACGAAAATCCACCCCGTACGTAGTCTCCGCGATTCACGTCCGACCAGTGTCAAAGCCGTGCTTAAACCGTGGGCTGGCCGGGCTGAACTTTTAGACGATATCTTGGATCCGCATGCACGCGATTGATACCACATTTTTGGTTCAGGTTGAGCTGCGTGAGGCGCAAGATCACCTCAGCGCTAGGGCTTGGTTGGACCGAACCCTTGAGTCTGACGGGCAAATTTTTGCGTTGGCTCCGCAAGTGCTCACGGAATTCATCCATGTGGTTACGGATCCGCGGCGCTTTGCTCAACCCCTCATTATGGAAGAGGCCATGGCCCGGGCCCAGCTTTGGTGGGAAGCTAAAGAAGTGCGCGCAATCTACCCTTCGTCAGAGTCGACTGCGCTCACCCTGCAATGGCTTCGCGCCCATCGACTCGGGCGTAAACGACTGTTGGACACGCAACTCGCAGCTACTTATTCCGCCGCAGGCATTCATCGGCTTCTCACCGTCAATGCCGATGATTTTGCGGTATTTGGCGTTTTCAGTTTCACCTCCTACGTGATCGCTTAAGTCCATCTGGACAACGTGAGATCATCGCCGCTGAACCCTGTGGACCTACCCTTGCACAAAAAACAATTTTCGGCGGCGGTGCGTCCCTGCCCGGTGTGCGCGAGCACGGCGGAGCGCGAGGTGCTTTACCGCCAGTGCTTCACGGCGGGGCCGTTGGGCGACGGCTACGCGGTGGCGGTGTGCGCGGCCTGCGGCGCGGCGTTCGCCGACGGGATTCCGGGTCAGGCGGAGTTAGATGCGTATTACGCCGAGCGTTCCAAATACACCTACGCCCACGCCGACGGGGCGGAGTCGCCGTTCGACTTCAAACGCTTCGAGGCGATCGCCGACCAGTTGGAACCGCATCTGCCGTCGAAAGCGGCGAGAATCCTGGACATCGGCTGCGCCACGGGCGGCCTGTTGGCGGTGTTGAAAGGGCGCGGTTACACCCACGTCGTCGGGAGTGACCCGTCGCCCGCGTGCGCCGACGCCGCGCGGCGGTTGCACGGGATCGAGGTGCGGACGGCGACGCTCGCCGAGCATGCGGAGTGGACGGAGCGCTTCGACGCGGTGCTGCTGGTGGGCGTGCTCGAGCACGTACGGGAAGTCCGGGCGGCGGTGGGCATCGCCGCAGGGTTATTGCGGCCGGGCGGCGTGCTCTACGGCGCGCAACCCGATGTGGAGGGCTTCGCCGCGTGTGTGAACGCGCCTTACCAGCAGTTCAGCACGGAGCACGTGAACTTTTTTTCGACGGCCTCGCTGACCCGGTTGCTGGCAACGGCGGAGTTGGCGCCGGTGGCGACCTGGCGCTGGCTGGTCGAGTGGCGCGAGGGTGTGACGGATTCGGTGGTGAGCGGGGTGTTCGCGCGCAGTGACGCCGGCGTCGGGGCGGGGGCAGGGGCGCCGGCCGCGTCGGCGTGTCCGCGCGATGTGGTGAGTCGCGGGGCCTTGTTGGACTACGTGGCGCAATCGGCCGCCGGGGAAGCGGCGACCCGGCAGTTGATCGAGGAATTGGTGCGCACGCAGGAGCCCCTGCTGGTGTGGGGCGCGGGGACCTTGACGCGTCACCTGCTAGCGACGACGCCGCTGGGCCGCGCCAACCTGGTGGCGTTCGTGGACAACAGTCCGCACCTGCACGGGACGGAGCTGGCCGGTCGGAGAATCTTGGCGGCGACAGAACTCGGCGGGCGACCTGAGCGCATTTTGATCTGCTCGGTGGTGTTCGCGCGGGAGATTGGCCGGATGATTCGCTCAGAGCTCAGGCTGCCGAATCCCGTGATCATGTTGACGGAGTTAAAGAATGTTGCGGCGGGAGAGGGGTTCTAAATTCAGCAGTGGGTTACCCGCTAATCTTCGCTAATTCCCGCAAATCCAGGACCCAGACTTGTTGCGGACGTGAATTCTTGGTTCACCGATCAGGTGAATCAGCCTAAGAACCGCAGTTAACCACTCTTGGCTTTCCTGCTATGGCTGAATCTGGGGTCAGGGCAGTCAGCCCCTAAACGTCGAGAAATGGCTTACTTTGCTGTGCTTTTCGATCAAATTGATTCTAAATAGACATCTATGCATCAGATGATATGGTGATAGTACATGAGAACTACCCTCGACATCGACGACGCTGTCCTCAGTGCGGCCAAGGATATTGCTAACACCACGAATAGCACCGCCGGCGAGGTGATATCCCAACTCGCAAGGAAAGGTCTCGCTGCGACCTCTGGCCAAGGCCTCCGAACCAAATCGGGATTTCCTGTCTTCTCGGTGCCGGCTGAGGCCGACCCTTTTACGTCCTCAACCGTCAAATCAATTCTCTCCAACGAAGGTCTCCCATGAGAGGCTACCTGCTAGACGTTAATGTCCTCGTCGCGCTGGCTTGGCCGAACCACGCCCAACACGCGGCGGCTCACGCCTGGTTTGCCAAGCAACGTTCCGGCGGCTGGGGCACATGCATGGTTACCCAGCTCGGTTTCGTGCGGGTAAGTTCACACCCGGCGGTAAAATATTGTGTGTCGACTCAGGGCGCGTTGCAAAAATTGACGGAGATCGTCGACCAGCCGGGCCATTCATTCTGGGCTGAGCCAACGGACGGATACGCGAACAAAGTGTTTCTGCAAACGCTCCCAAATACACTGACGCACGCCCAGGTTACCGACAGTTACCTTGCGACCGTGGCCATATTTAACCAAGGAATACTTGCTACCCTCGACCGGGACCTTAGCCGAACTTACGACAAGTATTCCGTGCTCGTTGCGCCGTGAGCTTTGGGGTCTGGCGCAGGGGCGGCGCGGATGGGAGCGCACCTGGTGTGCGCCCGTCCGGATCGGCGGGGGAAACGAACGCGCCCGAGGTTCGTCCCCTCGTGGAAATGCAACCGATCCCTCCCGAGCCGCGACGCGTCCCGCCGGCGGGCTTTGCGCTTGAAAAACGCTATCATTGATAACATCGGTGTCGCATGGCTCAACTGTTGGTCCGCGACATCGAAACCGCCGTCGTCAAAAAACTCCGCCGGAGCGCGGCGGCGCAGGGGGTCTCGGTCGAGGAGGCGCATCGCCGGCTGCTCCGCTCTGCCCTGACCGGCAACAGCCCGGGGCCGGAGAAAAACTTTGTCGAATATCTGCGCAGCATTCCCCGGGGCGGCGCGGTTGAGTTTGCGCGGTCGCGCGAGTTGCCCCGCCGGGTCGAACTCTGATGGCCTACCTGCTGGACACCTGCGTGCTGTCGGAGCTCCGCAAGCCGAACGGCAATCGGGGCGTGGCGATTTGGGTGGCGGGCATTCGGCCCGACGAAGCGTTCCTCAGTGTGCTTACCCTGGGGGAAATCCGGCGGGGCATCGAACTGCACCGGGCAAAAGATGCCAGGGCCGCCGGCGCACTGGAGCGGTGGCTGTTGGGCTTGGAAGCGCATTACGCGGAGCGCATCCTACCGATCACCGCCGCGATTGCCGACCGTTGGGGTCGCTTGAGTTTGACCCAGCCGATCCCGGTTTCCGACGGCCTGATCGCGGCGACCGGTCTCGAACATCGGCTTACGGTCGTGACGCGCAATGTCGTCGATTTCGAGCGTTCCGGCGTCAACACCCTCAACCCGTTCACGTGAACGCGCGCGGGTGGTTTACCTCGTAGAGGTGCGGCTCGGATCGCTGATGCGGTCGCGCGCATGGTGCGACCCTACGCTGAATCCGGTGTAGGGACGCACCTTGTGTGCGTCCGTCCGCGCCGGCTGGGTTTTATTAATCTCTATGCCCGATCTAGGATTTCCGCCGCAATCGTCCCGGAGATCAATAATCCTGCACTTTTCTGTTTAATGGCGGCATCTTGGTCTGAACGAAATCCCACCGGGCGGCCGCGTCCACTACATCATATCCGTGGGCTATGACATTACGAAGCCCGATGATCTTCCGATAATAGGGAATTTTCGCGCCCAAATTCTCCGGATCAATTTTTTCTAAACGATGCATCGCCTCGCCGATAACTTCGAATTGGCGCTCCACGGCTAATTGCAACAGCCGGTCACGAGAAAAATCCACCTAGTTTTTCCTGCGCAAAATCCAGCAGTCTCATCACAGGCTAATTCGATATCCAGGAGAAGCTTTTCGACCTTATGCGGCATACAACAGAACTTTGGTGCGATCTATCTCGGCCTGAAATATATGGTTTCTAAAGGGTCTGAGCGTGAGCAAATCAACGCGCCTTTGGTAGAGAGATGCCAGTTCATCCTTCAGATCAACATAACGATCAAATGCCCCGGTCACCGGGAGCATTTCATCGAACCGCACCATGAAATCCAAGTCACTCTCAGCGGTCATCTCCCCGGAAACCAATGAACCGAAACCGTAGAGTTCCTTGACCCCGAAGCGCAGACATAACGCTTTCAATTCCGGGATGTTGATTTCCGTCAATGTCATTTGAGAATTATGTTAGGGCTTTAACTTAGCAGCGGGTTAGTCGGGGCTCTTCGCATAATGTCCGCTAATTTAGGAAGAAAAATAATTTCGGAAGTGAGTTTTTGATTCATCGATCCGGTTGTCAGCTGACAGCATCAATCGAGAACATTGGGGATTCGCGGCAAAAGTCGACCCCGCGCTTAGATCGCACGAGACGGCAGCATGGTTTCAAGATCGGCGCGGCGCAGGTTTCCCGTGCGGAGCCAGATGACTTTGGGCGGCGGCCCTTCGAGCGCGAGCCGCTCAAAAAAGTCGGTATCTTTAGTCAGAAGCGTCCAGCCTTCGCGGCGTCCATGATCCCAGATCAACTTGTCGGTGGGCTGCTCACCCAAGGCGGTGGCATGCAGGCAGGGACAAAACAGTTTGGCCGCCAAGGCCGCCGGCAGATTCTCATCGATCAAAAGGCGAATCACGAGGCGAGGGCCACGGTGCTGTGCACTTCGCTCAAGCGACGGGCGTAAGCCAGACAGGCCAAGACATCGGCCCGCTCAAGCCGAGGATGGCCGGCCAAAACGTCTTCCACACTGTCGCCCGCGCTCAGATACGATAGCACCGTCTGCACGGTAATCCGCGTGTTGCGAATCACCGGCTTCCCGTTGCAGACTCCGGGAACGATTTCGATGCGGTCCATAGCAGAGGTGTAGTTTCTTTTCCACGGGCAGCAATCAGGTTCCCGCGGTTAGGCCCGGCAGATGCGTATCAACCACGGATGGACACAGATTTGATGAGGCGGCCCAAATTTGGCGAGAGCAAGCTGTTGGAGCGGGCGAGCCGCACCCCTACACCGGATCGGATTCATCGTAGGGTCGCACCTTGCGTGCGACCGCTCCGGATAATTTCTCCGACGTGCCTTGCGCGCGTCCGGCATGGGCATTGCGAATCATCGGACGGACGCACACGAGGTGCGCCCCTACACGGATCGGACTCATCCTGAAAACCGCAGAAGGAGGAACCGCTAATTTCCGCTAATTGACGCTAATGAAAGAGTTTTTTATAGAATCCACGTCTCCCTACGTTTCGCGTTCTTACGGCGTCTTCCGACCGCTTTCACCACAGATTACACGGATAGCGCCGATAATTCCGTGATCGCCGAACATCCGTGTTCATCCATGACATCCGTGGTTAAAAATTCCGAGTCCGATTCCGTGTTTTCCGTGGGCACTCTTCCGACCGTTTTCACCACGGATCACACGGATACGATCCGGATTACCCCCCCCCAGCCCCCTTGTCTCAAACCCCATCCATTCCCCATCCACTCCGAACCCGTGGTAAAAACGCCTTGGTCGGCTCCGAACCGGTTAACCACAGTGGACATTTAGCTCCCGCATCGATTGGGAGCAATCAACATGTCACTGCGGACCTAAGGGTTTGATCCCTTTTTCCGCCCTCCGTTGATTGTCCTGTTCCAAAGCTTGCGCATCCTATCCACCGAGGTACGAATAAAAACATCTGAGATGACAACAGCTGCCAAATCCTTTCTGGATCAAGCCGTCGGAACCTTGGTGCAGAACATGCCGGTGGAGGAAATCTGGCTCTTTGGTTCCCAAGCTACGGGCCACGCAGGAGCGGACAGCGATGTGGACTTGCTGGTGGTGCTCGACGACCAGCATGGCTTGCTGCGACCGGCCCAGCGGGCCTTGCAAGTGCTGCGACCGATCCGGCAGAGTCAGGCAGTGGATCTGGTGGCGATTCCCCGGCGCACCTGGCGGGAGCGCTGCGCCCGGCCCGTCGGCATCTACACGGATATTCTCCAGCACGGCACGCGAATCTATGCCCGGCAGAATTGACGATCCCATGGCGTGGCGGAGCCTAGCTGACGCGGACCTCAGCCGCGCACGCCGACGCTTGGGCGAAGAAGATTTTTCGGATGGTCTGGTGCATCTTCGGCAGGCGGCGGAAAAGTATCTGAAGGCTTGGCTGTTGGGCCGGGCTTGGACGTTGCGCAGGACCCACGACCTGTCAGCCTTGGTCGCAAGCTTGCGCGAATTCGGTCATGATGCCGATTGGTTCCTGCCGACGGCGGAGTCCCTGTCGCTGAGTTATCTCGCCGAGCGTTATCCCGGCGACTTCGATCCGATGCCGCCCAAGGATGAAATTGAGGAGCACCTCGCGCAAGTGGAACGGCTGGCCGCAGAGCTATTGATCCATCAGGCCTGACTTCCCCTTTCCGCTCTCCGCCTGTACGCATTGCCTCACGTAACGCTGTTACCGGTTGCCTCACGAGAGATGTTACCAGCCGAAGTGGATCGCTTAAACATACATAAGGATGAGCGGGGGTGCAGGGGGCCGCAGGCCCCCGCTTTTGGTTTGGGAGGGAAGATGTGACTGCGGAAGGGACGTGCGTGGGAGCCTGCACCTTCGATGTGCACGATTTTGGCGGGCACTTATGGCTGAACGTTGACGTCGGACGTGCCAGCCAAAGGTTGAGTCTGGAGATCAAATACGAGTTTGCGAACGGCCTCCGCTCGCCACGCCTTAAGGCGACGTTGCAGGGTCCGAAGTTGGCCGACAGCATAGCGGTCCGGATTCTTTACCTGCAACGCGAGGAACAGGTCCTTTGCGGTCTGATCTGGATTCGCGTCGAGAAGTCGGCAGATTTCCGGCCATTCGGTTTCAAACGGATCCTTACGCGTGCGTCGCCAAACATGTGTCGGCGACACACGATACATTCGTCGACCTATGACCACACCGCGGGCCACAGCGACTTCGCGCCAGGCACGCACTCGGCGGTGTAGCGAGGACTCCTGATTGGATTCGTAACGGCCCGGATAAAGCGCCTGTAGTTGCGCGAGGATCATCGCCGCATTCATGTTCGGACAGGCCTCAAGCCACCGCGTAATCTGGGGCCACACCGTAACGAACGCGTGGGCCCTCTTTCGGCGACGAACAAAGGCGCGCGGCGGCTGGCAAAGACGGGCGGTGCCCGTTTGAGCTTCGTCAAGGGTCGCGCTTTTCAAGAGGCTACCGCCCGCTGCATCGGGCGTCGTCTTCGACGCGGTGACCAACGGCTCAGGCATTTGGTGGTTTGGGATTACACGGGTAAGGGGCTGAGGCGGCGGCGGCGATGCGGCCTTCGGGATCTGCGATCCGATCACTGATGCGATAGAACGTTCATATCGGGTTGCCTCCGATCGCGCGGCATGGGTGGGTCGAACTTCTCCGCCACGCCATGCCGTCGACAGTGTTGCCAGGAACCGCGCGAGATCGGGATCGCCGGTCTGTGGCGGTTGCAGTGGTTTACCCTCCGCAAGTGCCGCCAGTTGGTTTTGGCCCGTGCGGATCTCCTCCAGTAGCCGAATCGGATCGAGCATTTCGGCAACTTCTCGGAGTCGGGTTTTGGTGGCGTCGGAGATCGTCGGATGCGCAAGGAGACGTTCGCATGGCGTCGCTGGTGCATGATAGCTCCGTGTGACCGACGCGCCTTCGCGTGTCTTGGCCGAGAGTTTGAACGACGTCTGGAAGAAGTTTACGAAAAACCGCAGCGCCGTGTAGATGCGCGCGAGGCACTGCGCCGCAGCGATGCCCTCATACCGGTGATCGCCAACTGCCTTTCTGACGACGGCGCCATTCTTCTGTTCGATCCACGCTTGGTCGTTCTTCAGCCACGGGCGCGACCGCGTCAGTTCGATGCCGTGCTCGACACTATACGCCACCAAGGCGTCATTGATAAATTCGGTGCCGTTGTCGGTGTCGAGGGCGCGGAGCACGAAAGGCAATCGTGGGCGCAAACGCTCTAGGGTCTGCACGATTAGGGTGCTCTCGCGAAGAGCGAGCGGGGCGCACTCCGTCCATCCCGTCGCGAGGTCGGTTAGAACGAGGGTGTGAATGAAACTGCCTCGCATGCTACCGCCGCAGTGAGCGACGAGATCCATTTCCATCGATCCTGGTGCCGGGTCGCGCCAATCGCTGAACGTGCGCACCGGTATGTGGTGACGCATCGCGGAAACGCTGCGTCGGGGTCTGCGCTTCTTCGTCGGAGCCTTCGCGGAACGTAGCATTCGATCAATCGTGGCGGCGCTCATCGCCAGAAGCTTCCCGCGAATCACCGGTTCCAGTTGCAAGTGCCCGTGTCGCTCAATTGCAGGCAGCAGTGTTCGCAACAGCGGCTCCAGTCGTTTTCCGCAGACCCGATCTGATGCCTCCCACAGCACGATAAGAGCCTCCCGCGCCGCTTCATCATACAACCGAGGTCGCTTGCGGCGGTGGACCTCGTCGCGGGCGTCAGACTGATTGAGCACGCGTAACGCTGACTTAGGGTGGTAGCCAGTAGTCGCGATGAACTCGGCCAGCATCCGACTTTTTTCCTCTCGGTTGGCCGTTGCCTGGTAACGGCGACGCGTAGCGCGCGCCAACTCCTCTCGAGCCTCTTTTGTAATTTCAGTTTCCATAGCGATGGGGATTCGCAGCATGGTAACATTTCTGGTGAGGCAACGACCGCCTTTTAGTAACAGTTAAGGTGAGGCAATGCGACCACTCCGCCCCCGGCCTCTGCGTTTCCCACTTTTTCGAGCCCCCCAGACAGCCACAACCATTCGGGTTTTCTCTGATTATAGTTCCAAGCAGCCGTCGTAAATCGGCCAAAAAAATAACAAACAACGGCCAGACCCCTCCGGGCCGCCTTGCGCGAACCTGCGCTGAATCCGATGTAGGGGCGCACCTTGTGTGCGTCCGTCCGGTGATTCGCCATGCCTGTGCCGGTCGCGCACGAGGCACGGGCCTACTCGGACCCTCTCTCAACGCTCAACCCTCAACTCTCGTTTCTCCTCCTTCTGCGTCATACTCAGAACGGCGGCCATGAGGAACCAAAAGAAAAACTGGTTGCTGGCGTAGATGTTGAGCGAATTGGAGGTGAGATTGGTTTGCACATACACGCCGAGGGCCAGGGTGGTGCCGAGCAGTGTCAAACGTTCCTCTGAGTTGCGGTCGCCCGGGATGATTACTGTCTGTCGCCCTCCAGTCGCCTGCCATGCACGCACGCCCCGCCACAAGGTCCAGCCGATCAAACCGGCGAATAGCCCCGCTACGAGGACACCCTGCTCGGCGGCGATTTGGAGAAAGACGTTATGGGCAAAATCGGGAATTGGAGCGAAGGAATTATCGACCTTGGCATAGTGGGGTGAGGATAGGTAAAATGAGCCAACCCCATGGCCTAAAAGTGGACGCTCGCGAATCATACCGAAGGCTTTTTGATAGAGCTCGATTCGGCGGGCACTTTTGTCGGCCAGTTTTTCGAAGCGCACTAGAGCGACCAGTCGTGCCATGTAAGCGTGGTTCTGCCACGAGGGTTTCTTGGCTTGTAGGTTGATCGCGACCGCGGCGACCGCGGTGATCGCCAAAAAGACCATCGTGCACCACCGCGGCAACCGAAACCACGCGACGATCAAGAGGAAACCGCCTGCCGCTAACCAGATGCCCCGCGACCAGGAGACGACGACAAGGCCCGTGGCCCCGGCGATATACAGGATTTGCCAGCTAAAACGCCCCCTGTTTTTCTTGCTCAGCACCGCGACCGCGAAAACCAAAACGGCTGCCGCAAAGCCGCCGAAAGAGAAAATATCTTCGTAGGCCGATAGAAACCCGACGCCGAGTGGATTTTCTGTCAGGCTCGATTTGTATTCGCCCAAAGTGAAAATCGCCGTGAGGCCGGCGGTGCTCAAGAACACCAGCCGGATTTTGCTCGCGATCAACGCACCGCGACTCCGTGGCCTGTCATCTTTGGTCGTAGCATATCGAAGTTGCTCGCTTCCCTCCGTGGACTGATCCTGCGCGCGACCGCTGTTTTCTTCTCGGGCATTCCACGGCCCGCCCTGCCATGTGAGCACAAGCGCGCGGAACCAGAACAGGCCCTGCAGCCAGATGAAGGCCGAGTGCAGAAAGTAATACGGGTCACCGAAACCGGCGGCGGTGTGGCGATAAACCACGGTCCAGAATTGGGCGTCGTGGTGGTGTCGCCATAGCTGCGCGCCAAGGGAGAGCAGGAGCGCGGTGATGAGTAGATCGGTTGCGAGCAGGATCCTGGGGAGTGCAGGTGGCCCGGCCGGCTCCCTGGGTTCCTTCGCGGCGAGGCTGGCAAGCCGACGGGCCATCCACCCTAGCCAAAGGGCGGCGAAGACAAACGACGGACTGCCCCCGGCCACGCCCAAGATCGGGAGTCCATTGAGCAGCGGCATCGCCACTGCAAACGCGAACAGGGTAGTTCGCGGTCGCCACGCGCCTAGGCCCGCCGACGCGACGATCAAGATGCCGAGGGGCCCGACTAGGGAACCGTTCTCTGCAACCACGGCGTGCAAACACCGCAAGCAAAGCAACGCGAAACCCACGTGCAAGGCCCCGCGCCAGAGGTGAAGGAGGCGAGGGCAGCCCACTTCGAATTTCAACTGCGTGCCCGCTTCCGGCCGGCGAAGCCGAGCAGAGCTAGCCCCAGCCCCAGCGCCCCGCCGATGCCGATACCGGCTATACCGGCCATCGCCAACCCGCGATAGAAAGAGCTGGTCTTGGTCTGCATGCTCACGCGAATGGCATTACCGAATTGCTGCTGCTGGTAGTCCTCATAGGTTACCCGGATGTCATTCATCAGCCCGGTATAGGTGCGCGTGATCTCGGCGAGCGACTTGTTAAATAGCTCCATGGTCTCTTTCTTTTCGGCCGTGTTGCCCTTGAGGAAAGCCTCCATGTTGGCCCGACGCTCCTCCATAATCGCGATATCCGCTTGGATCTTCCGGGTCCTCAAACTAGCCTCAAGGACTCGGCGGACCAGAAAGTTGTAGGCGTCGTTGACCAAGAGGGAATCGACCAGACCTTGGTCCACGACGAGGGCATCATTCCGCTGTTGTCCGGTCTGGGACTTCACCCCTAGGGCATAGTTCTGCTCCCGTCCTTGCGTCTGCTGCAGGAGCGCCGAGATCACCTTTTCCTGCTCAAGGGCTAGGCGTTCTTCATCGCGGATGGTCTTCAGGTAATAATCCATTTTGACCATGGCGAGACCGCGGTCCCGGGACAGGCCGTCGCGACGGATCAACCCCAAAACCTCGTTCAGCCTGATTTGCGTGAAATTCTGGCTTTGCTTGAGCAGGTCGTTGAAAGAGAGATTCGAGCGCGGCGAGCGAAACGCCCGGGCGGTCTCGGACATCTGGGTAAGAAATAAGTCGATGTTCTGGCTCTCCTGCCGCAGCACCAGTTCGTAGTCGAAGTAATCCGCTCCGGCCAAGGATTCGAAAGCCTTGCCGCTGTTGAGCGGCAGGGCGACGTAGGTGCGGACAAATTTTTCCTGATATACGCTGACGATTTCACCGAGGAGCAGCTCGCGCTGGCGCGGGGTCATGGGAAACGACCGCTCGATATTCAAACTCAGGGTGTATTCGTCGGCGATGTAGAGGCGAGGCGTCTGCCCGGCGGCGCGTTGCTTGTCGCGTTCCTTGATAATGGAATCTGGGATGATGCCCTCGATGCTCAGGGCGGCCCGGACCTTGCTTTGCGTCTCTTCTGTGGTATCCAGACCCTTACGTTTGAGGGCCTCGGCCACGATCTCCGGCGAGCGCAGGTCATCGGGGGAAAATCTGGATTTATCGGGATACTCGCTCCGCTCAAAACCCGGGAAGCTGAACACCACTCGCGTGGTGGTGGAGACGGACTGAAACGCTCCGGATGCATAATAGGACCCCGCCGTGATGGCTAGGCCCAGTGAGACCAGTCCGGCAATCAGCGGCAGGCCTCGCTTTAGGCGGCTGAAGAGTTCGCCGAAGTCAATGCTGTCGTCTTCGTAAGGGGAGGGGGCTTGGCTTGATGGATTCATGTTGAATGTTAAAAGGTGTACTTAGGTGTGCAGGAGAATCGCAAAACTTCAATCCGTGATTCATCGCGGCTACAAATCGCCGCTGAACCCAGCAGATTTTTAACCACGGATCACCCGGGTGCGATCCGAATAAAGCCCCAAGATCGGTTGTCTCGAATCCCATCCATTCCCAACCCACTCCGAATCCGTGGTAAAAACGCCTTGGTCGATTCCGAACCTGTTAACCACGGATCACACCGATACGATCTGGATCAAAACTCGGGCCAGTTGTCCCGAATCCCATCCACTCCCCATCCACTCCCTATCCGTGGTAAAAAACGCCTTGGCTAAAAATGGGCATCCTAGTCGTCAACTGTAGCGAATTATCTAACGATTCGTTTCCATCGCAAATCCGCATATTTAAAGTTGAGGAGCAGCGCCACTTGAAGCCCCGTAATGCTCAGGTACCCCAACATCTGAGCGGTATGGCTTTCATTAAATTCTGACACAACCTTTGTATCCGCGATAACGGATTGGTTCACTATTAAATCGGGTATCAATTTGCCGATTTCCGTGCCAGCGTAGTGTACGGGAAACGCGCGTTGCTGTTCGATTTTATGACCTCGGTTGACGAGTTCTAAGACCAAGGCTCGTTCGTAAATTTTTTCATCAAGTCCTGGTCTTAAGGTGTTCAAAACACGCATCGCCGCGCCGATGATATCCTCGGTAAGCTGCTGATGTATCATTTAGTATTGGTGATTCAGGTGTCGTTATTCGTCAATTTTAATATTTCGTTTCTACTTATCTATTAATGCATTTAACCACGGATCACACGGATACGATCTGGATAAAATCCCGGAGCGCCGCAGCGGTTGTCTCGAATCCCATCCACTCCCCATCCACTCCCTATCCGTGGTAAAAAAAATGCCGTGGTCGATTCCGAACCTTCTAATCACGGATCACACGGATACGCCGGGATAAAACCCCAAGACCAGTTGTCTCAAATCCCATCCACTTCCCATCCGTGGTAAAAAATGCCTTTGTGCACGAGCCGACTCACCAAAACGTGCTTCATTGTTCATTTTTACTTGAACTCCACCTCAAAACCCGGCCTACTCAGGCATCCCCGAGGCAACTTTGGCCAAATCATCTCCAGTTTCAGCACGGCCCCCAATCGCATTCGAAGGCGAGTGCGTGGCTTTCTTTGCGGAGATCGTGCAACTGTTTGGAATCCCGAAGTCGGTCGGCCAAATCTACGGGCTGCTCTACGCCTCGCCCCAGCCCCTCGGGTTCTCGGCAGTCGTTGAGCGCTTGGAAATCAGTAAAGGATCGGCCAGCCAAGGCCTGCAACTCCTCCGCTCCCTCGGCGCGATCAATGAAGCCGAAGCGAAGGATGGCACCGCGCGTGGAGTCGCCTACGAAGCCGAGCTCAGCCTCCGCCAATTGGTGACGGGCGTCCTGCAGGAACGCCTCGCCCCGCTGGCCAGCGCCGGTGCCCAGCGCCTAAAACGTCTCAAGGAACTCGCGGCGCAGGCTCCCGAGAATACCGCTTTTTATTTAGACCGGACCAAGCAACTCGAGAATTGGCGCAAGCGGTTCACCACCGTCACGCCGCTGCTCACTGCTTTGCTTGGTGCTAGTAAAAAGAAAAGTCGTTAAGATTTTGAGTGTCGGGATTTCAAAATAGGGTATAGCCCGGTCGCGTTCGATAGACGTGACGGGGCGAAGCCGTGCTAGCCTGCCCAAAAGCACGCTCCGGAGTAGGGCCCGACCTCGGGTCGAGCCGTTTCCGTTTTTATGACTTCTCGTGTTTTTTGCGGCCAATCTTCCGAACCGTTTCACCACAGATTACGCGGATACCGCGGATATTTCTCTAATCCCCGCTCATCCGTGATATCCGTGACATCCGTGGTAAAAAATCCGATTCCGTCTTCTGTATTTTCCGTGGGCACTCCGCGGTTTGAGATGAGCGTCGATGAGCGTCGATTAGCGGTTAATCCCCCTGCTTCGGCTTTTGTGCCTTCTGCGCCTCTTTGCGGCCAATCTTCCGAACCGTTTAACCCGAGATTACGCGGATAGCGCGGATAATTCCGTGATCGCCGAACATCCGTGTTCATCTGTGACATCCGTGGTTAAAAACGCTGACTCCGACCTTCGTTTCAGCCTGACAGATTGAGACCAGCTTGATGAACGCACCACAGACATTAGGGTTTGCCCCCTTTTTGTATATTTCCGAGCCAGATCTTGCCTTAATTCCCGCTTTAGCTCATACTCCCCCGTATGAATCACGAATTACCGGAACGCATCACCGTCGATCCTTTGGTCATGTCCGGGCACCCCTGCATCCGGGGAATGAGGGTTACCGTAGCCAATGTGCTGCGTCTTTTAGCTGCACATCATGAAACGGAGCGTATTTTGCACGCGTATCCCTACTTGGAACGGGCAGATATTGATGCGTGTTTGGAGTATGCCGCCTTGTTGACCGAGGAAAGTCCCTTGGAAGTGACCGTGTGAGGATAGTGATTGATATGAACCTCAGCCCGGAATGGGTGGGGGTGCTAGCTGCCGGTAAGCTGGCGGCGGTCCACTGGTCGGAGATTGGTTCGCCCCGGGCTCCCGATACCGAGATTATGGCGCGAGCCCGCCACGAGGGTTGGGTGGTTCTGACGCAGGACCTAGATTTTCCACAAACGTTGTTTGCCACGGCCGCCGGCGGGCCCAGCACGGTTCTCTTGCGACTGAGGGATGAATTAAATGAGAGACAGCGGAAAAGAGTAACAGGTCTGATCCTGCAAGGTCGGGAAGCGTTGGAAGCGGGGTCGTTGCTAGTAATAGACGAGAGTAAGGCCCGGTTGCGTCGTTTGCCTATGCTACCCGGACGCTAAAAAGAAATTCTGATCCTCCGAAGTCTCAGCCAACGCTTCTGAAAGACGTAAAAAACAACAATACTCGGGCTGACCCAATTGGCTCGACCATGTCCCCTCGTGGATCGGCAACCACAGGCATTAGGGCTTAATCCTTTTTGTATATTTGTTCTTCAATCATCCGTGATATCCGTGACATCCGTGGTTAAAAATTCCGATTCCGTCTTCCGTGTCTTCCGTGTCTTCCGTGTGTTCCGTGGGCACTCCTCCTCGGTTCGAAATCAGCGCCGATGAGCGAAGATGAGCGTTTCAAAAACCAGTTTCCGTTTTTGTGACTCCTCGTGTTTTTTGTGGCCAAACCTCTAAACCGTTTCACAACAGATTACGCGGATAGCGCGGACATTTCCCTGATCCCCGAGCATCCGTGATATCCGTTACATCCGTGGTTAATAATTCCGATTCCGACCTTTGGCTTTTGGCTATTTTCAGCCTGACAGATTGAGACCAGCTTGATGAGCGCACCACAGACATTAGGGTTTGACCCTTTTTTCGACCAATGAGCAAAGGTTCGGTCAGCCAAGGTTTGGCCTTCCTGCGCCAGTCCGGCGCTGTGAAAGTTTTGGAGCTTGCCGGTGACCGACGGGAGTTCTTCGAGCCCGAACTGGGCCTGCGCAAGTTGGCGAGTGGCCTGATCAAGAGAAAGATCGAGCCCCTGGCTAAGGAAACTCGAGAGGCTGTGGACCGGCTGAAAAGCCATGCCAAGACCGAGAGCAGCTACCGAAATGAATTTCAGATGGAGCGGATTGAACAACTGGAAACCTGGCACAAGCAGCTTGGCCGGGTCCTGCCTCTGATTCAAACAATCCTCAAAATTCGAAGCTCGTGATCCCGTGAAGAATGGATGGTGCCAGTTCGCTTTCTACTAGAAGCGAAGGGGCGAAGCTATTGCAGCGACTGCGCCGGCATTGCTGGGCTTCGGTACATAAGCCGGCAAGATTTTCTAAGTCGGTCAGACAAGCTTACTACTGGACAAGGCAGGAAACCTTGAAGGATACTGGAATGGTAAAATAATGAACCAACTAAACCCCAACTCTAAAATTCTTGTCACAGGAGCCGACGGTTTTATCGGCTCCCACCTCACTGAGGAATTGGTGCGCCAAGGGCGAAAAGTTAAAGCCTTCGTCCTCTACAATTCATTCAACTCCTGGGGCTGGTTGGATCGTTGTCCGAGTGAGATCAGGAAAAATCTGGAAGTATTTGCCGGTGACATACGTGATCCTCACGGGGTTAAGACGGCCATGGCGGGATGCGATGCGGTGCTTCACCTTGCTGCATTGATCGCCATTCCGTATTCCTACCACTCGCCGCACACCTATGTGGACACCAATGTGAACGGCACCTTGAATGTGCTTCAGGCGGCGCGTGAACTGGGCCTCAAGCGTGTCATTCACACGTCGACCAGTGAGGTTTACGGCACAGCTCGGTTTGTTCCCATTACCGAGGAGCATCCATTGCAAGGCCAGTCGCCTTATTCTGCATCCAAGATTGGGGCGGATCAGCTGGCCTTTTCTTATTATGCCTCCTTCGGGCTGCCCGTGATCACCGTGCGGCCATTCAACACCTATGGGCCGCGGCAGTCGGCTCGTGCCGTGATCCCCACCATCATCACCCAGATTGCCAATGGCAGCCGGGCCATCAAGCTTGGGGCTGTCTCACCCACTCGTGATTTCAATTATGTACAAGACACGGTGGGTGGGTTCATTGCCGCCCTAGATGCCCAGCAAGGGGTCGGCGAAGTGGTCAATATTGGCAGTAATTTCGAGGTTTCGATTGGTGATACGGCGCTGATGATAGCGGAAACCATGAACGCCAAGATAGAGATTTTGGCCGATGAGGTTCGCATGCGCCCAGAGAATTCCGAGGTCAACCGCCTGTGGGCCGATAACACAAAAGCTGGTAAGCTATTTGGCTGGCGGCCGCGATACGGTGGTCGCGATGGGTTCAAGCGAGGCCTTGCAGAAACGGTCGAATGGTTTGTGCAGGATAAAAACCTGCGCGAATACAAGGCTGACATTTATAATCTCTAACCGGCGACGATGAAGAGCATGACTGATCCGGGTAAGGCAGAACTGAACATTGCGGGACGGCTGATCGGATACAAGTATCCGCCGATTGTGATTGCGGAAATTGGTATCAATCACGAGGGTTCCCTAGACGCGGCAATTGTCATGGCCGACGCGGCAATCGATGCGGGTGCTGAAATTATCAAGCACCAGACCCACATCATTGAAGACGAAATGTCAGAGGAGGCCAAATCGGTGATTCCGGGTAATGCGAAAATCTCCATATACGACATCATGCAGAGCTGCGCTCTGTCAGAGGCCGAGGAGTTCCGGTTGATGCAGCATGTGCAGTCGCGCAAAGCCATCTTTATCAGCACGCCCTTTTCTAGGGCGGCGGCATTGCGGTTGGCTAAGTTTGACGTGCCCGCTATCAAGGTTGGCTCGGGAGAATGCAACAATTACCCGCTCATCGAGCTGATTGCCCGGATGGGCAAACCGGTCATTCTCAGCACGGGGATGAACTCCATCGAAACCGTGCGCCCTGCCGTCGAGATCTTGCGCAAGGCGGGTGTACCCTTTGCGCTTTTGCATTGCACCAACGTCTATCCGACGCCGCCGCGCTTGGTTCGGTTGGGCGCGATACAGTCCTTGCAGGAGGCTTTCCCCGACGCGGTTGTCGGCCTTTCTGATCACACGATCTCCAACTTCCCCTGTTTGGGAGCCGTCGCGGTCGGGGCTAGCATCTTGGAAAGGCATTTCACCGACCGGATGGATCGGCCGGGCCCCGACATTGTGTGCTCAATGGATCCCCGGGCATTGCGCGAACTGATCGAGGGATCCCGGATATTGTTTGAGGCGCGCGGCGGAGAAAAAGGCCCGGTCGATGCCGAGGCTCCCACCATCGCCTTTGCTTTCGCTTCCGTTGTCGCGATTCGGGACATCCAGCCTGGAGAAAAAATCTCCGAGGAGAATATCTGGCTCAAACGGCCGGGGGGCGGCGATTTCGCGGTGGCGGATTATGCGGGGTTGATGGGACGGACCGTGAAGGGGCTCGTGCGACGCGGTGGGCAATTGAAACGAGGGGATGTGGCCTGAGCAGGGTCCAAATGCACGCTGATGAAACGAACAGTTGTTGTCACAGGCGCTTCCGGCTTTATCGGCCGGGCTTTGTCGGCGACCCTGGCTTTGTCCGGAGTCGTAGTCCGGCCGGTTTCCCGCAGTCGCGGGGAGGGATGGCAGCAGTTGGCTGATTATCGGGATACGCCTTCAGCCGACGTGCTGGTGCATCTGGCGGAGGCCAACGATCGGGGCAGGGCCAATGCAGCGGGAGAAGCGGGATATGATGCCGCAATAGAAACGATGGAGGCGGTGCTTGGCAAATCGTACCAGCGGGTGATTTATGCCTCCTCTTCGGTTTTGTACGGTGATGCGGAATCACGCGCCTGGGGGCCCGGCGACCAAGTGCACGTGGTTGACACTTATACTAGGACGAAAAGGCAATGCGAACGACTAGTGTTGACCGGGAAGAGCAACCTGGTGGTTCGATTGGCGAACATCTACGGCCCGGGCATGAGTGCCAACAACGTGGTGAGCACCATTTTGCGGCAAGTCCCCGGGACGGGCGATCTTTGTGTCTGGGATGCCAGCCCAATCCGCGATTTTCTTTGGATTGAGGATACGGTATCGGCCTTGGTCGCCGCGACAACGGGTGAAGCGAGCGGCGTCTTCAACCTCGGCAGTGGGGTTGGGTATTCGATTGGGGACGTTGCCCGAAGCGCGCTAGCGCTGTGCGGGGAAGAACACCGTCCGGTGCGATCCACCAAGCCCGCGGCCCGGGACTCCCATTTGGTTTTGGATATTGCAGAAACCACCCGGGTATTGGGCTGGCAACCGATAACACACTTGAACGAAGGAATGGGAAGACTCATTTCTCACCGACTAAGCAATTAAATGAAAAAACGCGTTATCGCTATCTTTACCGGAAACCGGGCTGAATATGGCCTGCAGTATCCGATTATCCGGGCGGTGGATCGTCATCCTGACTTGGATTATCGACTGTTGGTTTCCGGGGCTCATCTAGATCCGAACTTTGGAAGCACTCTAAAGGAAATTCAGGCGGACGGCTTTCGCGTGGATGCCGAAATCAAAATCGAAATGGATGCTGCCTCCTTGTTTGCCACGGCGCAGGCCATCGGCTCCGGGATCACCGTGTTGAGCCGCGTGCTTGCCGAGATGCGGCCCGACATGATGGTGGTGTACGCTGATCGCTTTGAGGGATTGGCCGCGGTCGTCGCCGCTAGCCAGATGAACATTCCAACCGCGCACGTGGAGGGCGGCGATCTGACAGAAGGTGGCGCCTTGGATGATTCGGTGAGGCATTCGATGACCAAGCTGGCCCATCTTCATTTCACCACCAACCAGCAGGCGACCAACCGCATTCTGGCCATGGGAGAGGAAGACTGGCGGGTGCACACCGTCGGCTTCCCGGCCATCGACCTCATTTCAGAGGGGCGGTATGCCACTCCCGCAGAAATCCAGGAGCGTTTGGGTCTGGACCTGACTCGGCCGATTGTGCTGTTCACCCAACATTCCGTTACGACGGAGTTTGACCAAGCCGCCGCCCAACTCGCGCCATCCTTGAAGGCAATCGAGCAACTGGCCGCCGAGGGCATACAGATCGTATTGACCTATCCGAACAACGATGCGGGCGGGCGGGCCATCATCCAGCAGCTCGATGCCTTTGGCGCCAGGGCGATTAGCGGCACCAGTGTCCACCGGTCTCTCGGGAGGTATCTGTATCACGGAGTGCTGTCGTTGGCCAAACTGCCCGAAATGCGGGTTGCATGTGTAGGCAATTCCTCCTCCGGGCTCAAGGAGACCCCGGCCTTCGGATGTCCCACCGTCAATATTGGCACACGACAGGAGGGGCGCCTGCGCGGACAGAATGTCGTCGACGTGGGATACTGTGCGGATGGGGTGGAGGCGGGCGTCCGGAAGTGTCTTTTCGACGAGACATTCCGCGAGGTTTGCCGGACGGCACCCAACCCCTACTGGCTTGGGGATGCCGGACCAAAGATAGCTAGTGTTCTGGCCACGGTTCCGCTGGATCACAATTTGCTCCGCAAGCGCATGACGCTCCGGGGCGAAGCGCGCGAAGGCTGGTTCAGATGAGCGAGATCCCCTTACGTTCTGAAGCCTCGTTGATTGAGGCGGTGCGTGCCATTGAGGTCAATCTCCGACGGATGGCCGTGGTTGTGGCCGATGACGGCCGGCTTATGGGAACCCTCACCGATGGCGACATTAGGCGCCATTTGCTTGCCGGCGGGAGCTTGGATGCACTGGTTTCAAAGGCCATGAATCACAGTCCCTTGGTGGCGGAAATCGGCGCGGGGCCTGGTTACCTGAAGGATTTGATGCGCCGACGCAACGTTCTGGCCCTGCCGTTGGTCGATGGAGACGGAAAATTTGTTCGCTTGGTCCATCTGTTGGATATCGAGGAAGGGGAGCCCCAAGCCAACACCGCATCAAATTTCGCGTTTGCAGTGATCATGGCGGGGGGCGAAGGTACGCGGCTGCGTCCCCTGACGGAATTCATTCCCAAGCCCATGGTGGAGATCGGTGGCGTCCCATTGCTGGAGCGGCAAATCCACCGGTTAGCCCAGGCCGGGATCAAGCGCGTATACCTTTCGGTCAATTACCTGAGCCACATCATCGAGGATTACTTCAAGGACGGCCGGGGGTTTGGGCTAGAGGTAAAATACCTTCGGGAACAGGTGAAGATGGGCACAGCCGGCGCACTGACACTCCTGCCGGAGATCCCGAGCAGCGCAATCATCGTGATGAATGGCGACATTTTTACCTCATCCGATTTTGCCAGTCTGTACACCTTTCACACCACCCATGAGGCGGCGATTACGATTGCTGCGATCGACCACAAGGTCGAC
>Ga0315905_10000631_pt1 | contig 38300 bp, 59 predicted proteins | sample LakEriMetagenome_5_FD_203522 | JGI IMG/M metagenome (GOLD analysis project Ga0315905, IMG submission 203522) | Freshwater fungal communities from buoy surface, Lake Erie, Ohio, United States - Buoy 4 MA121 | ecosystem: Environmental > Aquatic > Freshwater > Lake | place: USA: Lake Erie, Ohio...
CTTTCGTGCAAACCCAAAATTTTTTAGTTTTTGAAACAAAAAGGCTTACTATTCCAACCCTGTGTTGTATTGTTGCAACATATATGCGTAGTCGTTTTTTGTGTAGTCTTTTGCACCATCTTGGGCGTAGTGCCTGTAAATTCCCTGCTTTTCTAGCCCTGATTTTTGGCTATGGCAATTGTGGCAAAGGGATTGAAATATGTTGCGGCTGAACGCATGGCTACCTATGTGCTTCCATGCAAACAGATGGTCTATATGCTTTGCTGATGCCACTATGTTGCGTGATAGGCAACCTTGGCATAGTGGTTGTTTGCTTATCTGTACTGCCCTAATGCTTTTCCATAATGGCGTTTGGTATGCGCTATCTGTTTCCCGCCTAGCCATGTTGTCGATACCACCATGTTCTAAACAGTAGGTGTTCAACTTACTTCTAGGGTTCTTACACCCTAACGATGAACACTTACCGTTAGTGGGTACTGATGGCATCAGGCTAGGAATCGTAGTTTGTATAGCGTACTGTTAATCAGGTTAGCAATGGTATCTACTTCGTTCTGTAGTTCGCTATCCTGTGGAAATCCTGATGCGCGGCGCAGGGTCGCTACTTCTTCTTTAAGGTAGGTTAGGTAGGTTACGGGGTTATTGTCGGGCAATTGGTAGTCCGATTGGTACTTGGTCAATAGCCCGTACTTACCTTGGAACGCTTCTACGAACCCATCTACTAGGTCGCTTACTTCATCGTAATACGCACCCAATGCCATGTGCTGAGAGTAACTCAGGCTTTGGAAATGTAGGATGTGGGCGTTGGTTACGCTATGCAATAGGCACATAACAAACTGCATTACGGGGTCGCTTTGGGCGGCTTCTGCGCGAAATTTAACCATCATAATCCTTCGGGTAGTGGTACATCATTAGGCCATAAGCCGTATGCCTGTAATTTTCGCACCGTTTCCTTATGTGCGTAAAGCCAAATCTTTTGGCGTTCTTCTTTATTTAGCCCTGTACCTTGGTCTATTTCGGCATGGCATTGGTAGCATAAACTTGCAATTAGGTTGTCATCGGCTTTTATGCCCCGACCCTTACCGCCTTGCCAATTAGTGTGTGCGGCTACTACCGTTCCATCGTCTGCGCCGCAATGTTGGCATGGGATTTCGCGGGCGTTGCGTAATAAATCAGAACTACGGATGTATTGGTGCTTTGGGAATCTCATTCAATTTCTACCACTAAGTTACCGTTTGATTTTATGTAATTTCTCGTCTTTTGCACATAGCGTTCAAATTCTGCGCGGGTAATGCTTCCCTGTTGCAAATCAGCATATTCCAGTAATTCCCGAATCGCCTGTATGCCAACGCCATCTAACCCCATTTTTAGGGTTGTTTGGTAGCGTATAGCGGCTTTGTGTAGGCTTTCTTGGGCTTTCTCGCATACGGGTAACACTTCAGGGCCAACGCCGTTCTTAGCCATCATTTCCGCAAGATTCATAACATCTACTAGGGTTCGCCAATCCTGTACCGTGCCATTGCCTTTGGTGATTGATTCCAAAGCGGCGTATTCGGTTAGCCTTAACTTGTCTAGCAAATGTCTAGGTGTATAACTAGCCCCAACAATGCCATGCGCGATTGGGTCTAGCAATGCCCAAAACTTTCGTTTGGTGCGTTTACGCATTTTTACTGTTTTGTCTTAGATATTTGCCTGTAATGCGCTTGTTCCAACATGATTGGCAAATCCATTTATGCCCCATGTCTATGCCGCCTTCAGGCGGTTTATCAATATCGCATTTAGTGCAAAGTTTAAACTTGTGATTGGCAAACCGTGCGCCAATGTCTATTTGCGGCATCATGGTTCTTGCGCCCTGTCTTTTTCTTCTGCAAGATGTTGCCGCAATTTGTTAACGCCAACCATTTCTAGGTCGGCAAATTGTTCATCAACTAAAAGCCCCATGATGCTAATGCCCTCATAGGTTACATCTTCAATGTTTTCAAAATATGCGCCATGCTCATCCCGTTCGTATGACATTTTGCAAGTAACGGTTACACCGCCCGCGCCAGTTGTGGCGTTAAAGGTAAATTCGTAATCTCTCATATTTGACCTTTTTGAATTACATAATCGTGAAAAACAATACCTTTTGTTATATCGCCAACTTTATGGGCTTTAACCCAACAAGTTTGACCCGTTTTAAGCCGCCTTAAATGCCCCCTGCGGTCATGCAATCTAGGGCTTGCGTGTGTACCGCCTTGATACTCATTTTTAGGCTTTGCGGCTTCAACAATTACTGTAGTCCAATCGTAAGTTGGCATCTTTCCATCTTTAATTTTGCGTTGATTGGTAAAACTAACTTTGACAATTGGTTTATGCGCTTGAACTGATTGCGTTAAAGATTCAAGCCAATTACCACAAAACGCAAGCATTGTTTCTGCCATTTCTTTAGAAATTTCCGCGCCATCATCGATAGGGCCATACCGCAACATATTGCCTTCAATTAAATAAACCATTGATGGAAATTTAGTTGGCATACGCCCTGTTACACCCTTCCAAGTTGATATGACAATACCCTCATTAGGTTCAGTACCAACTACCATAAAAATAGTGTCGTATGACGCATGGCTTTTTGTTTTGCCGCGCCAAACAACAATGTTTTTTTCAAAAGGCGGTCGATATTTCATCAGCGGCTCGGTTACCGCTTGGCTTTTATCGTCAACATAACCCGACAAGTCAAACCATTGAATTTCTGTAGGGTCTATACCGCCATCAAAAGCCATTTTGATTGCTTCACGTATTAAAGGCGTCATACGGGCGAATCCTCAAAGTTATCGGGGTTAAAACGGGGAACGCGTGTTCCTTTGTCTTTTGGATTGGGAAATGGTGGAAAAGGCCACATTGCTTTGCTTTCGTTTAGACCGTGATGTAACGGCATAGCGCAAGTATAAGCGGGCTTATTGTCTTTTTCAACAAACTGTTTACTCCGTTGCTTTTACGCCACTTCGTTCATTAGCCGATTCGGTGCGCCATATTTCCCCCTTAATAGTCGCCGCGGTCAATTTCCACTTTAGGGTTTCTTCTTCTTCGATTGCTTCTGCTAAACCTTTTAACAAAACTTGGTAATCAGGGTGGGCGTAGGCTTCGCGTTCCTGTGCCGCCGCACTTTCGTATCCCGCTTCCATTGCTACTTTCATCAGCAACGCCTTTTTGGTTTTACGGAATTCTTCAAGGTAGATTCGTTCGGCTTTAGCCTTGGCATACCTTGGCGCATTTTCTAAAATGAAATCTACTGTTTTGTAAGGTGGGTTCATTAGATTACCCCAATCATTCTTAGTGCGGCTTCAGGGCTATCGATGCGGCAAAGTGTGCCACCGTGCCAAGTTTCAAAGAAGTCGGCTTGTAGCCCCGTAAAACGCGCTTTGTTTGTGCTTTTAATTTCTACCAAGAATGTGTGACCGTGATAACCAACCAACAAGTCAACGGGTAGGCCAATAATCCATACCGATGCACCTGCGGCGCGTAAGGCACTAACGATTTGCGTTTGGTTTGCATCAACCCTTGCGGCGTATCGCATTTTTATCCTTTACTGTATTCATTCTTCGTTTTAAATCATCAGCGGCGGCTTGCCCGCGTTTGGCGGCAATGTCTTTAATAATCTTTGCCCACCATTCGACCGCTTCCCCCCTACCTTCTTCCATTTGTTTTTTACGGAAACGGGCGACCCATTCGCGAGCCTCTGAATCCTTAAAGTGTTCCATGTCCATCAATGTCGCCAGTTAATTCCAAGGCTTTGAGAATTACCCATTGCGGGTAATGCACCCCATCGCGCACCCTGTCTAATATTCTCATTGCCGATTCGTATGTCATATGGCAACCACCATTTTTTTAACGGAATACCAATATTTTTTTGACCTACTGTTTAAATCTTTTACGCAAAGGTTTGCTATTGTTTTATTTTGCAAAACATCAACAATTAAACATTCTTTATAAACACCATGACCCCAACCATCATTGAATGTTCTGTGTTTACAGATTAAGTAAATATTCATGCTTTAGCCCCAAATTGTTTTTTAAGTTCGGCTAACTTTGCCAAGGCTTCGGCTTTAACCTTATCGGCTTCAATTTGTTCATGCAATGTTTTTTTGCGTTCAATTTGAACCAATGGCTTGATTGGGATTTGTGGGCCTTGATTGCACAAATTACGAAACTTGATTGCGCTAGGGATAAATTCCCCATCAAGTTTGGCAATGGCAAAGTCCATGCTTGGGCGGTAGGTTAAAAACTTGCCAAGTTGTACCTTCCATTCATCGCGTACAAATTCAGGGTCTAGCCCATCAAAGTGACGATTAAACGGTGCGCCAAAAATAGCCATCATGCGACCAAATATGTAATCAAGCCCTTGGTCTTGTGTGCAGAAATCAGTTTCCAAGTAATTTGACATTGCCGCCACCTCCGATTAGCCCACGGGTCAAGCCTGAAATTACCCTTTGGTTCATTTGGCCTGTTTTGCTTAAATTTCGTTCTTCAGGTTTAAGCCATTCCGCTTGTAGCCCCTGCGAACCCCTAGCGCACCAAACGGTTAAAAAATCGCTAAACGCCATGTTTGCTTTGGCGGCTTCTTTTCTTGCGCTGTTAACCACGGTTTCAGTAACGGGCGCTTTCTTGGCTTTGCGTAACTGTTTCCAATCATCCCAAATTTGTTGGTCAACATCAGGGGGGCAATCAACGCTAGTTGATTTTTTTTCTTTCTTGTGTTCTGTGTCTTGTGTTATGTGTAATGTGTTATGTGTAGCATTGCTATCGGATTGCGTTGGCAATGCGTTCGCATCTTTCTTCTTCCATCTAGCCTTTGCCGATGCACTAGCCTTTTCACTTTTTTCACCAGTCTTGGCAATTTCTTTGTTTGCACGATGATGAATCCAACCATCCGCAGTTCGTTCGAAATACTCTTGCAATACGATTGAAATGCAATCGCTATGCGAACGCATCCTAATCTGTCTTGCAATTTCTGTTATTTCAAGCGGTATTGGTAGTTCGTGAAGATAGTACCAATCAAGCAAACGCCGATAGGCTAAATCTTCCATGTCGGAAAGATGCGATGTGTGACTCTGATAGTCACCAATGTTGAATTGGTAATAGTGCATTTCACGCCCCAAATTTACCCCCAAAAGAAACTGCGGCAGGCGGGGGGTGTTCGCTTTTCGGTATGGGTAATTAGTCCAACCTAGCCGTGTTTCAAAAAATTGTATCAAAGAATCAACATCGTGTGTAAATCTTTGCGTTCCTGATGGGTCATAAAATAATAATAACCTTGCGTGTAATCTTTGTGCAAGTGGTAGCAAATCAGTTGGTACAAAGAATCTTGCATTGATTGATTTGCATACGCAAATGCTAGGTGTTCCATCATCAAAGATTTGTGATGTAGATATTTTTCTATTTTTGTCATTTGCGTAACCCTTTTAAAAAAATTTTAGGATGCGCCAACTTAACGGATGCGGGTATTCCCCTATACATCCAATTGTGTACCCGTTGGGCAGATTGGAAACCAAGGCGTTTAGATAGGATTGTTGCCCCTCCTAACTTGGCTATCAAGGCTTTATCGTCATCTATTTGTGTTTTGTTCATAGTTGCATCTTAGCAACAAAATTAAATTATTTAAACAAATTGTGAAAATATTTTAAACATGGCGTTGAAAAGCCTAATTTGCGATTAGAATTTGTCATGCCCCGAACTTCTTGGGGACTACTAGGAGAAAAAGCAATGCGTGTAACTCACTTAAACAAAGGCGGGTATGGGATGGCTTCCAAAACTGCTTGCGGTCGCAACATCTTGCGTACGCCAATTTCTGTAAATTGGTCTGAATTTAAAACTGAACCTACTGACTACCGTTGCGTTAAATGCGTAACTAGCAAGCAGTTTGAATTTAACACCCGTCAAGATTCCAAAAAAGCAATTTAACTTATGCCCCGCTTTAGGGGTCTTTTAGAAAGTAAACCATGACACAAATTTTTAAAGCAGATTGTTATTTTAAACAAGAACAATACAACCCACGCATCCGCGCTACCGTGCCGCCCGCTTGGGTTATTGAATTTGATTGCGCTTTGCCCAATACAAATGTGCCGCCCGTTTTCTTTGGCATTACGCGTAAAGAAGCAATCCAAAACGCAATTGATTGCTTAAAGTCCCGCGGTTTTACTGGTCGTTTAATTCTTAACTAAAACAAACGGGGGCTTAGTCCCCCAACGAAAGATAAAACATGAAACACAAAATCATTACAACTTTAATTGAATGTACTTTAGCCATCATCATCTTTGGCGGCATTGGTGTACTACTGGCATGGCGGGGGTAAACATGAACTTAATTTATCGCTTCCAAGGTTTATGGCGTTTGCCATCAGCAAAAGAAATGGCGGCTAAAGAATTAGAAGAAGCAAAACGCCGTTTCCTAGATGCCCAATCAGCAATGGAATACGCCAAGCGTATGTCGGATTACCATGCTGACCGTGTAAAAAGATTAACCATTTATTTAGAAAGTGCAGAATGAAAAACTTAGCAACCGCATTGGTCAAAGCACAAAAGGCGTTTGGCCCTGCTTTAAAGACATCTACAAACCCGCATTTCAAATCGCGCTACGCTGACCTTGCTTCTTGCGTTGAAGCGGTTATAGACGCGCTAAACAACAACGGCATTTTCTTGTTTCAAACCACTTCAGAACATATCGATGGAATACTTTGCGAAACAAGTTTTTTGCATGAATCGGGCGAAAGATTAGATTGCGGCAAATTATTTTTTCCCGCACCCAAACATGACCCGCAAGGTTTTATGTCGTGCTTAACTTATATCCGCAGGGCTTCATTGATGGCGGCTACGGGGCAAGCCCCTGAAGATGACGATGGCAATGCCACGATGCGTAAAACTACAGTTGATGAAACAATCCTTATAGACCACTTAGCCGCTATTGAGGCATCAACCGACCAAGATGGTTTAAAGAACGCCTACAAAGCCGCTTATACCGCTTGTAATGGCAATCCTGATTGGCAAAAGAAAGTTATTGCCGCCAAAGATAAAGTAAAGGCAAAACTATGATTGAAAAAGTTGAACAAGGTACGCCCGAATGGTTTGCCGCCCGCTTGGGTAATGTCACGGCATCCCGCGTTGCTGATGTAATCGCCAAAACTAAAAGCGGCTATTCGGCATCACGCGAAAACTACATGGCGCAATTGATTTGCGAACGAATGACGGGTACGGTTGCAGAATCGTACACAAATGCGGCAATGGCTTGGGGTACAGAAACCGAACCGCTTGCCCGCGCCGCTTATGAGTCCCTAGCCGATGTTTTGGTTGATGAAGTAGGGTATATCGCCCACCCAACAATTGAACGCGCAGGGGCATCGCCTGATGGCTTGATAGGCTTGTTTGGCTTACTGGAAATTAAATGCCCTAATACGGCAACGCACATAGATACATTGATTAGCGAACAAGTACCGACAAAGTACATAACCCAAATGCAATGGCAAATGTCTTGCACGGGTCGCACATGGGCAGATTTCGTATCGTTTGACCCACGCTTACCAAGCGGGTTACAAATGTTTGTTAAGCGCGTTGAATTTGATGCGGAATATGTGGCAATGCTTAAAGAAGAAGTGATTAAGTTCTTAGCCGAACTTGATGCCAAAATTAGTAAACTGAATGAAAGATTAAACCATGTCAACTAAATTAGATTTAATCGCCGTAGTGGGCGAATACACCGATGCCCAAGGCAACAACAAAAAACGCTTTGCCAAGGTTGGTACGCTTTGGGATAAAGGGCAGGGCATTAGCCTAAAGATTGATAATGTGCCGCTTAATTGGGATGGTTGGCTTAGTGCTAAACCGCCGCTAGAACCCAAAACAACCAAGCAATCCGCGCCTGTATTTGATGACGATGCGCCCTTCTAAATAAAAACGGGGGAAATTAAGTACCCCAATTTATAGGACATTACAAAATGAACGATTTATTTGAAGAAGAATATTTAGCCAAGATTAGTGCAGATTATTTAAAAGTTTTGCAAAACGATGGCGGCAATTGCCCATGTTGTAAACGCTTCGGAAAGTTCAACGGGTTTACCATCACGCATAAGAACGCGCAAGCATTGATTTGGATTTACAAAAGTGCGGGCGTTGATGGTTGGGTAAACACCGCTAAAAATGCACCACGTGAATTTATGCGGGCTAAAACTTTTACCAATATGCGTTATTGGGAATTGATTGAAGCGCACCCAAACGATAGAAAAGACGTAAAGGGTTCGGGCTATTGGCGCATCACGCAAAAAGGCATCAATTACATTAACGGGCAAATGCGCTTGCCTAAAAAAATATTTGTTTACAACCGTAAATTAGTCGGCTACGGTGAACAACAACTTTACTTTAAAGAATGTTTTAAAGAATACTTTAATCTTGAAGAAGCAATGAATACACGGTTTTATTTAGAATCAACTTAAAAACAAAGCGCGTTCGGCCTGTCTGCGTTTGACTAACCCTTTTACTTCTTTGCCACCCGCTTTTGTCCATGACATAAAGGCATCAGCGGCGGCATCCCATTCACCACGATTTACTTTTATGCGAATGGTAGAACGCTGATAGTTTCCAAGCCCTGCGTTGTATGCAAAAGAAACAATAGAGTCGAATTTGCTTTGATGACCAACCAAATTAGGGCTAAGTCTAAGAACACCACGTTCAAAAATATCAATGTCCATTTTGAACAAATCGACCAATTCCGATTTTTCCCACGCACGGTTATCCCCTTCTTTTAGTTGATAGTCGCCACGGATTAAACCCGTGTAACCTTCTTTACGAATGTTTGGCAAGGCTAATTGGTCGCTATACATTGCGTGACCGTAGCCTACTGTCCAAATCGCGGCACTACACCGATACGGGCGCGTTCTGTAGCCCTCAAAGAAGTGCATTAAATGTTCGCCTTCTTTGCTGATTTTCATTTTTTGTTCCACCCGCGTGAACCAAACCAAAAACCAATGATGCCGCCAAGCATAGCCATTTCATCCGAACTAAAAATAATGTCGGACAAACGAATTAAATCATCCATGTTTTGCACAAGGCTAGGGCGCGTATAAATGTAGTACGCAATCCAAGCATTGATAGCACAAAGTTCAAAAACAAAAATGTAGGTAATTGTTGGGCGCACCGTGCCAACATAATTAGCAACCCAAGTAGATGCGCGTTCTAAAACCTTTTCATCATGCTTTAGTGCCGCTTCCGTCATTTGTGCTTCTGTTTCCATTGCAATTTGGTCGGTGCGGATTTCTTCAATACGCGCTTGGGCGGCAAATCCCGCGGCGGCTAACTGTAGTTCGCGTTCTGTTTGCATCCTAGCCAAAGCAAGTTCATGCGCTTGGTCGGCTTTGTTTTGAAAGTAATCAAGTAGTTTTGGCAAACCCGAAATGAGTAAACCGCCAAGTGTAGAAAATAGTGAAAGCATTACAGTCCAATCATTCCAAGAAGTTTAGAAACAATCTTATCTGCTAAAGAATCAGGAATAAACTTCAGCAAACCAAGCACCCATATCACGATACATAACCTAACAAAGATTTTGAGGAATTGGTCAAATTGTTTTTGGTACTCATTCACCGCCCGCACCTTGTCGTAGCGCATAGTTCGGCAATTTGTGTAAGCCCCCAACCTACCGCGCCAATAAACATAACAATAACAACAATCGCAACCGCCCATTGCATTTGTTCGGCTTCTAAATCTTTTTGGCGTTGTTCTTCTTCTTTGGCTTTACGGGCGGCTATGGCATCATCTCTATCCATTTCAGCGGCGCGGGCTTTAATCTTATTCCAAACGTCTATGTTTCCCGTTTGCATATAAAGCAATTGCAATTGGGATTCCAGTTTTGCGGTTTCCATCAACGCATTTTCTATTTGCATTGCAATGCTAAAGTTGGATTTGTTGCCCGACCTTTTGGCTTCAACCATTGCCTTGGTTGCTTGGCTACGCGCATCAAATAGTTTGCCAACAACGCCCGCTAAACCGCCTAAATCGTTTGCAATCTTGGCGGCTTTACGAACTACTGCTATTGCGCTTTGTAGTCCTTCTAATGCGGTTATGGGGTCTATCATTTGCGTACAACTTTCACCCACTCAAGGCAAACAACTTTGCGGTTATAAACATCACCCGACCATGCCCATCGGATACAACGGTATTCTGTCTTATCAGATGCCGCTTGTGATGCTGATAGAAAAACCACAAGCAACCAACGCATTTACCCCCACCCTGCCCAAGCAATGATGTATGTGCCAAAAATGACAAATGCCACAATGCAAACCGCCGCTATAAATGCAACGGCGTAGTCTTTCATTTCAAATGCACCAATGATGAATAAATCACGCCCGCCATGCCAAACAACATAGCCCCGCAAGCCTTAATAATAATGCCTTCTAATCGCTTTATACGCGCACAAAGCATTTCATAACGCAATGTGCATATTTCTTCATGGGCTTCTAATTGTGTCGGCATTTTCGACCTTATCAAAGGTTTTGTAATCGGCATCCATAAATTGCATATTGTTTCGCAATCTTTGGTCATCAGGTGCTAATTTTATGGCTTCTTGTAAAAGTTGTGTTGCTTCTTCTTTTAGCCCAAGATGCCAAGCAGAAATGCTACCCAAATCCCAAGGTTGTGCGCCCCATACATCAGGGTTCATTGTATAAACCAATTGTTTATCTTTTATTTCAAGTGCCGATTTTGCCGCAGAATAACATTCGACCCAAAGGCTACGGCGGTAGCAGAACATTGCCAATTCGCACCAAGGTTCGCGGGTGTTAGGGGCTTCGGCAATTGCTAGGCGATACCACTTATGCGCTTCTACCGATTGCCCTAGTTCTTCATGCGCCTTACCCAACAAACGCATTGCATAGCATCGTTCGTTTTGCCAAGTGGCTTCGGGCATTGCAAGGTACTTATTAAGGGCGGTAATCGCATCGTGCCAACGCGCATAGAAAGTTAATTCCCGTGCGTGATAAAACGCGTTACGGGGACAATGTGCATCTTCTTTAACCGCAAGTTCCAGTAGCGGCATATATTGCCCGCGGGATTTTGTATTGTCGGGCAAGTGCTGAACCAATAACATATCGGTATGCGCGTAAATTTCCGTGATGCGACCATCAGGTCGGGGGTACTCATGGACCGCGTGCCAGAACCTATAGCCGTGCCGTGAAAAAATCTTTTCGTAAAAGAAAGATATTCCGCAACCCCAATCAAACTTGTATCGCAAGCGGGTTGTTTTGCCTAATTCCCAAACCCGTTCAATTTCTTCACGCCAACCTTTTTCTAATACTTCATCAAGGTCTAGGCTAATCACTACATCAATATCACGCGGCAATAATGCTAAAGCCGCATTACGGGCCAAATCAAACCGCCAAGGGCTAATACAAATATCGTGAACGATTGCACCACATTCCAAAGCCAATTTAACTGTATCGTCAGTTGAACCCGTATCGGCAATGCAAATTAAATCTGCATCTTTAGCCGAATCACAAAACCGCTGAACAAATTGCGCTTCGTTCTTGCTGATTGCGCTGATTGCTATTTTCATATCTTGTCCTATTCCATTCACCAAAGTATTGTTGTTCGGCGGCTATCCTTGCATCGATGGCATCTTGTAAATTAACAAACCGCCCAATGTTAATTTGTTTAAAGTTTACTTTAATAATTGCCCGCCATTTGCCAGTTTGTTTGTCAAAACATACACCTTTAAAACCTGATGTATTGGCTTTTGATAGCCCAAGATTTTTGCCGTTTTGGTTGTTACTTGCTTCACGCAAATTGCAAATACGGTTGTCAGTCCTGATGCCGTTGATGTGGTCGATTTGGTCTTTAGGCCATTCACCGTAATGCAAAGCCCATGCAATCCTATGCGATTGCCAACGCTTTGGGCCTATGCAAATACCCGCGTAGCCGCTATGCAATAGCGTACCCGCTTCTTTCTTTTTGATGCGCCCTTTACCCTTGGCAACCCATCGAATTACACCAGTATCAGGTTCATACGAAAGCAATGATTTAAGTTCATTTATATTCATGCTTTCAATTATGCCACAAATTAAGGTTTGGGGTATTTTGCTTTTACGGCTAAACACGCATCAATGTATGCTTGTATTTGCGTTTGGTCGCCTTTTACTACACCATCAATGTAATCTGTAATTGATGGATATTCAGCGGCACGGTTGCGTTGATATTGTGTTTTTTCTAATTCTAACTTTGCCGCTATTTCTTGCTGTTCTTGTAAATCCCATGCGGCTTCTTCTTCATCAGTAAACGGGATGTTGCCTTCGGGTGTTGCGTGAAATCTTGCCATGATTATTCCTTAACTATTCTTTAAGCCGTATAAACGAAATGTGCCAGTAAGAGTTCCGCTTCCCATATAAAGTTGAATTCCTGTCATTGCAGAACCAATGCTTGCGTAGTTAACTGAAAAATGATAAACATGGGGTCTTGATGTTGTTCTATTTTCTTGCCCCGTTCCCCAAAATCCATGCGCTTTGGATGTGCTATTTACATTAGGGCAATAAATAATAAAAGTTCTATCGGGTGTTCCACCTGTATTTATATAACCGGCACTCGCCAAAAATCCTCGACTATCTGTTGGGCCTGTATTGCTTGTAACTGACCATGTGCTATCCATAACACCTATGATATAACCGTAAAGCGATGATGTTTGCAAAGTTCCACCAAGATAGATTTTTGCGTTCATTGCAACACTATCTGAACTAGATACATTTTGCGCAACAATCATATACATATCGTATGTGCTATTCATTCCCGTAACATCTACAGTACTAGCCGCACTAGCAGTTACTGTATTTATGTAAATCCATGAACCACCACTAGGCGTTGACCAAGTAGGCGCAGAACCTGAACCCGCGCTTGTCAATACTTGGCCCGATGTGCCACTAGAAATAGCCCCAAACGCACCCGCATTGTTGTATTGAACTTGGCCTGTAGAACCCGCAGGGGATGTTGTTGTAGGTGTTGACCATGTAGGTGAAGCACTAGAACCACCGCTTGTTAATACTTGCCCTGATGTGCCATAACTAGGCGTACTACCGACACCAATTGCTAATGTTGTACTAACAGTTAATGCAGTTGTTCCATTGGTTTGCAATGCCAAAACACCGCTATTATCTGCGCTTGTTTTAAGCCCTGCTACGCCGCTTACTACGCCATCATCGGCACTAATATTTGTTGCCATGCTTACTCCAATGTAATTGCATCAGGGTTATTGGGCCATGCGCTAAATGTTCTTGGTTCTGTAATAGTGCTTGGCAAATCGCGTAATGCTTGGCGGTATGTTGCCCATTCTGTTTTCTTAGCAATTGTGCAATCTACCGCTTGTGTCCAATCGCAAGCATTTAACAGTTGATTCCGTGTGCCGCGAATGTTAGACATTGCAGAATCTTTAGCCGCTTGTATTTCTTCCGCAGTTAATAATTGAACTTCAACAATAGATACAAATTCGCCATCATCATAAGCCGCGCATTGAACTAACTTTTGCGTTAGTCTGTCATGTGCTTTAAAGGCGTTGACCTTTTTGGCATTGTTAGCAGTTAAGAATTCATCGCTTGGGCCATTGGCATTAAACGATGTATTGGCAAACAGTTCGCGGTAATCGTTTACTGTAATTGGGTTTGTCAAAATTGCAATTTGCATAATATTCCTTAGTATGGGCCTGTATTAGAAAATGCCGCGGTTGGCGGTGTAAAGTTTGCGGTGTATCGGGCATAGCCTTTGGTGATGCGGAAATCGTCAATATAGCCGTTAAAGTTCAAACTATTATCCGAATTTTGACCAACTCTTGTTGCACCGCCATAAGCATATAAAGCACTAGATGTTGATTGTGTTAACACAGAAGTTCCATTGACATACAAAGTAAAAGTGCTTCCATTTCTTACAACCGCAACGTGATACCAAGTATTTGCTGAATACGAACCACCTGTTGTTGTATTAACCCACAAATTATTAGATGTGCTGATTAAAAGATACCAATCGTTTGTGCTTGTAGCCACTTGTAATTGCGAAAAACTATTGCTTCCATTGATTGAAAAAAGTGCTTGTGTTGCTGTCGCATTTATATATGCCCAACATTCAACAGTAAAGTTCCCCGCACCTAAATCTAAATTTGGTGTGTATGGAGAATATAACCAATCACCTGTCCCATCAAACGACATTGACCCTGTTCCATACTTCTTAACGCTTGTAGAAATCTGTGCGTTACCAACAGTTTCTAAGTCGTTCATCATGGCGTTGTCAAAGATTGCGCCATTGGTCATGTTTGTAAGCAATGATGTGTTTGTAATGGCGGTAAGCGGCGTAGTTGGCGGGGTAAATGTAGTTGTGTAAACCGCAGTTCCTTTGACAATCCGAAAGTCAGTTATATAGCCATTAAAAGGTTGTGCCGATCCTGTTGTGTGTATTGGTGCGCCAATTCTTGTGCCGCCTATAGCCCCGTTAACAGTTCCAGAAACTGTGCCTGTTGCTCTAGATACCCCATTTACATAAACAGTAACGCTTGTTCCACTTCTAACTACGGCAATGTGATTCCATGAATTTAATAAAACATATGTTGAAATGCCGCCAATATTATTATTGTTTACATAAACTGCGTCATAAATTCCACCAATTGTTCCAAGCCTAATCATTACTCCATCTGTGTATAAACCAACTTCAGTAACAACGCCATTAAGTCCTCTTTCTGTTTGATACACCCAACATTCAACAGTAAACGAACCAGTAAAAGAAAAAGCAGAATTTGCAGATACATCAAGCCAATTTGAAGATGCAAAAATTCCTGACCCACCAATCACGCTTGTGGAGTAGGCAGTAGAAGTACCAAATGGGTTAAAGCGTTGAACGCTTGGTGTGCCAAAAGAAGAAATGATTGCGCTAGTTGTACTATTATCAACAAACCGATTTGATTGACAAGTTAGCAATACAGTATTTGTGATTGCAATAAGAGGAGTTGTTGGGGGCGTAAATGTATTTGTATAAACTGCCGTACCTTTAACAACACGCAAATTAGATATGCTTCCTTTAAAACAAGCATTAGCATCTGCTGTAAAACTTTGCAATGATGCAATGAACAATGCTTGACTTGTGTTTACTGCGGCACTTGCGCTAGTAATTGTTATTACACTTGTGCCATTTAAATATATTTTAATAGTAGTTCCGCTACGAACTATTGCACAATGATACCAATTACCCGCGGCAACAATATTATTAGCAGAATAGTATTGACTTCCGTTGTACCAAACTACTAATGCGTTAACTGTACCCACATCATTTGAATTTATTTCTAAACCAATACTATTTGCGGCATCGTATGTTCCAAAACTAAAAATTCTAGGGTACAAAGGCGACCCAACTCCAGTACCTGTTGGTAATTGTGACGGGTTAATCCAACATTCAACTGTAAAGTCGCCTGTTAAATTAAAAGCAGAACTATATGGAACGCTTAAATAACTTCCAGAAGAAGCAGTAAAAGTATTCGACCAACCAGACCCATAAGGCGAGAAAGAACCTTGGGTTGTATTGCCGTTGCGGGTAATAGGAAAATTATTTCCGCTACTGTCTATAAATGTATTGTTCTGTGCGCCATTAGTCCCATCGCCATGCAAAAGCATAGTGACATAATTAAATTGCGGGTCAGGCGGCCCGCCTGAAACTGAAACTGAATCTGTTTTTGATGCGGCAAACATTTATCAATCCTTATGGTGTGTAGTTTTGACCAACATTAACGCCATACCAGTTTGTTCCATCGCTAAAGAACGAATAAATATCTTGCCTACTTGCCGTAGCAGTAATCGTTGGCGCAGTACCACCCGCCCATTTAACCGTTGACCAAGTTACCGTGCGTGAACCCGTTGCATCTTGCTTTAAAAACATGATGAACGATTTGCCGCTAACCGCGCTAGGCATCGTAATTGTTGCGTTGCCTGTTAGCGTAATAATTTGAACCGTGCCGTTAGTCAATGCCAAAGTAATAGCGGTTGAACTATTTGCCGTAAATGGCGTTTCGGTGTAGTTAGTAACAGTTGGGTTTGTTAAAGTTAACGATGCCAATGTGCTAGTAAAACTAGGCGCACTAGCACCATTTGATTGCAACAATTGCCCCGATGTACCCGCCGATGTAAACGCTAAAGTTGTTCCATCGCCAACCGCTACTGCGCCCGCCGTTGGGGTGTTGTTACCGTTAAGAATGATTGCCATTTTTTAATCCTTTAAAGAACAACCCAACGCTGACCTGATGCGATGGTTACTGTATATCCGCTTGCAATGGTCATCGGGCCTACTGAAAATCCATTAGTACCGCTATTCAAAGTTTGGTTTGAACTTACTGTATCCAAGTTAGGAACAATCGGGCCACCCCCCGCGTTAGCCCCCGTAGGCCCTGTTGCGCCAGTATTTCCTGTTGCACCAGTTGGCCCGACTACGCCTTGTACGCCCTGAATTCCCTGTACGCCCTGCGGCCCTGTCGGGCCTACATCGCCTTGAATCCCTTGTGTTCCCGTAGGCCCTGTTGGGCCTTGTGCGCCTGTTGCGCCCGTATTACCCGTTGGGCCTGTTGGCCCTGCGACCCCTTGTGCGCCCGTATCACCCTGCGGGCCTGTAGGCCCTGCCACGCCCTGAACGCCTTGGATACCTTGCGGGCCAGTTGGCCCTGCTACGGTAGATGCCGCCCCTGTCGGCCCTGTCACCCCTTGGATGCCCTGTGCGCCTGTTGGCCCTGCAATGCCCTGAATACCTTGGTCGCCTTGGATACCTTGGATGCCTTGTGCGCCTGTCGGCCCAACCACGCCCTGAATACCTTGGATGCCTTGGTCGCCTTGAATACCTTGCGCCCCCGTTGGGCCTGTCGGCCCGACCACGCCTTGCGAACCAGTTGGGCCTGTTGCGCCTACTGCCCCTGTTGGCCCTGCTACCGTACTTGCCGCGCCTGTAGGCCCTGTTGCGCCTGTTGGCCCTGTCGCGCCCACTACGCCAATAGATTGAATAATTGCAATTAAATTGTGATTGTTTGCAAAACCAGTTGTTCCCGTGCCGCTAGATGTTGTCAGGGTAACGGGGCAAGTTACTGAAGTGTTAGGCACTACCGTTGGGTTAGCAGATAAAACCCATTGTTGGTAATTGTTTGAATTGGTTGCATCTTGCAAGATAAGGCTATCGCCTGTTTTTAAGAATCCCAAGAACAAATCAACATCAATGCCGTTGCTTGTTAAGTGACTAAAGGTAAGACTAGTTGCAGATATTTGCGTTGCGTTATTCCAAAACACATGACCCGATGTAGGTGTACCCGATGTTTGCGTAGTATCCGCATCATATTGGTAATACGATGAAGATTGACCATCAGCACCCGTAGCACCTGTTGGGCCTGTAGGCCCTGCTACTGTAGATGCCGCACCCGTTGGCCCTGTAGCCCCTGCCGCGCCCGTGCTTCCCGTTGGCCCTGCTACGCCTTGTGCGCCCGTTGGCCCTGTAACGCCTTGAACGCCTTGTGCGCCTTGCGCCCCCGTTGGCCCTGCGATGCCTTGCAAACCTTGTTCGCCCTGAATTCCCTGAATACCTTGTGCGCCAGTTGGCCCAATCGCGCCTTGGATGCCTTGCGCCCCTGTCGGGCCAGTAGGCCCTGCAACCGTACTATCAGCACCCGTAGCACCCGTAGGGCCAATTGCGCCTTGAATACCTTGTGGGCCTGTAGGCCCTGCGTTGCCTTGAACGCCTTGCGCCCCTGTCGGGCCAACCGCACCCGTTGGGCCTGTATTGCCGTTAGCACCATTAACGCCCGTAGGCCCTGTCGGGCCATCATTTCCGTTAGCACCCTGCGCCCCTGTTGGGCCTTGGATACCTTGTATGCCTTGAACGCCTTGAATACCTTGAATTCCCTGCGGGCCAGTAGGCCCTGCTACGCCTTGCGTACCTTGTCCAGTAGGCCCTGTAGCCCCCGTAGGGCCTTGCACCGTAGATGGCGCACCAGTAGGGCCAGTAGGCCCTGCGCCGCCCGTAGCACCTTGCGCCCCTGTAGGCCCTGTCACCGTGCTAGGTGCGCCAGTTGCACCCGTTGGCCCTGTAGGGCCGCTACCCTGTGGGCCTGTCGGCCCTGTAGCCCCGCTAATCGCCCTATCAATCCTTAAATCAATGCGCGGTTGTGGCGTTACTTGTAGGTTTACATTGTTGCCATCTTGAACGGAAACTTTGATGTTGCTCATAGGACAATAACCCCATCGCTACGAACCAAGAACAACAAGAAAATAATGGAATCATCTGCGGGCGTAGTTCCCGATACGGGAAAACTAACCTTAACGCGACCTGAAAAACCCACGGTATCGGCGGCATCAATTTCTAGTTGGGTATCTGTACTCATCAAGCCCCAAGCCGCCGCGTCTATAACCAATGTACAAGTTCCATTAGCGGCAACAATGTTAGTAATCGTTAACGGGATTGCCGCGGGCGGGGGGTTGTAATCTGCAATATCAAAAGTTAACCCGTTACGCGTATCAATAATGTTTGATAGTTCACGGCGAACAATTTGTGCATTAAGGGTTGCGCCTGTCAGATTGACGGGCAAGCCTGTAGCGGAATTGGTAAATGTCAAATTCCAATAGGTTTGTTGATTCCAAACCAATTCGCCCGCAAGAATGGGGTTGTCAAAACCGCTTACTTGTGCAAGGGTATTTTTATTAAAAATCGCCATAGCGTTCCCTAAACTTAGTTAGAACATCCGCGAATCCCGCGGTTATGGTGTATTGTATTTTAGATATTTTAGCCACTTACATAAATACACGCAATCATTTGTATATCAGTTGGGCTAGAAAATGTTGCCGCTTCCCGCGCTTTGGCTACGGTATAGGAACGAACCAAATCATCGGCTTGTTTCATGCCTTTGCCCGCGGTGCTAGACGTAACGATTAGGTCGCCAACGGCAATGTTGCCATTTTCCCCGCAAACATTTATTTGACCTTCACCAATAGCATTGATGATTGCTGAATAACTGGTTGGTTCGTAAACATAGAATTCAGGGGCGGGATTAGGAATAAATACCTTTTCCCCAACTTTATTAATTTTTACGGTATATCCATCAATCAAAGCGGCGGGCGGGGCTAATGCGTCTAGCGGTGTAGAAACATTAAAAACCCCAAGCGCACATTGATTTGCCGTTGTAGATTTTGTGACGGTGTAAATGGTATCGCTGATAGTGGATTTTCTAACTAAAACGCCATCAACAACAATATCGCCTTGAACAATTGTTTCTGTCTTAGAAATTAAACCATCGTGTGCGCCTGTAAACGGGCCACCAACGCCCGCATCAATGTAATACGCGTATCCTGTACCCGATGCAAGTTTAATTCGCGCCCCAATTCCACCGCTACCATTTAAAGCCGCAAAATCACCCGCAGGGTTAACGGGCGAACCCGCAGTTCCATTGTATTGATATTGAGTAACCGACAAACTAGCGGCTTCCGTATATCCCAAAACCGCAAGATTATAGTAACAAAGTCCACTTCCATTACCCGCTTGAAAGATTCCGTTATAACTTCCTAATCCTATGCCTTCCGTATAGACTAAAAATGTATCTGCAACCCTTGATGCAAATGCGTATGAGTACGCGGTTTTAGAAGTAGAAATATCATTACCGTAAACAATTGGCCCAAGCGCGGATGATGCCGTACCCGTGCGTTCAAAATACATTGTTGCGCCTGATGATGAACCACCCGCCGCCGCACCCAATTGCATTGTTGTGTTGTAACTTGTATTGGTAATTTGACCCGTTGTAATAGTTCCAAGGTTTGCGCTAATTGCGGATAGTTGACCAACCTTTAAATTAGAAAGGTATGGCACATTCCAAACTGTATTGTTTGTAGATGGGGAATAAACACCATCTGATTGGTAAACAGATTCGCCCGCAACAATAACGGGCGCAGTAGCACCCCAAACAGTTCCCGCACCCCACGAATCATTTGGCGGGTAAGATACGCTACCACTTGTTGTAATTGTTGTTGGCGTTGGCGATAAAGAACTTAAAGTAGTTTTTGAATAGCAAATACGCGCAGAATTTCCGTTAGTGCCAGTTGGCCCTAAGTTGCCCGTTGCCCCTGTAGGCCCTGTTATCGATGCCCCTGTAGGGCCTGTAGGCCCTGCCCCCGCTACAGGATTCCAAACCAATGACGCGCTAATTGGGCTTAATATTGAACTTGTTACATCATTGCCAACCATGTAAGCAAAATAATAAGTACCCGTGTTTAGCGTGATGTTGGCAAATGTGTAATAACTATTATTGGTAACGGGTTGTCCGTTAGTTGTTGATGCACTAGAAACTAATTTCCAATCTGCGGCAGTTGGCGTTGCGCTTGTAGTCCAAAACAAATTAGCAAAAGTTACGCGCCCTGTTGTTGGCACAAAAACTTGAACATCAATATAGGGAATTGTCGCGCTTGGAAATCCCGTAACCGTAGGCGCGGCTAATGGTGAAAAATAACTTACTGATGCCAAACCCGAATTAGGTATTGGCGTAAATTGCGTTATATCAAAGTCATCATAAACTTGCGCGTTGTACTCTGACATTTCCAATCTTGCACCTAATGAACCATCGGGTAAAGATGCTTCATTAACTTTCATTACGCGAAAAAGTTTTGCGTTCCAACCGTAATCAGCATTGGTAACGCTAACTACATCGCCCGCATCAACTTGGATGCCGTAATATGTAGTGGTAAAGCCTACAATTAAATCTTCGCGGGCTTGTTCTAATAAACGATTAGCAAGGTAATTTGCTTGTACCGAATCGTTAACCAAATCGTATGTGATTGAATATTTGTTAACGGGTTCGTTGGGATACAGTAAACCGCTAGGTGTTTCAATATTTACAAATGCGGCTTGGTCGCGGTTTTCTTTAAATGGGAATCGCGCTTCAACTTGGTTAATTGAACTTGTAATGTCAGTTGCGCTAACGCGGATTTCGCCAATGATGTTGTCATCATCAAAAGCATACGCCGTAGATTCGGCTTTGTTAATAACTACCGACCATTGACCCAATGCGGCGTTATAGGTCATCCAAGAATCACAAGCAGAAACGATGCGGTCAACATTAGAAAGAACTGATTGCCCTGCATCTAATACGCCGTTGATACGGTAACGCGGTTGCGTAGATGGTGCGCCGCTACTATTTGTAAATGTAATGTTTTGGTCGCCATACGCGTTTAATGCGGTTGCGCTTGTGCTATTTACAAACGCCGCATCTACTGCGCCGCCATAAACCGCGTTGGTCATGTAGTCATACCAAACATCGCCCGCTTTGGCTACGCCTGTACCGTTTAGCGTATGCGCTACTTTAAAAGTAATTGGGTTAAGTTGCGTTGTATCTGCATCGCGGTTGTAAATAAGTTTGACAATAGCAAACCCCAAACCATTCATTTGCCGCGTTCCTGTCCAACGCTGACCAACGGCAATATCAGAACCACCCATAACCGTGCTAGGTGCTGATGCGCCATTTGCGGATGTAATTGTGCCGCCCGTTGTAGATTTATAAAGATTGATATAAAGATAGCCGTTAATCTTTGTATCTACATTTCCCGCTTCATCAGTTAGGCTAACAACTTTAGTTAAATCCGAACCATCAAAAGTAATTTTTCTATCGCCGTAATACATATCGGCGGTATCAAATGTAAATTGACCATTAGGGCTAATGCTTGAAATAGCCAAAACATAGTACATTGTTTTTTGGTCAGTTGTCAGAACGGCATCAACAAATGTGCCGCCCATGTACGCATTGCCGTACACAATAGGAATAGCGTTAACTGCGCTTGGCGGTACTTGTTGCCTTACGCCCATGTCTTGTTGTGTTTCAGGGTTATCGGCAAAAATTCTAGACACAACCATTGATAAAGCAAAGTTTACGGCAAAGGTAGCATAAGCCATGCTAATTCCTGTTGCCCCTGCTAACCATGACGCGCCCGCGGCAATCATTGTTGCTACCATTTTATTCCCTAACAAAAGTTGCACTAAGGGATTTGTATCCCCTGCGCGTGTAATCAATTAAAGGCCCGTTAGCAGATATTGAAGTACAAACAAAATCTACATCGCCCGCTTTTAGCATTTCCTTTGCGCGTTCATCAAACGCTTTCCAAAGCCTACCGCCAACCGTACCATTGCGATGTTCAGGTTCTACCCACCACAATAGTTCGTTTAATTCTTTTACTTTGGGCGACCAAATGTTAGAAGTTTTGTAAGCCACAATCGCGCCCCTGAGATGCGAGTCGATATAAATAAACCCACGCCCGTGAATGATGCTAAACAATAGTTCTTCAACATAGCGGGGAAAGTGATTATGCGATTCGCCAAGTTTTTTAATTGGGTTTTCATAGGCGTATGCCTCCACGATTTCTAACAGTCTAGGTATATCGTATCTTGTCGCTTGTCTTATCATGGGCCAGTACCACCGCCATCCATTGTTACTGTAGTTTCGCTTGCTTGTGTTTGCGTCATTGGCGGCGAACCAAAATCAAAGAATGTATTAGAAATTTCACTTACGCGGTTCATTGATGTATCACCCGCATAAATAAATTGCCAATTGTTTTGATTTGTTTTTACGCCCGACAATCTATTTTCTAAAATTCGGCGCATTGATGAACAAGAAATAGAACAAGTTGCAATGCGTGTACGCGCTTCGGCATTAAAATCTTCAGTAATTGAAACGCTATTGATGATGCCTTGGTAGCGTTTAAAAAATTGCGTTGTAGGCGTTGTAATGATTTGGTTGTTACTGTCAAAGAAACCGCGCCAAACTTCTACCAATGAACCTTTAATGTCGTTGCCTAAAATGATGCCTATATTTGTTGGGTCAATGCCTGTCAACGCAATGGTCATATCGTCAGAAGTGCCTTTAATGTCGCGCTGAACATCGCCAACGCTAAGTAGCGCACCAAGGTTAGCAAAGGTAATGCCGCCAACCGTAATAGGTGCGGCGGCGTTGCAGAATGTGTAAACCGTAGCGGCATTGCCTACGGTAAGTTTTACAAATTCCGCATGGTTGATTTGTGAACCAGTTACGGCATTAATTGTTGTCATGTTATGTACTCACGGAAAACAAACGGGGCATCCCATTGCACAAACGCGCCATCCGTCATTGGGTTAAGTGTATAGGTTGGGCAAGATTCTGCAACCACCGTAAATGTGCAAGCATTGCCAATGCTAACCGTTGTGCCTGATGCGGGCGTACCAATCAACGGGCGATTGATGCCTACTGATGAACCCGCGCTATCCGCGGTTATCTTGTAGGTGTAACCGTTAATCATAATAAAATCACCCGCTTTAAATGTTCCGTTAGAAGTTAAAGCAAGTGTTTGCGTATTAGCCGCGGGCGCACCGTTCAAGGTTGCCGCGGTAGCCGTGCCACGCATTTCAGTAAACCAAGAAAGATTGGTGCTATTAAAAGTAATTGTTTCAGGTAATTGCCTATCTTTGTTATCAATGCTTTGGATAATATCCCGAACTTGCGGATAGTAAAGGTAGGCATGGGGCGTAATCGTAAACACCCAAGGCACGGCGGTTAGGTATTGCGCTACGGTGATATAACCCGAACGCGCTACTTGTTGTCCAACCATACGGCGGTTGTTAACCGTCATTGATTGTTGTATATCAAAAATGGTTTGGAAACTCATGCGCGACCCCTATTCACCGCCAACGATTTATTGGCGTACTGATTTGCCGCCCAAATCGCGTTAGAACTACCGTATAGGCGTTCTTCAAACGATTTGGTATCAATGGCGTTAATGTAGTTGTTTGTGACCATCGTAGTACCGCCCGCGCCCGCTAGAGCATGGTTAGGAATTACTGTACCTGATGAACGGGGTACAAATAGTTCAGGCCCGCGTTCGCCGACAACATAAGGCGTATTAGCATTAGCAGAACCACCATCGGCTAAAAACCCGCCAAGGTCTTGATTGCCAAACGCGTTGCCAGTACCAAAGCCGCCGCTTGCATACATTCCAAACAATGATTTAAACAAACCCGTTGCAGATGCCCGCAATTGAATAGCAATTAAATCTTGAATGATGCTACGCGCCAAACTTTTAAACGATAACTTGCCCGTGCGAACAAAATTATCTAACGCGCTTTCCATGTTGCCCATTACAGAACTAAAAGCCTTTGCGCCGTTTTCTAATTCTGTTGGCAAATCACGGAAAAACTTTGCGCCTTCTTTCATAAAGCCTTGTTCGGTAGTTCCTTCGCGTTGCGCTTTAACCGCTTGATTTTGTGAACGTAGGTAGCGTTCTGACGCATCGGCTAATGCGTTTTCTTGTGCAACCAAATATTCTTTTGCTTCAATTGACAAAAGATTGTTGCGTTCAATTTCTTTAATGTTTTCTAATCTTTTTTGTTCTGACAAATACAAATCTTTTGTTAACTGTATATCTTCAGAACGCAAGTCCCGCGTTGTATTTTCTATGTCCAACAATGCGTTCTTTATTTTTAACCCTTGTTCATCATTTTCAATTCGTTTTAATGAATCTGTAAACGCGTTATTTTCTTTGCCCGCAACATCTAATAAAATTTTATCTAGGCGTTGTAGTTCAGCAAAGTATTTTTCTAACGCCCGCAATCTTGCTTTTTCTGCGGCTTCAGCATCTTTATCACGCGCCGCGGTTACGGGGCGACCACCGCCACTACTACTAGATTTTGATTTTAGATTATCTGTACGGCGTTCATCGACACCACTACGCCCGTAACTTGTACCCATTATTTGGGATTCAAAGAAATCTAAGTTTTGGCGTTGTGATGCACGGTAGGCATCGTATTTTTTATTCCCTGCTATTGCCGCATCAACGCCTTTGGTAACTAAAGTAACGGCGTTTTCGTAGGTATGTTGAATTTCATCTGCAATACCTTTAAAGACAAATGCAACATTAGCACCAAGAACGGAAACCGTTTGAAATACAACTTTAAAAATTCCACTTAGTGACACGCCGTAGTCACTCATTGTTTTCATGTAATCAATGGTTGATTTTAGAATTGGCCCAAGTTCTGTAGCCAAAATTAACATTACATCGCGTGATGTTTGCGCCAACAAATCGTAAGTATCTGCGGCGGCTTTAATTGCTTTTTCTTGTTCTGCAATCAGCGGGTTTGCTTGTGCCATCTTTTCAGCAAAGCCAACCATGTCAACGCCTTTAGCGGCTTTGGAAAAAATTTCCATTGCTTGAGCATTACGCGTAATTGGGTCTTCAACTTTTGCTAAGTTGGTAGCCAATTTATTTAGTAATTCTTCTTGGGAAAGTTTGCCCAAATCTTGCAAAGTAACGCCCAACGCTTTGGCGGTTTTTTGCGCTTTTTCTGAACCGCCCGCGGCTTCGTCAATAAACTTTGCAAATGCCGATAGCATCTTGCCCGCGTTGTCGGCTTTACCACCTGAATTAGCAAGGGCGTTAGATAACTGTAAAACCGTGCCTATGGCTACTTCGTTGGCTTCGGCTACATCGGCTAAATCATCGGCGTATTTAAGTGCGGCGGCACTAGCGGCAACCAAGGCAACCGCGCCCATCTTGCCAAACTTTTCGGCGGCTTCGCTAAACTTTTCTAATTTCTTTCCCGCGGCTTCAATACCTTTATTGAATTCCGCGGTATCTATGCCTAGGGCTACACCAAGGCGGGCAATCATATTAGCCATCTTTTACCCCAAACAATGTTTTATCAAATCCTTGCGCCTGTTGCATAAATGCTAAAAGGCTATCATTTACTGCCGCCTTTTTACTATCAGCAGATAAAGGCGGGTAGATGTAATCATACGCACTACCCAAAATGTTGGCTAGTTTATATGGCGGTGAATTTGCCGTTCTCATGTAATTAAATACCCCGTTTGTCAGGGTTGCCAATTGCGTAAGAATCCCATAATTTCCAACCATTCCATCGGCATACATTGTTTGTATGTTTGCCAAGGTTACATCGTCTAATTCGTTAATTGTGTCTAGGGTATGCCCGTTGAAAATCATTGCGGCTAGGCATTGGCTTTTCAACGAGCCTATTAGTTTCCCCGCGCTTCCCTGTAGGTTGGGCTAATTACTTCGCCAATCTTTTCTACGATTACCATTTGCACGGCAATAGGGAATTCTTCTTCAATGTCGGCATAGGTCAAATCTTCTAAACTTACGCCTTCCATTTCAGGAACAAGTAACTTAAAAAACTCGGTAATGCGGGCTTCGGTAATGGCTTTGTTCTTGGCGGCTTCGCGCATTGAACGCCCTTCAACCAAAATGTCGGTATCCGTAAATTCAAAATCTTCTGTTTGATTCTTTTCAAACTGTCGCAATGGCGCGGTGATTTCTTGGTAGATTTTTTCTATTGTTTCTTCATCAGGGTTAGAAACTTTTTTGTAAATTGCATCTGATTCAATAACCAAAGGGATGCGAACCTTAAAGGTATGCCCATTCAATACAAACGAACGGGTTAAAAGGTCTTTTCGTTTTGCTTGGTACTTATCCCCAAACGCTGAACTAAATTTTGTCATTTATTTTTTATCCTATATTTACTTATACGCCTTGCCAAAATTTCCCCTAGCCGCTTGGCGGTTTGGTCGGCTTGGGATTCCAATGCGGGGCGTAGATAGGGTTGCGCCCCATTTCTAGCCGTGCCAAATTCTTGTGCTATTGCGCGGGCATCAGATAAAACGCCCACTTGTTTTTTTCTTTCTTTTAAATCGCGGTTGTATTGCGCTTTATCTGTTTTATACAACTCCGCATTTTTTTCGTAGAATTCTTTTTTAAGTTTTTTTGGAAATGCCTTAGTTGTTACCAAAGCAATCACCGTATCTTTTTCGGTAATGTACTTAGACCGAATGTCTTTTCTAGTTGGGCGGCGGGCTTCAATTTGCATTGTCCTAGCCAAATCGCCTGTATCTTTTGGGGCGTTCATTCGCGCCATTGTTAACACGGGTTTCATTGCTTCCCGTGCGGCGGGTACAAGAATTCTGCTTCGTGCTTTCTTGTCGCCAATATCTGTGGCTAGTTCCTCAAAAGCGGCTAATACATCTTTTAAGCCTTCGATTTTGTAGGTAACGCCCGACATAATTAACCCATTGGCTTAATAATCTTTTGATACAACGCGTTGTTTAGCGTATGCACATAATCTACGATTTCATCGGGCGTAAACTTATCCGCATGGTTTGCGGCAATGTCATGCGCCAAAGAAATAGCAGTTAATTTTTGTGCGGTAAACCCAAACCAATCCTTACGCGAATCGGATTGGGCTACCAAGAAGTTCAACAAATCGTTACTGTCTTTTATTGTCGTTTGCATATTATGTATTGTATTTACTTAAAACTTTTAAACATACCGCTTCTACAGAATCCGCTTCAGCGGCGGCAATGGCATCTTCTAGTTCTTCGGCATCTACTACCATCCCTTGTGCAACCGCATCAAGTGATTGGTAGGTAGTGCTAAGAACTTTTACGGCTTCTTCTACGGTCATCATGTGTTATTAGACCAACCGTATTGGTTGCCCCTCGGATGAATTGTAAAGTTGCATTTTGCTTCTGCGCTTGGGCTTGAATCAATTGTGAATTGAGAAACGCGACCATTAAACGCATACGCAACCGTATTAGCACCGTCAACCGCGGCAACCACAAAAGTACGGTCAACCGTACCGTTGTAGGCATCAGAACGGATTTGCAATAACGCGGTGTCGCTTGGATTCCAAGCCGCGGTAATGCTTAACGATGTAGGCGCAGATTGCGTAGGAATCTTATCGCTTTGGCGTGAACCCGCAACGCCAAAAGATGCAACCGCATCATCCTGACCAAAAGCGGGTACGGCTTCCACGGGCAACAAAACACCCGCGCCGCCAGTACCGTTAGCCGCCGTGCCTACGATGGTTGCTACTTGTGCAGTCCATACGGAAAGGTTTGCCGTTGTAAGTGGTGTAGGCGTTGCCGCGCTTTGCATATACAACGATGCGCTAAAACCCGCTAAAACTTTATTTGGTATAGCCATGATATTCCTTTAGGCGTTGTTAGACCAACCGTAGAGATTTCCACGGGGGTGAATGGTGAAATTACATTTGGCTTCAGCACTAGGGCTTGAATCAATCGTAAACTGGCTTACGCGGGCGTTAAAGGCGTAATAAACAATGTTTGACCCTTCGGTAGCACTAACTACAAAAGTACGGTCAATCAAGCCGCTATACGCATCGCCGCGCATCAACAAAAGCATTGTGTCGCTAGGATTCCATGCGGCAGTTACGCTAAGTGATGTTGGTGCGGATTGCGTTGGGATTTTGTCAGATTGACGCGAACCCGCTACACCGAAACTAGCAACGGCATCATCTTGACCAAATGCGGGTACTGCTTCTACTGGAATTAGGTTGCCTATAACTGCAATAGGTGCAACATTTCCAAGGGTTGAAAGTTGGGTAAGTGTTAGTGCGGTAGGTGTCGCGCCCGATTGGGCATACAACGCCGCGCTAAAACCCGCCATTATTTTGTTTGGTAGTGCCATTTTAAAAGTTCCTTCAAAAGTTGTTGGGTTGTCTTATGTTGGAATATCTAGGGTGCAATCAAGAAAAATTTGGGCTAACTTTTCATCATTGTCATAAGTGTTGTAAAGCCAAAAAACATCTGCTTTAGCAATCTGAAAACCATTAGTTACACCACCAAACAAACCACTATATCCGTGTAGCGATTGTAGTATCTGATTGGAAATAGTGAAACCATCTTCTATTACTTGCGTAAAAATACTTATTTGAAATGTTGGGCGGTCAATACCCTTAACCGATTGAACTGGCCCTGTATAAACATCCTGATGCACATTTCGTAGCATCCAAACAATAAACTTGGGTTCAGTTGCAAAGTTACGGTTAAACGCGGCGTACACGGGTACGGGCGTAACAATGCTTTGCAGTTGAAACTGTATTGCTTTGCCGTATTGAACGGGATTTTGTTGGGTTGCCATTTACACCGCCGTTACTGGGTCGTTTCTATACGCCAAGATAATTACGGTCATCCTGTCATCGGATTCACGAATGTTATCTATGCGCCAATCGTAACCGTTGTAATTGATTGAATAAAGGTTTTGATTGCGAACCATTGTTCTTGTGTTTGGCGTGTAGTTCAAAATGAAATTAACTACATCTTGATAAAGGCGATACTTTTCCGAAATCTTTAAACTGTTGGCAACGGATTGAACACGCGCACGGGTGCGAAACCAAGTAGTTTGCGCGGTACTTTGTTCGCCAAAATCACTTTTAGCAAACGCTAGATTGTTTACCGTAATTTGTTCAAACCGTGCAATTGCCATTTACATCACCAAAGGTTTGTATGGGCGCAACAATGTTGCCACGCCAAACGGAATTTCTTTTAACTGATTGTCGGTTGTATTGCTACGATTGTTATACAAATGCGTAAACAACAACAAACCCGCTTGCTTGATAACGGGATAGGTTTGCAACGGATTAGGTGCGGTTGAATACTCGCAAATAATCGGCGCGGTCATTTGGCTATTGATGGTTGTCGGCAACGATTGAATAATTACCTTGTTGCCGCTTGCATCGTAATAGTATTGACTATCAGAAACTACCGTTAAAACGGGCGGGAACGCGTTATTCCAAAATGCTACGCGTTCAATCGTTACGCCCGACATATCGGGATATTGGTTTTGCGATACTTCGGGCAAATCCAAACATACGGGCGATGCGGCTAGGTTTTCAGCACCATACCAAACGCGGTAGGTAACTGAAAAAATAGATAAGCCTAAATAATCTTCAATGGCTTGGCGAACCGCCAATTCCAATGATTGCAAATAACCATCTTGCGATTCATCTTCAAACAAATTTATTTGATTGGTGATTTCATCTAAGGTTAACCAAGGCGTGACTACATCACGGTCAATCTGTTCTGTTTTTACATAACTAAACGGATTGCGCGTAGATGCCCCGAAAGGCGCACCTAATGTTTGCTCATTTGCTGACATTCAAGCCCCCTTTAGGCGGCAGACATACGAACACCCGCGAACGGGTCGCGCACGGTGCTTACCATTCTTTTTTCTGCGTACATCGTCACAAAACCCGCCTGTGTTTGTTCAAACATTTGGATGCTCATTTGTTCGGTATCACCGATTGTTAAAAAGCGATTCCAGTTTGCCAAGTAGATTGGGAAATCTGTAGAAAGGTATGCGTTAGGGATAACAGGCCAACCAAAAATATGACCAATCGCGCAACCATCTTTTTCGCCTAGTTCCAAGAACAAAGGCAAACCCGCGGTATCTTTTAACTGGCGCAATGTTTGAATCATTGCGGGGCTAATGTGCCATGCAGTTGAATCTAGCGACCAATATTGCGGGGGCAACGCGTTAGCCATGTTGACCACTTTGTTGTAAGTTACCGTAGTGCCGCCATTACTAACCGTAGCGATAGTATGTATGCCATTTGTAATAGCCGTACCACTAGTACCGAAAGCACTAGTAGCACCAGTAGTGTAACTATCCAAACCGCGCAAGCCATTAGTAGCACCAGTTGATGTAGTTGTGCTACCCGCTTGGTCGCTATTAAGCACCATTGATTGACCTTCAAGTTGTGCAAACTCAAGTGCCAAATCTTCAACAAGCGTTGCATCAAGTCCATTAACATCACTTAGCACCGCCGTTCTAATTGGCAATTGTGCAACCAATACGCGCACGGGCAATTGCCAAATAGAAGTGTTCACATTAGGCGAACCGCTATTTGGCGTAAATGTGTAACCCCAAGGGTTTGTAGAATTTGCGGCGTTACCAGTTTTAGCAACGAATTGGGCATCAGAACCCGTAACTGTAATTTGGCGTGAGCCTTGGCGTAAAGGGTTTGCTTGACGCAAAGCCGCAAACGCATCATCAAAAACAACATTACCACCGACACCCGAACCCGAACCAGTAATTGCGCTTGCTTCGCGCAAGTCGATGTTTACTTTGCCGCCTTCGGTGATGGCTTGTTTGATTCCGTTCAAGATTTTTTCGGTGATAGACATTTTAAATTCCTGTTTAAAAAAAGCGGGGGATTTTCGCCCCCCGCTAATGGCAACGCAATTAAGTAGCAGTACCAGTTGAACGATAACGCACCAACGCGTTAGGGTCACGAACTGATGTAGCCAAACGCTTTTCACCAAAGAATGTGATAAAGCCTGGGGCAGTTTGGTCGTAGCGGCGCATAATCATATTCAAACGGTCAATGATTGTGTGACCGCGTGTGAAATCACCAAAGAACATTGGATACAAAGAAGTTGTACCCGCAGAACCAGTAGTTGCTTGTGATGGGTTATCGCAATACTTGTTAACGACAACATCAAAGCCCAACAAATTACCTACGATACCTTCAACCGACAAACCTTCGTTACGATTAAAGATTGGTGCGCCGTTTGTATCACGCAATGCGCGAATAGCGTTCAACAAAATTGGGCTAATCATAAACTTAGTGTCGGGTGTCCAATACTGTTGTGGCAAAGCATAAATAGTATTGATTACGTCAACATAAGAAATGTTGTTTGCGCCAACGGTGTTTGCGTTAGTGGTAATTTGGTCATAAGTAGCAAGGCTATGCAAACCAGTATTAGAACCCGTACCGCTTGTACCAAATGATGCAGTTGTGCAAGTACCACCCGCATAGGTAGCGTTAGCACCCGCGTATTGGTCTAAGCCGCGCAAGCCATTTGTACCGCCGTAGGGGTTAGTTGCTGATTGTGCCGCTTGGTCGTTATTCTGAATCATTGACAAGGCTTCGGCTTGCGAAAACTCCATCAACATATCGTCAACGACATTGGCTTCCAAACCATCGATGTCATCCAAAGCCGCGGTACGGATTGGGAACTGAACATTCAAGTCTTGCAAAACTAATTGCCAAATGCTTGTGTTTTCAGTTGTATCAGCACCGTTGTTCTGAATCGCATATCCCCAAGCCGCGCCCGCGTTGCCCGTCTTAACTCTAAATTGATATGACGAACCATCAGTTGCTACGGTGCGTGACAAACCGCGCATTGGGTTAGCCAAACGCAAAGCGGCAAACACGGGGTCATAAGCGGTACGACCACCTTGGTTGTTACCTGAACCTGTCAATGCTGATGCCTCGCGCATATACGCATCGCGTTGGCTTTCGTCTGCAAAAATTTGCAGTTCTTTTTCTACGCGGGCATTGCTTTTGTAGAAAGAAACCAATTGTTCTTTAACAGAACGGTTTACATCGCCGCGCACGGTTGTAGCGGGCTTGACGATTGCAGGGGCTTGAATAGATGCTACCTTGGCTTCCAAAGCAGAAATGGTTTCTTGCATTTCCAGTTTGATTGCTTCAACGGCGGCGGGAATTTTTGCTTCAACGGCGGCAATGCTTTCGCTTTGCTTGGCTTCGATAGCATCCAGTTTTTCAATGATTGCTTGTGACATGATTTAACCTTTAATTTTGGTATCAAGAATTTTAAGAAGTTCACGCGTTTCTAAAGCCGCGAGAATTTCCGCTTCGGTAGCCTCCGCATCTGATTCACTCAGAATAGGCGCAATTTCAATAGGCGTTGTAACTACATCGCGCAGTTCTAACACTTTTTTGAACGTAGATGCGGCGGCTACCGCATCCTTTTTAGATAGCCCAACTTCACGCAAGGCTTGTTCTAAAACTTTTAAATCCGCAGAACCATCAGGTCGAAAATATTCCAATCTGCTAACTTCTGCTTGTGGGTTGTTTGGATACATCACTACGGATACTTCGCGCAAACCGCCTTTGGTGATTTGGAAATAACCTTCTTCGTAATCTTCGCAAGGGTTGCCTTCAGCATCGACCATGCAATATTCTTCGGCGTATGCGCCAACGGAAACGCCGCCAAACATAGCGGGGCTTTCTTGCATTACTTTGTAAAGGTCAGAACCCATCGTAGTATTGACATACAAACGCCCTTCGGCTTTCATTCCTGTATCGTCAAACTCAAACGCATCCCATTGACCAACGGGAATTGCATCCGCATCGTGATTTACAAACATGGGTAGTGGGCGACCTGATGCAGAAAAATCTTCTGCCCATTTCATAAACCCTTCAGGCTGATAATTAAACCGCCTACCATCTGCGCCTTCACGCGCACCCCAAGTAGTTACGGTTGCTTCAATTTTTCCTGTCATTGCGCCTTGCTTTTCCAAAACTAATTTGGCTTCGCAAATCATCATCAGGTTTTTTACGGTCATGGATTACCTCATCGATTTTAGTTCGGTCGATGTCATATATTGTTTTAGGGGGTCGCCCTCTTTTGGGGGGCGGTTCTGTATTTGGCTTATATGTTGCCAAGGATGCTATCACTAATTTAAAAATAGTGGACAATTTATTTTCACTTGCCGATATTCATTTTGCGGGTTTGGTTTCCACCGCCCCCGCCTGTATCTTGGGGGGATGTTCCCGCAATCGGTTTATCTTTCCCGCCTTTATCAATCAATTCATTTGCCCCATCAATATTGGGCATACCCAAATATTCACGCGCTTCGTTGGGGGTCATAATCCCGTTTGTAACGCCCGCGGTAGCAAAATTCATTTGGTCTAACGGTGCGCCTTTTAAGAAATTGCGCGTATCAAACTCAATGCACAAATTAGGGTAGCCAACAAACAAATGTTGTTTTAATTTCTGCTGAATGTTAATTAAAGTTGGGTACATTGTGGATTTATAGAATTCATCCATCATTGTTTGGGTATTGTTGTACTTGGAATCCCCAATGCCAATCATTGCCGCGGGTACGCCAAACAATCCACAAATCCGCTTCATGGTTTGTTCTTTTAACTTAGCCGCATCGGTATCCTGTAGGGTCAACATATCCAAGGGCGTGTACTTCATGCCTTGGTCTAGCAACATACCCTGACCCGCTTTGCTTGGGTCGCTTGGGCGGCTAGAAACCATTGCCGACCATGCTTCTTTCAAGCGGGCGGCAATTTCTTTGTACTTGCCATCAGGAATAACACTTTCGGTAGTAAACATTCCGCTTGGCTTTGCGCCGTTCTGCATGATGTAGTTTGCGTAAAGGTCAATATCTTGGTCTAGGGAAACCAGTTCTGCCGCCAAAATGCCTTTGTTAAAACCCGCAGAACCTTGCCAGTTCATTTCCTTAATGTGCATTACTTGGTTAAAGTTCAGCGGTTCATCACGGTTAAAACCGTAGGCGGGCGTACTCAAACGATACGATGGGTAACGCGCAGGGGTGATTGTTACGGCAATCAGGGTTGAATCAAGCAAGTACATTTCTAACGGGGTTTCCGTTGTACTTTGTTGGTCTTTACGCCACCAAAGGGTAAATGCTTCGCCCGCAAGTTCGTACCACATGAGCCATTGATACCAAAATTCATAGGTACTTTGAAATTGGTTAGGTTGCGCCAAAAGGTTTGCTACTTGCTTGGCTTTAGCCTTATCCCGTGCGCCAACTAGCGGCGATTTAATGGCATCGACATAAGTACCATCTTCCGATTGGCTAACCACGCGAATAGGCAATTGGGATAGGGCGCGGGCTTTAGCCGCAACGCAAGCCATGATTGTGCTATTGCGCGTAAGTAGCGACATATCCACGGGGCGACCCGCGTTATTGGTCGCGCCTGTGGTTACATAAAGAATCTGAGTATTGACATTAGGGTTCTTATTATTGCCCTGATAAACGATGTTATTACCTAGCGCAGATTGCCCAAATAGCGTATTGGATTCGTTTTTTTGGTCTTTATTGCGCTTGAAAATGTCGAAAATAGCCATGTTTTTACCCAATTTCTTGATGGTTTACCATTCAAAACTTCTAAATCCAAATGTATCAGAAATAAAAACATTGTCTAGATGGCAATGCAAAGCCATAATCATTGCAATAATTCCGTCAACTTTTGCGGATGTATCGGCTTCATTCTTGCGAACTTTCACATTTCCATTTACATCCGTATAAACTTCGGCGTTGCCTAGTTGCCAACCAACAAACGGGTTGCCATCGTGCATAATGCCTTTTTTCAAAATCAATTGTTCTGCGGTTTTAGACGGGTTAGATAGAACCGCCATTCCCTGCCCAACCTTCTTTACGGGTAAACCCTCGGCATACAAATTAGCAACCAATGAAGCGGCGTTGTACGGGTCGTAACCGATTTCTTTAACATTGTGCTTAATACATTGTTGTTTAATGTAGGTTTCCACTTCGTTAAGGTCGGTTACATTGCCTTGCGTAAGCCGCAATATGCCGCTTGCATGGGCTTGCAAAAAGATTGATTTATAGTGATTTGGAATTAGGTCTAAACTTTCTTCGGGTAAGAAAAATTGAAATTCTGCAAAGAACTTTTCTTCCGAATATCGGTGCAAAGTACATACCGCGTTTAAGTCGCGGCTATATGCCAAGTCAAACGCAATAAAAGTTGATTCGGGTTTTTCATCAGGAATTGTTGTTATTGATTCATCCCAATACCTTCTATCAACCCACGCGCTATTTGCGCTTACATAGATGTTTAGCGTTTTGCATAAAAATTCATTTAATGTAGCGGGTTTATTTTTAGCCTCTTCTGCCCTTTGTGCAATTGCATCATCAAACACACTAATACCGTGCATAGGGTTGGCTTTTTTCCAATTGTTTGAATCTTGCCAATCATCTTGTTGGTCTAGACCATAGAGTAAACCAAACCATTTAGGGTTATCGTTTGCTTCGCCTGTAAGCATAGATTTATAAAGATTCATATCTTCATAAAACTTTGTTTCTTTTGTAAAACTTGCGGTTGTAATGTATATCCGCAACGGGTTAGCCCTTGCTACCATACCCGAATGTAAAACTTCAATTGCATTTCTATCTGTAATTTGTGCGGCTTCGTCAATAATTACGCACGATGGATTTTTACCGTCACCCGTTTTCTTTGTATCCCTGCTTAATGCTTTAAACATAGATTGGGTATCGCCAATCTTTTTAACTTCGTATTTACTTACATTAAAAAGGCTAGATAGTTGCGATGGCATATTTTCAATAAAGCCTTTTGCCGCATCAAAAACAATTGTTGCTTGTTCACGGTTGGTAGCCAAGGTAAACACCTCCGCACCTTTTTCGCCGCATAACAATTCATACAAAGCAATAATTGCGGTTAAAGTTGATTTGCCCGCTTTGCGCGGAATAAATAAAATTACATCCGTCACCATGCGTTTAGATAAATCTTTTTTTAACCTAAACCCATATATAGCGCAAATAAATAAAATTTGAAACGGTTCTAACTTTATTGGTTTGCCCGCATCAGGGCCTTTGGTATGCACTAAGGCATTAGAAAAATCTAAAATGTGTTGCGCGTAATCAGGGTCAAAAACCCATTGCCATTCTTTATTTTCAATTTGGTTAATAAACCTTTGGCAAGTCAATTGAACATTTTGACAAACATTGATTTGCCCTTTGCAAACTGCATGAGCATAGGCTACGCCTTCTTGCCATTTCATCCTTTAGGGCCTCGCAAAAATTTTGCTACTGGACTATTTTCTTCGGGTTTTTGTCTATCCAATCTGCTTTTAGGTGTTAACCCAAGTTCGTTCATTAACTTAATTACATTTTTCATTGCTTCGTTTGCAACGCTTATGTAAGGGTTTGGGGCAAATGTTTTGCCATCGTTAATTTTTACAACCAATGGATGTTTGCTTTGTTGGGCGCGGGCGTTGATGTAGGTTTCTAATTGGTCGGCTAACATCATTAAAGCGTGTCTATCCTGTTCAGAACCTATGCCATACACCTCATATAGGTAATCCGCAGTTTCGTTTACAAACCGTTCCCTTGTATATTGCTCGGGTTGGTTTGCCCACTCCGCAAATGGAATTCTTGCCTTAACAGAATCAGGCAAAAGTACGCCCGCGTTCATACCTTTAGAACCTTGAATTAAATGTATTTCAGGGGGGCGTTTGTTATTAGCCATTTATTAACTCTGCTTTTTTGCCTGTAAATTCTTCCCATCGTTTAACAATAACATCGCAATATTTTGGGTCTAACTCCATTAAAAAAGCATTTCTTCCAGTTTGTTCTGCGCCTATTAAAGTGCTACCGCTTCCACCAAACAAATCTAAAACATTTAGCAGTTTTATATGATTGCCAAATGCCCTTACAGATAACGCCACGGGTTTTTGTGTTGGGTGAACATAATTTGTATCTTTTTTAATACTCCACAAATCACTTTCATTTTTAATTTCTTCATCTATTTTGCCGTTAAACAAACAAAATTCATGTTGGTGTCTATAACCGTTACCCATGCCAAATACATTTTTGGCCCAAACAATACAAGTTTTGTAATCTAACTTGCCTTGCAATATTCCGTAAAAATTCCAATTGCACCAAATGTAATAAACCTTTGGGTCTATAACTTGAATGGTATTACACACTTCCATAATGAAATTTTCAAAATCACTTTTAGATAAATTGTCGTTTTTAATAACATCATGTTTACCTGAACGACCATTAAAACTTACATTGTATGGAGGGTCGGTAAAAACCATATCCACTTTATTACCATCCATAAGTTTTTCAACATCATTCAAACTAGTGCTATCTCCACACATTAAACGATGTTTGCCAAGTTTATAAATATCTCCCAACTTGGTTTTTGGTTCTTCAGGAACATCAGGTACGGCATCTTCATCCGTTAAGCCATCTACCACTTTTGGATTTAGCGCGTTAATTTCATCTAGGCTAAAACCCGTTAATTCCAAATCAAAACCTTCCAGTTCCAATTCTTGCAATTCAAGTAATAGCATTTCATTATCCCAACCCGCATTTAAAGCCAGTTTGTTGTCAGCAAGAATCAAAGCCTTTTTTTGTGTATCGGTTAAATGAGCCAATTCAATTACTGGAACTTCGGTCATGCCCAACTTACGCGCCGCGGCTAAACGACCATGCCCCGCAATAATTCCTTTTTGACCATCGACCAAAATTGGATTAGTCCAACCAAATTCTTTTATGCTTGCCGCAATTTGTGCAACTTGGTCATCGCTATGCGTTCTTGCGTTTTTTGCGTAAGGAATTAAATTTTCAATTTTGTATTTTGTAATTTGCATGGTCTTGTCCTTTAAAAAATTATAGCCTCCCCCCCTGGCCAACTCAATTTGCGGGGAAATAGCACCGCGCTTGCTTTCAGACAAACCCAAAGTTTTTTAGTTTATGAACACAAAAGCCTTACTATTCTACACGCGTGTTGTATTGATGCAACATATATGCGTAGTCGTTCTTTGTGTAGTCTTTTGCACCATCTTGGGCGTAGTGCCTGTAGATTCCCTGCTTTTCTAGCCCTGATTTTTGGCTATGGCAATTGTGGCAAAGGGATTGGAATATGTTGCGG